>Ga0307517_10000056_pt1 | contig 153224 bp, 202 predicted proteins | sample 23_EM_MG_FD_194515 | JGI IMG/M metagenome (GOLD analysis project Ga0307517, IMG submission 194515) | Populus trichocarpa ectomycorrhiza microbial communities from riparian zone in the Pacific Northwest, United States - 23_EM | ecosystem: Host-associated > Plants > Roots > Unclassified... | reverse complement strand
TTTGAACTGCCTACTTCAGACCTATCAACCGATGTTGAGGTCAATGATGCACCCGCCATGCCATTTGAATATGGTGAGATGTTCCCTGTAGCTCGTCAAAGATAAAGGCCTTGAAAGCAAAAAAATATTTCTCACAAGCAAGAGAGTTAGTAGACTTAGTTGGGATAACGGTTGGCGAAGGAGCGGGTGCAGATTTTGTGGAGTTCTCTTGTACAACAACGCTGGACGAGGCGTTGTTAGGAATTGAGGCAGGCGGAAGTCCGTGAGGGTTTTGCAGAGTAATTACGTCTGTCCTAATATGAAGGATCAAATTGCATTTGGCGATTTCAAGAAAGGCAAATTTACTTTTCGAACTGAATATCCGCAACTAAATCCCTTCCACCCTTAATACTCTCCGCAAGAAATACATTGCCAGTGATGGAGATTGCAATGATATGCGAGTGCTCACTGAAAGGTTTGAAAGAAATAGGATCATATATTTCTCCGGTGGCTTCTTTCCTCGAATAATTGAGTGTTGTAAGATCCGAGGGCGACAAGGGTTCATTCGTGACGGGATTCGTATTATTATGCTGCCTAAGGGCAAAGTTGACTGTCAGACATGTTAAGGATTGCAGAAGGACTCTATACTTCAGCCAAGGGATGATATTAACAAGGTCAAAAACGTTGCCCGTTCCATCTGCATTCCTTGCGCAAACAGGATGGGTGAACGGCTGGAATGAGAGTGCGCAACAGTCGAATGGTGTTCGAGCACCAGGGTGTGGGGCTTCAGGCTTCCTGTCAGATGCTGAATTCAATTCTTTCTTTTGGGAATCGGAGTAAAACTCACGCTTTATAGCCTCTGGAAGAAGAATGGGCACCATAAAGACCTGCATGTTCATCGTGAGTGATATACAGCTTGTTTGAATTGCCGTGTCCCATAGTGGTTGCAAGTGGAAAGATGTATACGCACCGGCCCGGTTTCAGGATAATTTTTTTGGGTTTGTCAAAGTCGTCCACTGTCGACTAAGACGCCCCCGACCTCGACGACATGTTCAAGCATAATCCGAGTCAAAGGACGCTTGTCTTTTTGGAACAACTCATTCCGAGGCTTAATACGAAAACTCGGCCTTTCTCTTCTATAAACCGGCCAACCACTCCTCAGTCAAGATTGCAGGATGGTCCCCTCATCGAAAGCAGCATACGGGAAAAAATTATGGCCCAAAATCAGCCCAGACGAGCACTACCGAATATTACGAAGACCAAATACAATAATTCTCTCGCGGAAATTAGCATGGCAATTAAGAGGCGAGACCTACCGTCCGCGTTACGGTTTTGGGAGGGGCTCGAAGACCACCGGAAGAATCTTCACGATGGCGACGCGTGTCGGCTGCCCGACTCTACAATAAAGGGTCTGCACAATCTCTTTGTGTGGTCTGCTGCAGACCCACAACTTGACGATGCCTGGATTACGACGAGCACTGCAAAGGCTTTCGCAATGTACGCTGCTACACACCACTTTGAAGAGGCACTCTATATGCTGATGCTGCACTATATCAAATCGGGCGACTCAAAAACAGTTCTTCAACTCTACAACGATTATCGCCACAACCTCGAGACGGATCATCTCATTTCCCCAACCACGACGCAGCAGGACGGCTCGCAGCAGGACGACTTTCTCTCATTGGACGAAGAAGGGTACGAATTGGAACAAAGTAATCAAGCACGGACGCTTGTAGTGATTTCAGCTGTGACTGCACATGCGATGAACAATGCATTCAAAGCAGCATTCGAATTGCATAATCGTTCTGGCGTCCCAATTCGATGGGTCCATCAACAAAGGTTCATCCAGCACCTTCAGGGACATCTCCCTCTCTTGAGAAAGGTCAATTCTTACTTGGACCGCCTCAATGTTGCTTTTGTGGTTGCTCGGCCAACGTCACTCTCTCGCCACATAATGAACATGAGCCACCCTCACACCGGAGGAATATTGCAAACCTACTATAACAGGATTTGGGATGGAATTTCTGGGAAAAAGCCTTATCTGGCTGCTCACCCGTCAGGCCTTTCGGACTCCAGATTAGTGGCAATGACGGAGTCGGGATGGACCAGCTTTCAGACAGCTTTCATACGGTCCGAGCGAATAGATGCTGCCGCTAAAGTGTGGGACGACCTGGCTGCTGTAGATATCAAACCGGGCGTCACAATGTGGACCGGTCTTTTGGACACCTACGCAGACCTTCGAAACTCCAAACAAGCCATGACAACATGGAATATGATGCTTCAACAAGACATTTTACCCGATTCTTTGTCCTACCGTGCTATAATTTCCGTCCTATTCGACGACAATAACCCTGCCGCTGCCCTTGGCCGCTTCGCTGAATACCAGAAGTTACTTGACAAGCGCGATGTGTCTGCCCTGGTTGTCTACAATACCGTCCTGCGGGGATCGCTTCGAACGAATCGCATTAAAGAGGCAAATGATTTATTGAAGGAAATGAAATCCAAAGGCCCAAAGCCCGATATATTTTCTTTCAACACCTTCCTGGGCTATTTCGCACGCCAGAAAGATTTTCAAGGTTTAGGGGATGTACTTTCTCAGATGTCAACGGCTGATATTCAGGGTGATGTGGTTACATTCTCGACCATCCTGACGGCGTTACTCGCAGTCGGCAGGAGAGACGCTCCAACAACAATTATGAATCTAATGCGGAAACAAGGAATCAAACCGAATGTTGCAACTTATACGGCTGTAATCGATAGCCAAATGCGAGAACAGACCCGCGCAAATCTCGACGCTGCACTCGCTCTTCTCGATAAAATGGAGATGGAAGACGGTATCAAGCCGAATGAAATCACGTATACGGCCATACTTGCGGGATTACACCGTAGTCATTGGCTCTCACGCGAAGAGGCTGACACAATTCGCGAGGATTTGGTAGCCAAAATGCGAAGGGAAGGAATCATGTTCCGGTTACCCACCTACCATATTCTCCTTCGTGCATCTTTGGATTCCGATGACGAGAGGGGCTACTTGGATGCTCTCCAAATTATTCAGGAGATGAAGAAGAATGGCATTCCGCGAGTGGGCAATACATGGTATATTTTGCTTTCAGGGTTGATGAAGCGGGAGCTGTGGCAAGTAGCATACCAGACGGTGGGCACGATGATGGGTTCAGGACATGAACCAAATGACAAATTGAAGTCTATGATACACGAAGTCCATAGGAAACATCAGATAGAATCGAATAGAACGCTTTAATATGTTGCTCACAAGGTACTCTCAAGCTCTCCACTTCTCACCAAAGACAAAAGCTTTGCTCAGACCCAACCGAAGATATCTCGCATACGCTGCACAAGTTGAGTAAAGCTCTTAGTGTTTTTTTATAAAGAAGGACGGACCTATTTGACTAAACCGCCTTCCCATCCATTTTCCGAAAAATGGTAGAAGCACCACTGCCACTAGTTGTTGGAGTTGTTGGAGGCTTTCTTCCCACTCTTGCTGTGCGATTCTATACTCTTCATCCTCTTCTTCTGATGAAGAAGACATTGTCGATGAGACCTCGTCGTCGATTGAAACCAGTGAGGATGGCATGATTTGGTTGGAGACAAGTTGCAATCGTAAGGTTGATCACGGGCGTCCCACACCTTCAAGCTACTAGTACATCATGATGCGGATCCGAGGCTCTGTGCAGACTGTTGGTCGTGTCATTTCTGTTACTTATGTAAATCGGGCGAGTTTTCTATTTGAATTCAAAATATCTCTGACTGTTTCTCTGCTTGGTTCCAGTGAGCTTTCTCCTCCTTTCGATCAATTAATTTTCTCTCCTCACCACAGCGGTATCGTTGCTCCATCCTCATCGGCCACTGGATAGTACAAGTCTTTGTTCTCCGTCGTTTCTACGAATTGCAGAAATGCAGCCAGACGTTGCCGTGAAAAATGGGAAGAATTTCCATTGTCAGACCAATGGCCTACGCACGCTTGAAAAATCGATTAATCTCTCTCCTTCAGCTATGTATTCAGACTTAAGCAAATTTTCTACGTCAAATAAACTTGTCTCCCACAGAAATTTGAATGTTCACTCAGGCTATGAGTCTTTTTGAATTGGGCGTCTCAGCTTCTTGCGACCGGCTCCGCCGAATCTTCCTTCCTGATTTATGAAAGGCTTCTCCAGGACCAGTGTGCATTCCTCCTTGACCGGTGGCACTAGCAGTCATGAACCGATCGGCATGCAAGTTATTATGAGGGGGACGAGTATAACTGCCGATAAAATCAAAGTGCTACTAGAAGAATTAAATCAAGAATTCAAAAGTTCATTTTACTTCTTTTGTCTGCGCGCTGCTGGCGATGGGACGAAACTATTGCTTGATGTGGCAAAAGTGTAAGTAATAAACGCGTTTCGTCGACTGAGTTCTTCGCAAACTTTTGATCAACTTGTGAGTGATTCTGAATCATGCATTTTTTTGGCTTATACTCTTCATTACCCCCGTAGAATGAAATAAATGGTGAGTTTTTTGCAAATAAACGCAACCTACCTCTTCCATAACGAGGTTTGTTGACATATATACAGCTCCTCCTAGTTAGGGTCGTTTGTGGGATAGTTTATTTCCCCCACCAGGACTTCTAGCTTTATCCATAGCTTCCGGTTGGTCGATTGGCATAAACTCTATCATACATGACCTTGCCACGACGCCTGCGTGACTTGAAAAAAATAGTTCCAGAAATGGATGGACAAGCCCGAGATTATAATGCAAATATCCTGGTTTAATTAATTGATCATTGGGCTAATGGTCATACATATAATGCAGAGTTGGGGTCCAATTTCGTGGAGTATCCTCTCAAGTCCTGTCATGATTATGGACACCAGGTAGATGTAAATATGGGGGTGCGAAAGAGCTGCGAATTAACCCTTCTTGGTTGGAGGCATGCCTTTGGAATGACATCTATGGGATCTTTTGTATCTGAAGCTTCGTGCTGGTATTTCCGTGAGTACCGTATAAAAATATGGCTGAGAAGGACTTGTGCTGACTTGAGGTTGCGCCACAGTACGTCCGGAGCTGTGCAGTGTGGTGTTGAGAGAAGGGGGGAGCATTTTTCATTTAGATTGCTTCTTCTAATTGATGATGTACGCTTCAGAGAAGAGATCGAGTCGGAAGACGACCCGAAATGTCTAATGTTAGCGGAGACCGGTTGCGGTGCCCAGTGTTATATATGGTCTCAGCACGAACATTGAAATTGATGGAGTGATTGATAGCCATTTATGGATTGCGTATTTCACGTGATTTGCTCATGTATTTGCTTTCTCCTTCCACGATGTCGCGTCAGAGCGTGTATCACCGGATGTTGAGTTTTCAGAATGGCACTGTTATTCTGAAACGAATGATAGTGCGCCGGAGAAGCTCCAGCCTTCGTTCTTTGCAGTCCAGCACTGTGGCTCACGTCCAACCCCCCATACTTCAATTCCAGCGCACGACATCAACGGAAGAAAATGGACCCCCTTTTAGTGACAAATCGTTCAGATTAATTGGCTTGGAGCCTAATCTTGTAGAAGCTTTGCGCAAGGCATTTCCGAATATCAAACGACCTACAAAGGTTCAGGAAAGTTTAGTCACAGAAATGTTGGGAGGGCGCGACATTTTATTGAGGGATAGGACAGGTTCAGGAAAGTAAGTTTTGCTCTATTTACTATTTGAAGATAAGTCATTGATTGAGTATTGTAGATCGTTTGGGATAGTACTCGGGTTACTTGCCAAGCCTCGTGTGATTCTTGAGGAGGGTCGGAAACATGTTACTACGTCCCTCTTCATCGTGCCACACAGGGACCTGGCATATCAATTGTTGCATTGGATTGAGAGCATCGTCCGAGAGCTGAAACCGGAACCAAAACTGATGTCGATTGTGCAGGTGCTCGTGCGAGGGTCGGAAAAGTCACACGAGAAGTTAATGGAGGAGATCGAAGAGACACCACCTCATATTCTGATATGCACACCCCAGGCGTTTCTGGAGGTGCACAAGATGGATAGTGAAGCGATGCAGCTGGGGAGGCTGAGCACGGTGGTGGTGGACGAGGTGGATTATCTTGTGCCGACGGTTGTGAAGGACAGGAAGAATTCTTATTGGAAAGCATATGAGAAAGCGTCAAAGAAAATTCGGATGCACCCTGGGCCAACGAGGGAAATTCTGGACAAGATTTACGCGAGACGGAAGGAGCTCTGGGAGAATCAGTACGACCCAGAGGAGGATGAGGAAGGGAGGTATAATTCGGTGGAGGAATGGCGGAATTCGGTGGAAGCAGAGGAGGAGATCCCGCAGCTAGTGATGTCTAGTGCGACACTGCGGGTGCACCTGAAGGATTATTTGTTCGGCGAAAGCGGATGGTTGAACGGGTATAATTTAGTGAAGATCAATGGGGTGATACCCGGGGCGGCGCAGGGGGAAGAAAAGAAGAAAAGTGGAAAAACGGAGCATTCTATTCTTGTTGTCTCGGATACGGGGGTGCGAAACGTGGATGGCGCGGTGGAAAGGCTATCCGAGGAATGCGAGATGGGGCGAGAAGCCGAGGGAGAAGCGGACGGAATTCGACCCATCACACAGACTCGAGTGTACGACACCCCGTCGCCGTTCAATCCTGTCGCCCTCGAGGCCATCGCAGCCGCCTTTGCCCTCGATGTCCCCGCCTTTGCCCTGCTCGTTCTCCCGTCCTCAGCCCCCGTGAGGCGCGCGGTGCACGAGCTGCAGTCCCTCGGCGTCAATGCCCAGGGTCTCGACATGCTCGACGGCCGGGTGCGCACGGCGGATCCGACGCTGCTCGTCGCGACTCTTGCCACCACCCGGGGACTCGATCTGCCCTCCTTGACACACGTCTTCGTGCTGGGCATTCCAGAAGGCCCGGCGGTCTCCGGCCTGACGGTGGATGCGTATCTGCATGTGTCTGGCCGCGTCGGACGGTTCGGACGCAGCGGAAGGGTCGTTTCGGTCGTGGAAGCCGCCGACGAGGCGAAGATGGCCCGCATTCTCGGCGCAATTGGCGAGATTCCTGTACAATTTAAGCAGTTAATTTGACAAATGGGGCAAGTCCGGGATCTTGATTGTGTCACATATCACGCCCACTCACACAAACCGCGGCTAACCATGTTCTTCTTCATTTAGCCATCCTCTCCTCCTCGCCATCTCGCCTCCAATGCGTCTCTTCTGTCTCCTCCTCCTCATCGTCCCCGCCGTTGTTCTCGCCCAGGGCTCCTCCTCCTCCTCCTCATCATCATCGCCATCCATCTCCTTCTCGCTCTCCCTCACCACTGGCTCAGCCACCGTCACTCTTGCAACCACCATAGACAATCAGCCAACCCAGATCGTCTCCGTTCTCCCTGGCATCGTCAGGAATGTCACCTACACCATCACTCCCTCTATCTCCGCACCTCTTCCCTCAAACTCGACATCCTCCCCTTCCCCGACTCCAGACCCATATGCGTTGGTGCGTGTTTCCGCCTAGGCGTTTCTTCTGCTCATCTCACCCCTCATCAGGACACCATTATTGACCCTGCGTTCGCTGTGCTTGGTGTCATTCTCATTCTCACAGGCCTCCCGTCTGCCTTCTGGGGTCACAAAAATAGATGGTACACATCAATACACAATACTCCCAACAACATTATCTGATACCGCTATATTGCAGGACGTCCTTCTTTCTGATCGGATTTTTCTCACTTTCCCTCATTTGCATCGTGCTGATTTTCAAGTTTGGCGTCATCCCTGCAATACACCCTCCCACCAAAGCCGTCCGCGGCATGTTCGTCCTCTCATCCGTCGTAGCTGGAATCGCAGGTGGCGCCATCGCAATATTCTTTTGGAAAGGCGCCAGATATGGCATCGGCGCTTGGGGAGGTTTCGCATTTGCCCTCTGGGTTCAATGCTTCCGAAACGGCGGAGTCATCAGGCCTATCGGTTATAGATGGATATTATATATTGGTAATCATGTGTTTCTACCTTCATCCGCCCTGTTCTCATCATTTTTCTATTTTACTTCTGCTAGGTTGCGGTGTTCTTGGCTTTTCGCTGGCAACCATTCCAAAGGTAAATATTGACTTTGTAAACTGCTTTGATCCAATCAAGCTTTAACCTCGACCGTCAGATTCACTACCATATTCTCCTCATCTCCACGGCTATTGTTGGCGCAACTTCCTTCATCCTTGGAGTCGACTGTTTCACGACTGCGGGGTTAAAAGAGGTGAGCACTCTGGCCTGCATCATCCAATTTGGTCTAGGCTGATACATTCCGTCCTCCAGTTTTACATTTGGAACCTCGGCTTTCCCGCTCTCTTCCCCAAGTATGACGACAATGGAATTCAGTTCCCAGTCACCCAGCAAATGGAGATCGAGCTGGGTCTTATTGGTGCAGTGGCTCTGATGGGCGCCGCTGTTCAGCTGCGCATTCTTAGGACCCTCCAGCACAAAGTGCACGAAATCGCCGAGGAGACAAAGCTTTATGATGAGGAAGCTGAGGTCAAAGCAGCGAAAAGACTCAGCAATGTCGATAAGGAGCGCGATGCTTGGGAGACAAATCATCCAGCTTTCGGCAAACATGAAAGGAATGAAAGTAACCTCTCGTCCCTGCCACTGTTAAAACGCCAAGATTCACCCCCATCAGAAATACATTCCGACGAAACTCGACAGCGCCATATATCTGGATTATCCGAATTCAGGGCAGCGCCAACTTCGGACGAGGATCTTAAGCGGGCTTCGAGACACGGGCAGGGTCTTGGGGCTCTACCGACGCTGGATCTTGGTCTTGGTATACAGGAAGAGGTGCCGACCAATTATATTGCGAAGGATGTCAAGGTCACTGCCTCTGAGCTGGAAGATTTGAAGCGCAAACAAGACCTTTTAACCGAAATTCAGAATCTCCGTCGGTCCATTGACGTCCTTAAATCAGATACACCCGTTCCGTCATCCTCGGAACAGTCGCGCCGTCCATCGGTTATATCGGGAAGGGCATTTAGTTTGGATGCCGGAACTGCTTTATTAACTTCTCGACCTCCAAAAGAACTGGATCCACGGGCTCGTGTGCACTCTATGGGGCTTTCGTCTCTGACCGCTGAGCGTCGCGAAACCATCTCGAGACCGAACAGTGCTCCACTGAGGGACGATGACTGGGAGACGTACATTCATGAACGAAAGCTCCTTCAACCTCCTTCTGGCGTCACACCGCCTATTATGATAACATCCACACCTCGAGGTCCGGTTGCACATGCCGTTCAAGAAGCGTTGCAGAAGCGAAAGCATCGAGAGAGTGCACTGGCCGGAAGTTCTGGGTCATCAGAGGACGTGCCCCTGGTTCACTTCGTACAGAAGGGTAATAATACTGCTGTCGCGATTCTTCCTCGTCGACGGGCTTCTGTCACGGTTATGCCTGCTGAGCCGCAGCCTGTGGCACGAACCCGTACATTCGAAGAGCTTAACGAAAGGCACAGGGAAAAACTGAGGGGCCTGCAAGCGCCGTTAACTCAGTCTGAGAAAGAACAGGCAGAGTTGGAGGCGGCTCGAAGGAGATGGGAAAGATCGAAATCGCTTGAAAAGGAAGCGGTCACACGCCGGCAAGCAGAGAAGGCAGCGGCGCTGGAAAAGAGGAAGAAAGCCGGGACGCCAGAGTTTGGTGATCAGGGAGGGCGCAAGGGATCGCACGAGTTGAAACGACATTCGCGTAGTCTGAGCGCGGATATGCTGGGAGTGCCTGGAGCATCTTTGACGAATTCGAAGCGGGTGAGTGTAATGAAGGTCGAGGACTGGCAACGATACCAACAGGAAGGACGGAATGCAAAAGAGGAATCAGGGACAGGGGTAGTGCCATTCCCTAATACGAGACGAAAAAGCCGAGAGGTATTGAGTTGAGGATATGGACAGAATATTTTCTGGACGATTTACATAGCAATATATTATGACGTGACATGAGTGACGCCGTGGGAATGTGACTGTTGCATGTACAAAACCGTGATGACGACGGTGTCTGAAAAATTCCCACCCAACCTCTTACTCTCACGGCCTCACTTATGGCTCACAGGACAGACGCTGCCCACGATCCTTTCTTCCTCAACAACGCCCTCGACGTCTCTGATCCTTCTGGGAATGACAACGACGACAGCCATTTTCCTTCGCCGTCTCCAGCGCAGGCAAGTATCTCCCTGTCCTGAGTGCGCTCCTTTTTTCCATCCTCAACTCAATTTTTGGGCGGTAGGACGCTTCTGAATCCGTCTCGGCACCACCTGACAATATTTCGCGGCCTGCATCGGTACCACCCGCCCCTCCTCAAAGCATCCCAACTGTCGAAACCGCGATGTCCATACATGCCATCTTGAGCGCGACGAATCCTGAAGGCGCGAACGGCTCAACGCCCTCTCAGCCATGGTCTGCTGGACCTTCCGCTACCCCAACAAACGCCGTGAGTCAGGTTCGTTTGGTCTGCCGCATACGTTCTTTGTTCTCATCCGTTTTGTTCAGCTGTCAACCAACAAACGCAAGTTGGAAGATGGCGAGTCAGATGACCCCCATACCAAGATTCGCCGTATCGTGCGCGACCGCCTCCTCCACGATGTCGTTTCTATGCCTATGCTGACCACCGTAATATGCCTACACGCTGCTGTCGCACAAAAGTCCTATGGAAGCGAGAAGCGCTTCCTCTGTCCTCCTCCCGTTGTTCACATCGAGGGTCCTCTCGCCCAGATGCGCACTCAACAGCTTTCGATGGCCGTCGTTTCAGAAAGTGGAGAGCGGTCGTTTGTACAAAAGTCTTCTTTGGATAATAACATGACGGCTAGTTTCAAATTCTTGCATGTCACTGGTACCGCCAAAGCGAAGAGTTTTCAACTTTCTCTGGATATTGCAGAACCTCCCCCTCCAGCGCTTACACCAGATGGCACGGATCCTGCTCCGGGTAGGGTTTGGGCTTCTTTTGATTCTGCTCCAGTTACAATCATTTCAAAACCTTCTAAGAAGACGGCCAAGACGCGTAACATTGCCTCTTGCATCCTTGCAGGAGGGCCTGTTTCCCTGTTCAACCGCATCAACTCTCAAACTGTACGCACAAAGTACATGACTATTGATCATGCACAGTTGTGTGCCAGCAATGTGTCGTGGTCCGCTTTCAACGTTAATGTACTCCATAAACCAGGGGCCCCACCAACCGCAGTAGGTGTGTGTACTGTGTAATGGGACTCATTCCACAATTGTTGATCCCCCTTTCAGCGAGTGGCCAACCAGTTACGTATGGATGTGAAATCACCCTGTCTGACGCACATTCCCGCATCACAACATCGTCATTAATCATTCGCAAGGTAGATAAGGGAAAAGTTTCTCTAGAAGACGGCGGCCCTGTGAGCCAAATGCAAAAGATCGCTTTGCAGCGCGTTAACCCGGATGGATCCCGCCATTATCTGTCAGCCGCTGGACCCTTACCTGGGACGCCGGGAGTAGTTGCTCCGCCAACTCCAGGAATGTCGACCCAGGCCGGAACTCACCCCCTGCTTTTCCAGTCTCCCCGTGTCCGCGAAGAAGTGAAAGACGGTTACCGAGTTGTTTGCGATGAAGTTGACGATTATCTTTGCTGGACTATTGTCGGAATTTGTATGCTTTTGAACTCTTTGTCGCATTCAACATCATTTGACTTGTATATTGCAGCCCAATTCCAATACGCATTCTTCGATGCACTTGGCCAGAATGGCAGCATCCCCGACCTTCCAATTACCCCGTTCCCTACCCTTTTTACTGCCCCAATCTACCGACCTGGAAGTAACCACGTAGAGTTGACAGTTTCAAATTTCTTCTACGAACACCCAACCACGAAACAGCAAACACCTCTCGATGTCTATCTGGGAAATATGGGGCCCCTCAATCTTCGCGTCTACCAAGCGACACCCCCCGGACCATTGACCAATGTCCAGCCCTACGTGACACCTGGAGGACAATTAATAACACCTGGATCTGATAGATTCCTGCAGACCCCATTGCATACCATCGTCATTGTTGATATGCCGCCAATACAAGATGTAATGAAGAATCTAGAGGAGCAGTTTTCGCCATCCAACCATCCCACCCAAGCAAAACCCCCTTCTGAAGAGGGATCCAGTTCAGAGACAAGACCACATCCCTCAATGGCACTGTCAGGGCGGGCCCTTCCATTACTCTTTATTCGGTCTTCTGACGGGATCGGGTACCATTCTGGGCGGACGTTGACTTGCGAAAACGTATTTCACAATTTGGCTCCCATTGCCGCACCAAGTGCTAATGGGGAGACGGACTGGATCGCTGCTGCTGTTGCTGAAGGTTTGCACGGATGGACGCTTAGGGTTACGTAAAACGAAAGGGACTTGTATTCTCTTATTTCTTCTCTTGAGCTTTCTGTTTCCTTTTTTTCGATTTCCATGGCTTCAGTCTGTAATTGCCTGTTATCGATGTTGCTTTCCACTGAATATTCAACGGGCAGAAAACCACATAGTATTCTGATAAAGTATTGTTTTAGTAGAATCTTAATCCTGCCGACGATTGAGAACTTCCACAACTTCTGTTCTCTGCAATTCGGATATCCCAACCATTTCCATAACCGTGTCTTCCCATATTGAATCAGACGTTGTACCGAAGGTGGCGTGAGTGACCTTGTCCCATGTATCACCTTCCAAAGCTACGAAACGACTTGCTTCGAGAACTTTGTTCCAAGGAGCCTGCACCCGTAAACGGCCACCCCCAAGTGTATCTCCGACAGATGTATAGCATGTTTCAACCCAGAGTTCACACTCTGCACGAATGATTTTGCCGTCTTGGAGGGAAAGCGGGCCTCGATAAAGAATTTGATGGTGCATGATATGCTCCGCTAGATGTTTCGCGATTTGACGATATAGAGCAGTGAAGAAGATTGTAGGTAGTGTACTCTGGAGGAATTTGAGGTGGGTGGAAAGGAGACTTATAGGTGCCAGTAAGGTTCGGGATATAGGAGTTTCTAATTCGTGAGATTCATCGGTCGTGCTATGCGCATAATGATCAATAACAATCCACACATGATGGTTTTCACGATTTACCTTGTTGTCGTTGCTGCATGATACGCCCGCATCCCAGCCTCAACCTCGGTGCACACTAATTGTACAATCATGTCCTGGGAACGAGACGCAAGATCATGGTACAACGTCACTAATTTGTGAAAGATCGGTTTTTGGGGATCAGTGTCATCCGGGTCTGGAAGTAAAGGCGTTTTGTTTGCCCAGTTGCGGAGAATAGTGTCGGAATGAAAGTCCGCACATAATTGCAGGAAGGGCTTGAATAAAGTAAATCGAGCGAGCTTTGAGGAAACAAGAAAACACAAACCAGCTCGTCTCCCCATTGTTCAAGGCATCCTTCCATGTAGCTTGCACTCAAAAAGGCTTTGCACAGACTACTAGATCCAGCTATGCCACTTGTTCGCGCTTTTGGGTCATCCTGGCTTACAGGTTCGCGACCACTGAAGCCGAGAGCACCTGGGACCGCACGCACAAAGATAGAGGAAAGAGTTTCAAAAGCTGTTAGTGATGATGCTATTCGCCCATGATACGATTCTAGAAGAGGAAGTTGCACCGAAATGAGAAAATGAGCCTTGTGGATGGCCCTTGGCAGTGGCGCATAGCGGTCTGTATAGATATTCAGAACTGTATGGCAATGCCGATGTGTAGTTTTAACTTGCCTGTTATCTGTTCTATCAAGGACTTGATTCGTCGAGAAGAAACTGTAGATCTCAAATCTCTTGAAGGATCCATCTCTTCTGATATATCCCAGGCCTTAGGGTCGTTAATACTCGTGTTGTATTGATCCTCCACAACTGTATTATGAGTGTGATCAGAAGAGGGAAAAGAATGCTCGAATGTTGAAGACGTACATCCTTTTTCGGCACTCAGCCACGTCTCTAACCAATCCGCATTGCCGAGAATGGTATCAATGATACCTTCCCACTTCGTTTCATTGTCCTTTGCTGCTGATGTTCCCTCCAGTGTGAAACCTTCTTCCAATATAGAAGCATCAAAAGCGAGCGTCTCATAAATAGTATGTGCAAGCAGAGAGGGGTATTCAAGCAGTACCGGCATCGTCCTCCGAAGTTTCCTCGAGAGAAGAGGGAAGAGTAGATAAGTAAATTCCCGCTAACGACGACGTCAACAATAAGACTTTGGCAATAGACAAAACATGTAACCCAAGCCGATATATGTTTGTATCCTGCCTTCTCCAATAGTCTTTGGATGATGTCTTTCATAAATGGCTTGTGTTCATGGCTGGTGTTGTCGATATGAGTAAAGTACCACTCGGGCTACAAAACTTCAGTTCCTTGTTTCGATTATAAACAAAAGGAGGAGTTTACCTTTTCCAACTTATTTGTTGGCCGTGATCCTTCGAAATGGTATTTGAACCGTAGTGAAATCGGTTCCACAAGTGCTTGGAGGGGAAATAAACCTTCTTTCTCGTCACACGAGATATCGACTTTTATTTCTTTCCCACTTCGACCCGATTTCAGTCACATTTCATTCCAGTTCGATAATAAAGTACTTACATGCTTTGTAGCTTGAGGACTTTGAGGAAAGACGTCTCGAAGATCATGCGTTTTTCCGAGGATTGCGAGTTGTAGTTAACAACAGCAGGCCAACTAATTGCTTCAGCGGCTGCTATCAAATCACTGTTCGGTGTCAGTAGCCGTGATTTTCATGAGTTATCGAAGGACTGACGCGAAAAGTGATGTCTTTATATCTGACCATGTCTTATCTTGTATCTTCTGAAGAAGAGATACAAGATTCATTTTTTGCAAAAACTCTTCTTGTGATGCCGTGACGTCGAAGGCAATGGTCGAGACATATTCTTGCAATAGTTTATAGCTCTTCAAGGACTCGGATGAAATAGATGTAGACTTCCGAACTGCATCCAGGGTCTGTTCGCTGGATAATGTTGTGTGTTGTAAAAAATCACAGCAGAGGATACAAATGGCATGCACCTTAATTGTAAACAATGTTCAATGACCTGGATATATTGCTTGACTGAAGTTAGTTCCTTAAGATTACGCTGAAGGGTTTCCAAGTCCTCTAGCAAGCTGGGTTCCCTAACTTCGTCGTAGTTCAACGTTACAAGGTCGTCCTTCATATAAGACAACTCGTCATTGAGTGAATGGCGTAGAAGCGATAGGTTCTGTGCGGCATCAAGCTCTGTTCGCAGACTCTGACGTGTTTGATGTAGGAATTCTACAACATTCGATTCCGAAGCAGACAACTGAGCTACCAAGTTTGGTTGAGAAACATGGTCAAGTACAACTTGACAGGTGTGCGCACCGCATTAGAAAGTTCTTCAAATTTTGTCCTTGCCTCTCCAAAGAGATCATCGAGGTTTCCCAAGTCGTCGATTGACCGAAATTGTGAGTTAATGGTTTCCTTTGCCAAATCTTCAGAAACACGTTCGACTGGAGGCTCCAGTAATGTCATGACTTTTGCCTTGGACATACTTGGTATTTATTCAACGTCACCGTGGTCCAGTGTTGGGCGTTTTCGGAGAATCGGGCCGGATGCTATCAATTGTATTACGTAACAAAAGGTTTTGCCCCTCACTAAATGTTTCACTCAGTGCTGCATCCCTCGATCTTCTTGAAGTCAAACGAAGACCTGAATATAATTCACAACCCTTCCATTGGACGCGCTAAAGCTACACACCCTGTCCTTTCTTCTAGGTGGTGGTTACTGAATGGATGAACTTTTGCACCACTGTCTCCGAGAGCTCGCATTTGATGGAGATCTTGGTTGGTCATCAAGATATCCAAATGAAAGATACTAATGCAACCCCCCAGGGTCTGATGTTGCTCGTCTGAAGGATTTTATAGTTGGCTTCTACAACCAACGAAATGCCTCGCAGTTTCAGAACCTCGACGATGCTTATGGCGGCTATGTGTGGTCACTTCTTGTTCAGCAATCTACTATCGTAGTCGGCGTGGTGCCAGAGGGAAACACCCGTGAAGTTTGGATTGCGCCTCAAGTCAGCGCAAAGCGGAAAGCCACAGCTCAACAATCAGACTTGATGCCTCCTCCAAAATTGGGACCAATCCCTGAGCGCAAGGACACACCATTAAATGTGTTGAAGGAAAAATACGGAGAGAGATTGAGGATAGCTGCAAATCCGGATGTGATTTTCTCTGCAATTACTGGCTCCCACCTCAGGGTGTGTTGTTTAACCGTTGACTTTACTGCTAGCAACATACTAACATGTCTGTAGTCAACAAAGTTGAGCCCAATGGTATACAGCGCTCTGCAGATGATTACGCGGGGTAGAGATTCCGGTGTGTCCGTTGTGGATTTAGGGAAAGGGTCAGGATACGACCAGAAGACCTGCTTTTATCTTGTCAAACAATTGATCGACTTAGATCTGGTGTGAGCACTTCTGCTATCCTCAATCACGTTATTTTTGACAACCCAACAGTCTAAAAGTGCGGCGTGGGGGCGTGGGTACCCATTTTGTTATCCACAAGTACTTTTACGAGCGGAGCTGTTCTTGGAAGGCCATACGGGAGGAGGAACAAGATGCAGAAAACCTTTGGATGAAGATAGAAGATCATGACGTTAAGGATACAGACACAACTGACCTTAATCAGACAAGACAGTTGAATTTCACTCCGATTGACGCCCGCCATCTTTCAAGCTACCCTCTAATTAGCCAACGCGTCATCAAACTACTACTGGCTTCGAAAAATCATATTCACGCCTCTAAAGATATGCTCATGATATTGGTATATTGGTTTCTATCCAACCTTCAACCGTGACATTTCTTACCCATGATATTTTCTTAGGGATTTTCAAGTCCCACCAAAACAGACCGGCGATTCTTCAAGACAAGAATCAATGAAATGGTTCAAAGGGGCGTGATAGAAAAAGTCATTGTCCCAAATAAGCAGAAGAAATCAACAAATTCTTCTGTTAAATGTTTTCGGCTGAGAGAAAATGTCCCTAACGACATCAACGAGGATCTCGAATTGGCTGAAGACGCTATAGATGCCACCCAACTTGGTAATGTGACTCTCATCAGAGGTCTCCAAGATACCTATTAATTCTCGTGTATTAGTTTCGAAGGAGATTGTCAAATTTGACTCCACAATTCACAAACAGATCATTGACCTGGTCGAAAAATCTGGCACTAAAGGAATGACGCTCAACGTAAATGTCCATGTTCATCCGGAGAGTTATTTCAATTAAAGGCAAAGTAAACATAGGACTTGTCAACATCGCTTCGGAATTTCGACAAACGTACCATTGAGTTGCTTCTGACGAGATCAGAGAGAAATCCTCCCCCCCGCCACCTTCTTGATCTCTCCATAGTGGGCATTATGGAAACTACTGGTCGTGAACGCCATCACCGATACTACACTATACGGCATTATCGTCAATTTGTCAACGAAGAATCCCTCGACAACGAATCTGTAGCATATACCGGAAGGGATCTCGACGATATTGGCGGCTTTTCCATCGTTGATCCCAATGCATTCTATGAAAGAGAAGGAGATTTGGTTCGCTACACATCTTCTTACAAGAGCAAGCAAGATGTATCGGAGAAGAAAAAAGCCCGGATATATAAGAATCCAATTCTCCCGGACGGAACAGTCAAGAGGGGTCGACCTCGGAAAAAACCCGAGGCAAGTGATGCCATTGACATGGGGCCAAATGCCAAACATCGGGGCAAAAGGAAAAAAGGTGAAAACGAGGAGGAAGGCAAGGGACCTAACAAGAAGGCCCGCATGTCCGAAGTATCATCGGAACCACCTCGTGAGTGTTTGGTGTTAGTATCCTATCCGCTGTACACATCTCCTCCCAGGTGCCAAACGTGGAAGACCTCCAAAGCAAAAGATTGTATTATCCATGGCGGCTGCAACTTCGATTCCTAAACGACGTAGTCAAAGACTGGCACTTTCCCCATCCCCGCCAGCGGATCCCGTCCACCAGACGACGACTCATACCCCAATGTCTCCTGAAGCTCTGAATGATGACCAACCCGTGTTTCCACCACCCATCGAGACACCGACAAACGACTTTACACCCGCCAATATTTTCTCCGGTGACAATTTGCAGATTAACGACTTATCCTCATCATCCTCTATCGTTGTTCTAGGATCCTCTAGTACACAGAGCCTTCTTATGGACAGATACCCAGTAAGTTTTTGTGCTTCAGCATTATATTTCATCATTCAAGCTCTCAATATAGATCTCCAATGACGTGTCGGGGGGTAGTGTTGAACAAACAATGCTACAGGACCAAGTCACAAAACCAATCATACTACCTTCGGGGACTCCAAACCGCGTTAATATTTCCCATCTCCGAAGGGAAAATGAGTATATTCGACTGCTTGATAATGCTGGTGGCATCATTGCAATTCATACCAAGGAATTCAATGAGGGCCATATGAAACTCATTCAAGAACTTTCCCAAGCTGGTGAACCCGTCAGTGCGCCAGTTGGCACAAAAGTCGATAAGAGAACAATGTTCTCAACGTTTGCCAACCTAGAACGCAAAGGTCGGATTAAACAACTGAAAACCTCGTTGATGACACCAACCGGAGTGAGCCGATCCGTCAGTCTGGTGTTCTTCCCAGACGTCGATGAAAACCGGCTCCATCTTTACTTATGCGATTTGGGTCGTTCCTCTCAACAACTGCAGCTCCCTCATCTTGACTCATTCGTGAAGATCAATGAACAAGTAGATTACGGCGCTGGGCCTTCCGTTCATCGCGGAATCCCTCCTTTGCAATTGTTGCAAATGGAAAAACCTGCAGATGATGAAAAGGAAAGATGGAGCAAGAACCTTGACAGGGCCCAGCAGCTGTTCACTCACGACGACTCAACCATCAGGGACGTTTTTTTAGCCGAAAGGACAACCATGGTGCAGCTGTATGGTTTCACCTTAGGCAAGGCTTTACGTTGTCGTCGGCTACATCTCTCTGTTCTTGAGGCTTTGGAAAGCCGTACTCCTTCGCCCGATATTGTATCACACGAGAAGAGGATCATCGAGATATCTTTCTTCATATATCACCTTCCGGTCGATATATATTGCTCACTGGTCGGTCCCGCCAACTATGATGAAGACCTCCTGACGCTGCTGGCTAGCGACATTGGTCGGAAATCCCTTGTGTGTGACTTGCCCAACAATTTGCAGAATGTTTTGCATGTTGGGAAATCTCGAGCTCGAACCTACTTTTCGGACCTGTTAGAAAAACTTACAGAGCTTAATTTGGTCTCTCCTTTGCAGCCGTCGGAATCACCCACTCCCATGATGGTATGCGCTCCGAATAGTCAACATCCTATCGCTTTTGACACCGCACCCATGGAAGGAAATACGGGTGCTACCCCTCCTTCTTACTGGTTGTTCCATGAATCAGCCCCCATTCATTTGTGGGTCGCCTCCGACACCGACCCACCTTTATGGAAAACTGCGCCTGTGTCTCGCTATCAAGATGGTACTGACTACTGGAGAGATTTACAGAGCGCTTGCATGAATCTGGAAGCAGTCGTGAACGTACAGGACACAGGTATTCCAATAACCCAGTCAACAAATATCGGCATGGCCAAGTCGTTTCGTCGAGCTGTTTCCTGGCGGTCAGAATATTTTCTTACTTGGCATCAAACACAATACCTCAAACAGTTCACTGAAGCTTCCGGAATGTCACCAGTTGACATTCCCGACGCCAATGAAAAAGAAACCAAATTGTCCAAAATATGTTGGGTTACAAGTGCTCCGAGAGAGACTGTCGAAAACTTTTACCGATGTAACAAGGAGAAGCTCGATAAAGTTGTCGAAAAACTGAAAAAGAAAGACAAACGAACCGAAGACGCTAAAGTCTCTCTCGCCAAGAAATCTGAGGAGGCACGTTTGCAACGACAACATGCCTGGTCGGACTTGCTTGCCAGATGTTATCCAAACGAGGTCCCTGCCCCTGCTGCACTTCGAATCGAACGGATTCACAAGCAATTCCTTCATGCGGGTTCAATACAGGATCTGGGTCGTTGGGAGAAGGAGATTCAAAAGGCTCTTCGCGAAACCGATTTAGCTAGTATCAAGGGCTTGAAGATATCTTCAAAGCAGTCGCTTCCAAGACCTGGTCCTACTGTCACAGTTCAACCCTCTGCGTCTCAAGATGTATTATCTATCGAAAGGTTAATTGAGATGCAGGGCCCACCACTAGAACCCGATGCCCAGAACCGGAAACGAAAACGTCGCCGAGATGATGGTATGTAGTCTTTATTTATGAAGTCCAGGAGAAATCTTCCAACTTCTGGTAGTAGCAGGAGGCGAAGTAAAGAAGAAGGGGACACGAAGGCATCGCTTTCAGTGGAACCCAGAGTTTGACGAACTAGCGCGAGACGCGTCAATCATTATCCGCGCACGATGTCGTGGTCTTTCTCGCCTTGACTGGGCCGCATTTGAGCAAGTGTTCCCTGCAGTTCCAAGGAACACCGTGCGGCAGCGCTTGGCCCACATAAAGGAAACTCCTGGAAACGAGGCGTACCTGCGTCGTCTCGAAGACAACTGGTATGAACTCTGGCAGAAACACAGAGGAAGTGAGATGCTTCCGGATGAAACTCCAAACAGCGCGTCGAATTTTGACCTTATCAACCATATTCGATTCCTCCGTACCCATGTCGATAAGCATTCTTTGTAGGTGCATTCTGTCTGGGATGGTGTAGTCTACTTACAGCCTTTCAGGAGAGTTGGGGTCCCGCAAACTACCGAGAAACAAGTAGCTGTGATTCCTGGGAGCATAGAACAGATTCAAGTGCAGTACGACGTTGTTGAACGCGAACGAGTTGCACCGGACTGGGATTACATCTGGAATACGACCATCGAAGAGGGACGCGAAAAGCGATTAAAGCGGCAACCATTTTCACAAATCTCCGAGAAATTTTTTCCTTCCACCCCCGACTCCAATGAGATAGTGATCGCTGAATCTGCTGTCAAAGTTAGTGTTAACTTTTTCATTTCTCGAAAGGTGATTTACGAAAGCATCCAGGTTGTAATGGGGTCACCGTCTGAACATTACGACTCTGAGCAGGCTTCTCATCTGCTTAAGAGTTGTGGAGACGAAATAATAAAGTCTGCAACTAAAAATCTCCTCAGCCAAGGTGTGCTGTCGAAACTGCAGCGGGATCCAAAGAAATTGGGGCCTGGACGGCTATTGAAAATATCTGAGGCGTAAGTTTATTCGTATCACTTCGGGTTGACTGAATTATCTTTCGTATGACAAGTAACCAAAATGCTATTGGAGGGATCATAAGCCAAGACACATTCCAGGATGCGGTCTTATTACTGGAAGACATGGACCCAACCGATTTTGATTGGCACGAATGGCCTTTGATTGCTACTGATGGCGACTGCGCAGCTCTCATTCAATTGGTTTCCGAAAATAAGGTCATAAAGTTTATATCCTTGTTTTTGCATACTGACTTTAGGCATTCAGGTGGACTTTAAAATTGATACTTCCAATCCCCAAGCGGCGCGACCTGCACTCGATTGGAATAGTAAGAAAGCTGGTTGGTAGTCGAATTTCTGTGTGTTGCATCGAAACTGACCATCGTAGACGACGATCATATCGAGACTATGATTAGAGTTCAGTACCATCTTGAGTCACAGGATACGGAGGAAACCTCCTTGAGGATGGAAGCTAACGAGCCTGCTCAATCGACCACGGATGGACACGGGTTCAACGAGAAAGGTGCAATTGCATGTTGTAGACGAAGCTCTGATCTGGGGTTGGTGGACTGCTCTGCATGCTTGGACGAAGGCTGGAGTATGTTGCAAGATGTCCTGGATTCAAACTCTTGTGATGCTGCGAATGGACTATTGATGATGCTTCGTCAGTCAAATGGGCAAGGCATCAAGAAATCGGAAATCATGGTAAGTTATCATTCAAATTTGTTCTTAAGCAGTTATGACGAACGACGTCATCAGAATTCATTCGCTTCATCTACCTCCAACTTGTCAGCAATTCTGAATAGATTGCTTGGCGCGGATATTCCTCAAGTCTACTGGGTTGGGTATAAATATCTTGTCCTCGTCTCAGCTCACCACGTAGCAAGATGGTGTGTTGCTGTATCTCAAAACCCGCTTGTCTACACGTTTCCAAGACGTTGGATGGACATCAAAGGTCAAAAGGTTGTTGATTTTTGGCAAGCAGCCGTCCGTGCCATCATGAGTACCGTAATTTTCAGACCCGGTATCTCACAAGTACGAGTTTTCTACCATGAACTGACCTTTGACTGATTGTCTTATCTGCAGAGCGAAATTCGATGGCGCCTCCGCGCAGTTTATGACAGGCAGGAGGTCGTCGACATTTTGGGATATCTCTCAAGCGAAGGCTATCTATCCGTGCGCTACGGTGACTGTGAACAGTCTGGGGATTTCTTTTTCCCATATGATGAGCAGGAAGAGAGTCGGGTGTATTGGTTCATTGGTGAAAAGCACTGGTATCAGGCATAAGTTATCGCTGTGTTTCAAGTTGTGAAATGATGGCGTGGGCGTGAATTTGGATAATTTGGACTCAGCTTGACAACCATCGCATATTACAGTTTCGGTTTTGTTTATGGGCGCTTGAAAGTTCCGTTTCGACCTCTTTATTTCTCATCGATCACATCCCTGACCCGGCTGGTCCGTACTTTTGTCCATATATCTAGACCTGGAGTCGGAACACAAAGTGTTATGGGATTCAACCGTGTTGCCCGGCTCCTTCAATCATTCGTATTATCAGCTTTTTTTTGCCCTGAATTGCAGACACTGACGTCCAGCCATAGTGGAGCAAGATCACCTTTTCACGCCTTACTCTGGTCTACTTCATCTTCTCCGTTTGCCATTTCGCGATCCAGCTTTCTCTTCAACTTCGGGCATTTACAATCAATGCAAAGGCACATCATGTCGTGGATAAAATTGTTCACGATGCTGGGACGGTTAACTCCAGCCTCCCTTTCTTGAAAGGCTCCCGTTTATATCTGTGCAGTTGGGTTCCATCGAATCTGAACACGGATGTGGCTGATTGCCCCATTATTTGGCGTGGTGACGAGGTTGGCTCTATCTCTGCTGTACTTAATGAGGCAATAAGCTCGCTTCGAAGTGCGGAAACTGATGAGGGGGTATGACCACATCCTGTAACCCTCGATTAATTGCTTATCTCGTCTCGCAGAGTGTAAACGGCAGAGAACTAAGCCAGCAGTGTTTGTGGGCTCTCAATTGGCCAAATGCTGTGTACGCTGTGTTTCATCGATAGTTAAGATAAAATTTCCTCACATATCCTGATTTCAGTCTCCAGGACACACAGAGGGAGGATTCTGTTTTCATCGCATTCCAGTTCTGGGTTTTGGCAGTATCCATCCGCGCACTCTGGAATGAATCCATTCCTCACATCATCGCGTCATTGCTCACCCACGTTGTAGCAACCGCCTGGGGTGCCCTCCAAATCATGCACACTGCTAATTTCCGCGCAGACTTCAACCGGGTGATTACCAAAGGCGCTTGCAAACGGACAATTCTGAATACCAGTTACTGGAATGCTCGAAGATGGGCGGAAGCAAGTAGCCTCAGCCTTAACGGACTGGCATTGATAATTTCATGTTTTGTGACGTGGAAACTTGTTAAGGTAGTCTTCTAAGTTCTAACTTGGCTTCCTTCCCCATTCCTGACATCACAGTAGGTTTTTGGCTGGCAAACGTTCAAACGTATTGGGGCCTCCCGTACAGTTAACAGGGTCTACAAACTTTCTCTTTCGCTCTCCATCATAATCCAGTTGTCATTTTTCTTCATGGCTGTTACCATTTCGCTTTGGATCGACCAGCTGATGAACAGTGGAATTGGTGATTTTGCCAGTTTTCTCACCTTATACAAGGTCGCATCCTTTGTCACCTTAGCCGTAAGTCTTAGTGAATACGATGTCCATAATACACGTGACTGACTACCTTATTTTAACCCAGCTCCTGCTTCCTTGGTTTATAACTGTAAGTACGGTAGCGGTTGATCTCCTGCTATATTAACGAACATCTACAGGGTTGGATCGGTGTTCGCCGTGAACTCCATTTACCAATGTTGATCTTCTTGATCTTGTCCGTTCTCTACTTGGCTGGATGGGGAGTGATGTTCTGCTCAACCACATTCCGTTGGACATTTACAACCTGGTTCTTCTTCTCCGTGATGGCCACAGCTTCTGTCTTTCTCACAATTGTGGGGATGGTTCTGGGGGTTGTTTGTCGCCTTAACTTCGGAAAAGGCCTTACCCATTGTCGTGAGTCATTTTCTTTATGGGTTGGTCCACCTGGCACTGAATTTCAATCGCAGTTGAGACAGATCAACAATTATGCGAGGATAGAAGATCCCCCGACGTTGAAAAAATTGCATTCCCTGCTGCAGAGAAGCCTTACGCCTTTGGAAAACATGAAGATGGTTTGACCCCCGGTTTTGGACTCAAATCGTCCTTTGATACAACCGTGCACTTCGTGACATTCCCGCAATCAGCGTTGCAACGACACTCCGACGACGTGGAAACCCAGCGCAGTAACAGCCTTAAAAGTTCGATACATAGTAATTCTCATTCGCGGAAGGGCAGTAGTGATTCCAACCACAGCCAACGGCAACGGTGGATAATCGAGTGACGCCCTTTCTTACCTCCCTTTTGTCATGTATTGTTATGCCTGTATTTCGTGTACCTGGTTATGTGTACAATGTCCTATCAAGATTTTATTTATTCCAGAGGTGGTGTTGTAGTCTTTGGAACCGACTTGGGCATCTGCTCGATTTCTTGTTCCTTGAGGATGGCCGCCTGCCGAGCAACGGATGCATCTTCAGATGAGTTATCCAATTCCGAGGTCAACTCTGAATCTCCGTATCGCATCAATGTATCGCGGAATTCAAGCATCCATGGGTGATTCATAAGCTCGGTCGCTGTTGGCCTTCGAATAGAATCTATGGTAAGGCACTGTTTGATGAAAGAGATACCCAGATCGCTGAGTTGATCTGGTTCTGGTAATGGTGGATGCTGCGTAGCAACTCCAATGTGGAACATAATAGCCCTGTGGAATGACTAAGGCAATGTAGGACTCGCTCAAAAAAGAAACTTACCATTCATTGTCGAGGTTGCTCCATGGCTTTTTGCCAGTAGCAAACTCCAGAACGACACAACCCATCGACCATATGTCCATTGCTCCGTGTCGCCCCCGTTTATCATTCTTAATGATTTCTGGAGACATATACATCGGAGTCCCAGTTAAACCATTACTCATGGCAGGAAGGCCATTCATGAAATTCGGCCCACTGAAGTCTGGTGCGCGACGAGATCTTTGCATGGTCCGCTGATTCTTAGCCAAGATCTTCGCAGCACCAAAGTCAACAAATTTGATGACCCCCAAATGGTCCAGAAGAATGTCTGTGAATCCTTAATATCTGCTCTACGTCCTTGAATGTGGACTCACTATCAGGTTTGATGTCTCGATGGACAATACCGTGCGAATGCAGGTAAGACAAACCTTCCAACATCTGCATCGTGTAGACTTGAATGATACCTTCGTCTTCAATTCGCCCATGTTCAAGTAAACCTGCTAAGCTCCCCCCTTGACAGTACTCTTCAAAGATGTACACCTTGTCTCGATGCACTTCGATGCCATAGTATTCCACCACATTCGGGTGATGAAGCATTTCCATCACGCTTAACTCCTCTTTGATCTGTTTGATAAGATTCGGGAGGCCTGAGATCTCCTGGAATTTAATTTCCTTGACAGCCATGAGTGAACCATTGTCAAGGTTGAGTGCGAGATAAACAGATCCGAATGCCCCAGCTCCGATGAACTTCCCTTGCTGCCATCGAATGGAAATGTTTGAACTCGAAGAGGCAAGGAATGACAACGATCGATCCTCAGGAATCTCCTCGTTTAAGACCTTGCCGAGGGTTCGATGTTTGATTCCCGTGAGGCTTCTCGACTCTTCGACTTCTCTAATTGCACCAAATGTTCGTTCCCAGAATAGACGAGATTTGGGATCAAGGAAGGCGCCGGCTTCTTGAGAATAAAATATGGGGAAATCTTCGTCTGTCCCAGCAGAGTCTGAGAATTGCAGCCTGAGGAGTTCTTGCTGCTTCTCCTTTTCCTGTCGTGCTTTGGAGATGGATCTCGCTCCTAAAATATCAAAATGGCTGATCAGGAGGGTCATGCAGCTCGCCACCTTTTGTCGTAGCATTTCAAACTCTTCATCTGGTAGATGGAGAATGTAGCGCTTTGTACGATGCAGCGTGTATTCGAGAGCACTTACAGCCCATTTGAAGGTGTTTCCGTCAGTGGGGTCACAGTCGTCACAGATGAAGGAAACCCAGGAAATGGCAAGCTTAATGAGAAGGCGGTTGAATCTGATCAGGGACTGCCGATCCGAATAACGGTGTATGTGTTGACCATGCTCTGCAGCGAAGATATACCAGTTCGCGAGGACTTCTTGCCTGCCTTCGGTAAGTTGCAGGGAGCTTCGCACTTGATGCACAGAGTCGACGATTGATTCTACAAGGCGGTTTGTAGCTCGTGTGATCTTCCTTAATTCACGGTTAACATTGGCGAGGTGAGCTTCGGCCTCGACTACACATGCCAGGCTTAGCGCATTGGGCAATGACTCTCCTTCTTCGTCAACGGGTTCCATAACTTGTGCGAACAATTGTTTCGCTAGATTCAAGCGACGCTGCGACCCATCAGCAACGAGACGGACACGGTTGTCTTTCAACTCTAGTGGAATTTGTGGAATGTCGATAACCATGATTCTTCCGGTCCATAAAAAGTGCGTTTGGGGGGAAAGTATGAGAATGTATCCGGGGGCTTCTGAATCAGGGTTGCTCGTGTCAGGGTTGTCAAGAGTATGGAATCCAACTTCAGAAACAGGGAATGCCTCTTCCAAGATCTTCCGAATCAACTCTGCTTGCCCATAAAGTGAATTTGAAGCCACTATGTAAATGCCTTCCTCCTCCAGGAAATTCGTGTACACAAGGAAGTGGTCTGAGGAAGCAAGGAGAGTGATAAATTCTTCCAAAGGGACATCGTCGAGGCTGTATTCCGCCGAGTTGCTGAAGCGCTGAGTGAGCGTCCTAAATCAAGTCAGGATATATTTCGATAAGGAAGATCAACATTTTACCGTGCAAACCGTTGTAATTTCCTATAGCGGACTCTAACACTTTCCAAAATTTTCGAATACCAACTGACGATCTGTTCATCAGTCATCTTCCTGCCAGTGGATGACTCTGGGTTGTATGATGTGGGTGTTAAATTATTCGGATTGAACTCTGGATCCATCTTCAGTTGGGTAGTATGCTGGAGTTGCTCTGCCGATTGGTTGCCCATTGGGACACGGACTTGTGTTTCGAAGTAATTGGTCACCCGGACCATTAGCTTGTTGGTCAGCGAACTGGCGGATTGATCTCAGATATAATTATTCGAGCATAAGTAACAACATACCATAATTGTTCTGCGACTAGAGACGAACCACCAGCCGTAGTAGTGCTGACATCGTTGAACGTTTCCCATTGATTTTCAAGCACATCGGTTTCCTTGAACAAGATAGATTTAGAACCTGTTTTTAATTTCCATTGAAGTAACTTGAAAAAGTCCGTCAGAGCTTCCAGTATGGTTTTGTCATAGGCCCCATTGATACATTGCGGAAGGTTCCAATTCCCACCAGGGTCAGGGGCTAAAATCGCTTGGTACTGTCTCTTTAGTGTACAAGCCAGACCTATGCTGAGTTTGAGATCTTCAGTCATTTGGTCTATGATCATGATATCCGGTTCCTTGAGTTTTTGCACGTAATCCAAACGAAGTCGGAGGCCGGCTTGTGCAAGTCTCGTTGGGAATGAAATCAACGGTACGAGTTCTTTTTCGAAGGTCGGAAGGTTCATTTCCTTGAACAGCGATGACAGGTTCACCTGAGCATCACGAGTTGCACCCAGAAAGTTATGGACAGTGACGAGGAAGCCCTTCTCGAACGTGAGTTGCATGGATTCTTCCTTTAGGAGGCGTTCGACGAAGGTAGTTCCATCTGACATGTCCCAACTCCAGGAAGACAGATTGCTTTCGTGGTTTGTATAAGGTTGGTTGACGTCGAGCGTATCGCTGCCTGTCCAACGCCGAAGAAGAGCGAAATGGTGCTTCAGAGTCGTATGAACGTTGTACCAGGTGTTTAGAGCATCGCATCGTGATTGGAACGCAGGTTCTGCAGCTAAGGATTTGTCGAGGTAAAAGGTCGCCAAACTAGGGTATAACGATTGCACTATTGACAGCCGTCGCAAGACTGCAGTAACTTGCTCGAATGCCGCTGCCGTGGCATTGGCGGGTGGCTGCGTTTCTGATACCCTGAAGTTCAAGATTTCGTTGATAATACCATCCACAGTCCGTAACCGCCGTTCGTCCAACTTTTTCTGCTCCTCCTCCACTGAGCGTCCATGGAGCTTGGCCCGTATACCCAACCACAGAGGGGCACGGTCGGTTACCTGATCGTCTTCGGAAGAAATATCTATCCGAGTTTTTTCAGATTTCAGCACGTCTCCTGAAAGAACAGAGGTCAGAAGAGCCTGCCATTCCAGCCGTTCCCGCTCTTGCTGGGTGACGGGATAGGTGGGTTCAGTGTCTGACAGAGGTACAGAAACGGGATCGGTTCCCTCAGCAGAAAGGGGTACTAGGTCCTCTTCTTCGCTTGTATCGCCAGCATCGTTCAATTGACCGAGTCCATGTTGGAGGTAATGACTATCAGGGTCATTCCGAGAGTCATCATATGCGTCTTCGAGGCGGGAGGATCTATACCGGCTCACGAACTGAGAGTACAATCGTGAGTATTGGGTTGCAGCAGGAGTTTGCGCGTGAGGAGATGAGGGGAGCTGTCGTGATGATCTCGTCGTTCTGCTTCTGAGGCTAGTGGATGAACGAGTGAAAGGTTGAAGCGGCCCGATATCTTCCCAGGTGTTCTCCTCGTCATGAACGTCGTCCGTGCTTTCTTGAGATAAGAAAAGGCCGTGGCCTTGTCTAGGTAAGTTCGTGTGCATGGCGGTTAGAGAGGAAGGAACCCAAAGGCGGTTCCATCTAAATTGTGACCTAAAGTCTACTCGCGTTTGGTATCGATATCATAGCCAGAAGGAGAGCAAAAATCTACAATGAAGACTCATAACTTCTATTATCGCATTCAAATGCGGGAGGAATGTAGAAACCTTGAATGGTATTTTGATACAACTTATGGTAATCAAGGACAAATGGACTCCATCTGATTTTGAACCACCATGGGTATCGTAGAAAAGGTTCGTAATATGATCTCTTCCGTGAAAATTAATTCACATCTCTGTCTAGATCAAGGATATCGAGGGTAACATCAACCATTATATGCAAGCTGGCAAAATTCTGATACTTGGCCACTCTTCCAGAGGAGATGGCGCGAAGTAAGCACATCAGACCAATTCAAGGTCTGCTTTGCTGATTTTCTTGACTTAGCGCAAAAGAATAAGGTCAGAATGATAAACTCATACGTCTTTCGTCTTCTTGAACCAAACAGGCGACAGAATACCATCTTGGCCTCCTCAAGGCGAAGCTTGCAAGATATCGTGCTCAGCTACTTGAACCAACCACGAAATCCGGCCCTGCAGGAATAGGATTTGACGTCCAAAAATCTGGAGACGCCCGTGTTGCCCTTATCGGTTTTCCGTCTGTTGGAAAGGTGAATTTTGTGAATATTTCCGCACATCGTCTCAAGTGGGCTGACTCCAGTCTCCGAATTAGTCTACACTCCTAAGTAAGGTGACGACCACCCAGTCAGAAACGGCCGCCTATGAATTTACGACCCTGACGGTATTTCTATAACGCGTCCTCTCAATCCGGCTGTATTCACGATGTACTTCAGGCAATTCCAGGCGTGATTGAATATAAAGGTGCAAGAATCCAGTTGCTTGATCTTCCTGGTATCGTCGAGGGTGCAAGCCAAGGTCGCGGTCGTGGACGACAGGTAGTCTCCAGTCAGTCGTCGTTTTTCTTTTTTTGCATCGGGGTTTTGCGTTAAAACCTTGATCATAGCGGCGAAGACAGCAGACCTCATCTTAATTATGTTGGATGCAACGAAATCAGACGAACAGAGACACCTCCTTGAACAAGAACTCGATGCAGTTGGTATTCGTTTGAACAAGAGTAAACCTGACATCGTATTCAAGAAGAAGACAACGGGAGGGGTATGTCTTGCCATATCCGATTCCATAACTCTGAACGATCTGAATTGTTGGCTTAGATCACGTTTAACACGACAGTAAAGCTCACGAAAACCGATGAGAAGACGATCAGGACTATCCTGGCTGGGTGTAAGTGATGTAGCTTATCGATACCGTTTATCTAAATCGATCCCGCAGATAAATTGCACAACTGCGATGTTATGATACGAGAAGATGTTAGTCACCACTTATCAAGTGACACTCAAATCAACTAGCTTGTTATTAGGTCACAACAGACGAATTTATCGACGTTCTCATCGGAACAAGAAAATACATCCCTTGTCTCTGTATGCCAATTGTATCGATCTTCCGGCTGTTACAGTCTTTACTGAATATTTACAAGATGTGTACAACAAGGTCGATTCAATTAGCCTTGAGCAGGTCGACAAGATTGCAAGACAGCCAAACTCCCTCGTCATTAGCTGTGAGATGGATCTAAAGTACGTTTTTCAACTTTGCCTTCAAACAAGAAACGAATATTCTCAAGTTTGAAATATCTGATTGACCGGATCTGGGAGGAACTTCGTCTCGTTAAAATTTACACCAAGAAACGAGGTGCACAGCCCGACCTCACCGATCCTGTCTGCCTTAGGAAAGGAGCTACAATCGAGGTATATATTCGATTTGCATGTGGGGTTCGACCAACATCTTACTCACTGTAGGACGTTTGTAATGGTATTCATCGTTCCCTTGCACCCAACTTTCGGTATGGCTTACTATGGGGTAAATCGAGCAAATTCAACCCACATGCTCAGAAGGTGAGCTTGAATCATCAGGTAGCGGATGAGGACGTGGTCTCGAGTATGCCACCTTGCTATTATTCCGCATACAATGATACTAATCACATCGTTTAAGTCTTCACGAAGTAGCCTCCCTTTCGATAATATTCAGCTGGGACGTCATATTCATTATCCCTGGGATAAAGTAAAACATAAATTACATGTAGAAAATATGAATGGGGATGTCATCTGTAGGTCTAATTAGATGTTATCGGGGTCCAAAAAAAATCCGGATGTAAAGGGAGGGCCGCCACCAACGATACCGAAAATAAAAAGGGCTCTACGCTCTATGACTGAGAAGAAATTGAAGGTACCTGATGCCGTTCCTCCCACAAATTTCTCAGGATCTCTGTGAAACCCATTTTGCCTAATTGCGCATTTTGCTCAAAGCGTTGTATCAGCCACTTCTCTAGCCCGTTCGAGACCGACCGCCAAACGGCCATCCTTGCCTGAATTTCTGCAGTCTGTACAAATTCTGTTTTGCATGATGAGAGTGGGGAATATCGTATTTGTTCGAAGCAAGTGGCGAATTGAGAGAGAGAGAGATTGACCGATGTGATGGTTACATTTTGTGTTGCAGGGTCGACGAATGAAATTTCCCGCACGAAGGCGTCTTCTGAACCACCAAAGAGCTATAGAAAAGGTGGAATGTAAACTCTGGATGGTGTGCCATGAAAGTAGACTTACCTTGACAATCCATCCGGGCGTTTTTTGTTTACACCCCAGCACCCTCTCTGTTCGAATAACGCCAGTTACGGGATCGACTGTCCTGTCTATTGTGTCGATGCTAACTACGTGCGTGCATTTTGAATTTGGGTATTTGCGCCACATGCCGATAACAACATGGGACCATGGGTGGCTATGGAACCATTTAGCACGACAGCGTCCAAGATAGTAAACGGGAGAAACGCACTCATAATTGAATGATTGAGAGAAGAAATGCATTTATAGTGTGTATACAGGCGAACGAGAAAACAAATAGGTCGACCTCGACCTCGAACGGGGAGCGGGTGGGTAGAAATTTGTGGGTTACATAAGCGTCCTGTTGTCGCCGATGCACAGAATCACATGCGCTTTGGACGACGTCATCACGGAGAATGTTCAATGTACCTAAGACATCCAATCTTTTCGTTATTTCACTATGTTCGCAGCAAGATCACTCATTCACCGCCCGGCTGCCTTCGTGTCCAATCTCAGGCACATTCATTCTTCACCCGCCGCATATAAGTCCGTCACAGAGAAAGTCGGCGAAGTAGCTGACAAGGTAATGCACTTACTGCCTGTCGCCCTCTGGTATCTGACAATCGAACAGGTAAATAAGTCTGTGGGCAAAGGGTTGGCGGATGCCATCGACAAAGGAGAGAAGGCGACGAATGCAGCAAAGGACACAATAGGTGGGTCCGTCTTGCACATGACTTACTGAGACTGACAAGTATCGCTAAGCGTCAGCGACAAAGGATAAGAAGAAGGGGGCAGAGAAAAAGGTTCGAGAAACATCAGGAACCCTGAAGGAAGCCAGCCAGGTAGGTTCCTGAAGTGTGGACGAGTGTCTGAATCGCACTTACATTTGCGCAGGATCGCAAGTAGGACAGTTCTCATACTTGTATTGGGAGTGCACAGGAGTGAAAGCAGATCCTTGACCTCGACCGAGCTCATCTTTGGTATTTCTTCTTGTGCACCTACTCTGCTATATGCCACCTCAACCAATTTGCATTACAAAACCGTTCTCAAGAATGCTTCAGTATGAGTTGAAGGAGAATACTGCACCGGTCAATCCGCCAGTGAACCTGGTAGCCCTCGCTCCACTTCTGATACGTCGATAATTGGGATGTAATTGTCAATGAACAAGAACCGTCTAAAGCTTTCACAGACGGGTTTTCCCTCACTTCGTTTTATCACTTCGTATCTTCTGCTCGCTCGAAGGCTAATCGTTCACCTTCATTAATATTTTTTACCTAGCTAAACACCACATTCTTTTATCTGCTATCCATTCTCCAATGACCAGTGACCAATCGAGGGGGCTGAATCTGCCAGCTGGCAGCAGTGGTAGCGCAGGGCAGGATCCTTCGTGTAACAATACGCAGCCATCCACTTTGGCATCTCCGTACTTGGCGCTGGTAACAATTATCCCCTCCGCCTGGCTCTGCCCTTCGAGCACCTACCCCAGAAGAAAGATGCAACACCTTACTGCGTCTGTGTTTGAAGACGACGCTACACTTGCGCGCATGGATGCGATGACGATAAAAGAGGAGGAAGCTATCCTGGTTTCAAAGCCAACGTTCTTGATCTTGGCAACCGAAGATCAGATATCTTTCACATAAGGAATGATGAACTTGTTTTTCCTTATCGTGTCATTAGCACCTTGTGTGCTCTACCTGTTTTCTATCCATATTCTGGATATCTCGATGGATATAAAGCTGTAGTGGAGGACACAGCCAATCGTCTTTTATTTGAGCAGGGCCATATCTTCAAGTTCGTATTGCACTTCAATTACTAAAATGATTGCTTAATCCAAAAGCAGTGGATGATGCCTTTCGCCTTACAAATACGTTCAAGTTATTCGCCACTTACCAATGCTGCCTACTGAGGGGCGAAGAAGATTTTATCATCGGTGGTCTTTAATTACTACCAAACCCTGTATTGTAAAGATGAGTGAAACATACCTTTACCAGACTGGGTGGAAGCAGATCCGTTTTCATCATGGGGAGGTCTGCCAGAACTTTCAACACGACCTTGTCTCTCTAGATCTAATGCTCGTCGTTGTTCTCATGTCTGTCTATAATTCCTCTGACTCACCACTGGATACGCCTTCGTCAAAACAGGCTCGAATGTTGGAGCTAGCCGAAAGCGGCGGCTAGGATGTGCTTTCGATGTGGCTTTGCAGAACACTTGCCAGCCACCTCTGCTGGTCGTACAACCGTGGCTATCTCCACGGATGCTCAGAGCTAACACGCACTCATTGGACCCGATGGCAAAACATTTTTTACTTTAACTGGGCCGAAGATTCTGCATGTCATTTTGGTGACAAGTGCTGCAACTATCATGGCTGCAGCTTTTGCGGTGGTGCCTCCGAGTCGGCCGAACTCTTATCACACTCACTTAATATTTACGATGAATGGAGCTATATTATTACATGCTGGGTTCTGCGACTCGGAAGACTTTGATAAAACACCCTCCGGATCGCACGTTCATGTTCGACAACCTCTCTATCCGAAATTCATTTCCAACTACAAGTATTCTGAAGCCTTTGCTCCAGAAGTTTTGGAGCGCATTATTTCGTGACCGGATGGGGAACATTACCCCCGGGATGTCAAGCAGCGACCTTGGATATTTCTGCAGCATATATACCACATCACACCCGTTCAACCAGACCAACAGAACTCCTTATGTATTCTCCGGAATGGAGCATATGGGCTATTCAACATAACCAATTCCTTCGACGGTTGTATCTGGACAATGGCAACTTGTGCGTCACGGTTTTGCGGAATTCAGTCAAAGCTCGGAAAGGTTTTATTGGTAAAAAAACATCTCACTGGCAAGCGGTCGGCGGATGTATTTGTTGGTCTAGATATGGATGGCCGCCGGTACGCTTGGTTAGACTTACCAACAGCAAAGGCAGTGGCTATCATGATCAGAGAAACTCAAATCGTGTTCATCATTGTATTTGTGCCCCATGGGCCATTAAGGCTCTAGGGAATTTAGGTCACACCAGCCGGAGCAAGTGATCCGCTATTCGGAAATATAATCGTGGTGAGATGCCTAAAGACAAAGCCATCGAGCGTATCGACACAATTATTCAAGGATGAGGATCATGTGGTTGACCACTTTCGGCCCGAGCCATTCGTTTCCAAATTCTTGCTTCCTTTTACTTATTTGGCCTAGACCCTGAAGTTGTGCGGATAGCTGGCTGGTGGAAGTCATTAGCATCCACATCAGGGCCTTCGAATTAGACATTTAGGCGAAATCATCTACACGGAAATTAGAGTTCCTTTCTAACAATGTCAAGTTACTTATTGACAATTTCTAACATGAACCTGAATTTCCCACGTGTTAAGCATTATATGCGGTTATAAATACATCCAAAGTGTTTTTCCCTTCGCAAAGCCACATCCGAGTCAACCGTGAGCTGGCGATCAGTTTCTGGCGGTCCACTTGTCGATAGCGACTTGCTCTGGATCTCGGCAACAACTGGCTTTGTGGAAACCAAATCCGAAAGGCCCGCTGACTTAAGATTCATTACTTCAACATGCGACGGCAGCACTGGTTCCACCTCATCATTCTCTTCACCACTGGCATCAGTTTCTGAGTCGAATCAGACGCGGCGACTCCTTCTGCCTCTCTGGACGAGTTTGAAGTCTCTCGAGGATGTTCCGAAATCAAACTGAACTTCACTGCTGGCCGGTACAACGTTGTCGAGTAAGCCTCAGTTTTGTTCGAGTCTCAATTCATGCTCCCATCGGTCTTGTGCTTTCCGTAGTATTGTCCAACCTGGATCATGTTTACGATGATTGACGTCTTTTGGTTTCCACGTATTGGTGAGTTGATCAGGTAATCGTTCGTTCATAGAACCGGTGCTCTGGGTTGGCCCATGTGGCAGAAATTTCCCAGTAATTTCTAACATATCTAACATGCAAAAAATGGGCCATCGACAGCCCACTGATACTAACATGGTTACTAACCGGTTACTAGCATCATTGATATGTTACGAATTAGGCTAATTCTAACCGAACCTAACCGAAATAGTCTCCTGCCTCGTTGGGCTGGCATTGCAATTGATCAATTGATTATTGCGCCCCAGGGCAGTGGGTAAGCGGCTCGATTTGCTCTTCGTTCCGAGCTGATCTAACTCCCAGCCCAGCCAACCGCACAAGATTGTAGCTGTGATTGTTGTCATCTCGACCTTATTTCTTAAATCCACACCAACATGGTTGCAGTATAGCCTCAAATCAAGAGTCCAGATCTCCCTCCAGCAGACAACTTCGGACTGCGGGCCAGCAAGCAACTGATGCTCAACTGATGCTGAACATATTGCTATCTCTGTATCAATGGCACCGCTCCCTTAATCAAACAAATTTACCCCAATTGGCATGCTCACCACTGTACGTTCGCATATGACACTCGTTCCTCTGGGAAGTAATTGTTCTTGAATTGATTTTCACACGAAACGTCTTGTCTAACCTCATCGCTTGGTATATTCTGTCGTCTTCTGTCATGCACGCTTCTTTTTCCCACCCTGGGAAGCTCCTTCGAGTATCTGGTTCCTCACATCCGTAATCTAAAAATCTATCAATCGTTGTCGGCTTAAACCCGATTGGCTTCTAAATTTTGGGTGGTGCCATACTACCGTTCATAAGACGTTTGTTTTTTTTTGCTTTCTAGCGTCATGGCGCACAACATATCAACACTCGTTAGTCTGGTTTCCTCCGCAGCATATCCGCCACTCTACGCCATTTCTTTTCGTAACTTCACGTGGCTATTCACAACCGTAGCAGTGATTGCATCCCTTCTCGTCGTGGAACAGGTCGTTTGGCGCTACAAAAAAGGTGTTCTGCCTGGTGATGCTTGGACTATCCCTGTCATTGGCAAGTTTAAGGATTCCATGTCCCCTAGTTTGGAGGGCTACAAGAAACAGTGGAGCTTGGGCGATTTGAGTGCACTGAGTGTTTTCAATATGTTTGTCCCCTTTTTCCTGTCTGTAGCACGCCTCAATCTTACCAATCTATCGCAAAGCTTCATTGTCATCGCTTCTTCTAATGAATTCTCCCGCAAAATTATGAACTCTCCGACCTATGCTGAGCCTTGTCTTGTCCACTCTGCAAAGCAGATCCTTTGTTCAGATAATTGGTATGCTTGCCTCAATGCATAAACACATAAAATCCTCACTGCCCTTGAGGGTATTTCTCACTGGGAAGGATCATATTGATTATCGGCGAGGTTTAAACGCGCTCTTCACTCGCAAAGCCTTGGGGTGAGTCGATTTACGAGGCCACAACTATATTGGTAACAAGTTACCTTAGCGCCTACGTCGCTCTCCAAGAGACGGTCGCACGCAACCACATCACCTCCTGGCTATCGGAGAGCAACGCCAGACCGGGGCCGAGACCGATCATGATGGATATCCGTTACTGCAATATGGAGACTTCTCTTAGGGTTTTCTGCGGGAGTCACATTCCAGAAGAAGCGGTCAGAGACATTAACGCAAAGTATTGGGCTATCACAAAGTCTCTCCAGCTTGTCAACTTTCCATTCGCGTTTCCAGGAACAAATGTTTGGAAGGCTATCCAAGGACGTAAGGCAGCCATGAAGTGGTTGGAACTTGCAGCGCACAAATCCAGGAAGGCCATGGCAAGCGGCGCAGAGCCAGAATGCATGCTGGATCAATGGATACATTCTCTGAACGATCCTGCCTATAAAGGAAGGAGAGACTTTACTGACCTCGAAATGGCAATGGTGTTGTTCTCTTTCTTGTTTGCATCGCAAGATGCAATGAGCAGTGGTTTGGTCTATGGTTTCCAGCACCTTGTAGATCATCCCGATGTTCTCGCCAAGGTTCGGGACGAGCAGGAACGTGTTCGTCAGGGTAATTACGAAACACCACTTACGTACGAGATGATGGAACAGATGACCTACCTCTATGCTGTCGTCAAAGAATCACTGCGTATTCGACCTCCTGTAATCATGGTACGATTCTGATGCCCGTTATGTAATTCCCAGAAGCGCTTATGATTGACGCCCATCAATGTTTGTTCACGTTTGTGCAGGTTCCATATAGAGTTACCCGTCCTTTCCCAATCAAGGAAAATTATACCGTTCCGAGTAACAGTATGGTCGTGCCATCATTCTACAACTCCTTACACGATCCCGAGGTTTACCCGAGTCCTGATGACTTCATTCCTGAACGATGGCTGGATCTTACAGGAACGGCGAATGCAAACCCCAAAAATTACCTGGTCTATGGCAGTGGTCCTCATCGGTGTATAGGTGTCGAGTATGCGAATATGAATATCGCCCTAGTACTGGCCACTGCAGTCGTCATGATGGACTTTGAACATGATCGGACAGAATTGAGCGATAAAATAGAGTCAGTTTTTCAATCGCTTGCTTCATACATACACTCAATTCCGTGTCTCGCAGCATTATTGCTACAATCTTTCCAAAGGATGGATGTCGTCTGACGATGACTCCTCGCAAACATTCAACTTGAAAAGCATCAGAATCAAAGCCAACGTATTTTTTACGCCACATTTTTATTCGTGTGGGTTATTTCTTTATTAGATTAACTATCTCATTTGCGTTAGAATGGCAAATGTGATATTATTATCCCCTGCAAAGCATTGAAAAACGCCGTCTCCTACTATACTCTATGATGTAGAAAAACCTTCCAACAATGTTTACCAATCAACCATTTTAGTCTCTTCATGAACTTATTTCTCGTTACGTACTCAAGATAATCGAAACCTTGTATCCTGGTGTACCATTCGGCCGGCAAGCGACTCATGTTTATACAGGGCCACTACTAGAAAGTCAGTTTTTTACGGACTGCTTGTAGGCATTTGTTACAACACCCAACATCCACGACGAAGAAATTGCCTGTGGTTTTTGGTACCAAAGTCGATGTACCAAGGTTCAATCCATCGAGCAGTCATAATCCCATTCTCATTTGCGATAATATAATCTGGTAGATGCTCGAAGAGGAGGTCCGTTCTCCGTTAACGTTGGCGCGACGCTGATACCCGAACGTGTGGCTAGAAGTTACAGTGTTCAACCCTTCCAGACGCGACACAAACACCATCCGACAAATTGTCACGATTTGTATACTTACAATAACAAGTATGATAAAATCCAAAATGATGGGCCGTTGCATGCTATTTTCTAGGTATCATGTCTCGCAAAGCTTCGTAACATCAAAAGTCAGGTATCAAACTCAGAAACGCTCAAAGGGCCATATTATAATGCTTCAGATCTTCTTGACTTGCAAAGGGAGGGAGCTTGAAGTTTGGCCAGCAACACGAGGACGGATAACAAAACTCTGGAACGATTCAATCTTTTGCTGACAGCGAAAAGAGAAACGTTGGAGGAGGACAACCATCAGGCACTACTTACGTATTTGCATCAAGTCCACCGAAGTCGTCTGCAATCACTCACTTTGATTTCAGTCATAGCAAAAGTCCTGCCGATGCACGACCTAGGACTAGATTTTTCATCAGTATTTGGAAACTTACTTCGGAATACAGAGTTCCTGCTTACCCCATACTAAATGCTAAGAGACGTCCCTTGAGGTCGTCCTTCGGGTCGAGCCAACGACTTGGCCGAAACAAGTGTGCATCGTCACCCCAGATTTCTGGATCCGTTTGGAGCACATTAATTGGGATGACGACGAGTGTTCCCTTTGGGATAATCAAGTGCTGTAAGTTAGTTTCCGTAGAAAGAGGAATTACGACAGTTTCCGCTGCCTTGTGAGAATTAACTAGGAGATGCAAATGGCAAGTTGGTGACACTTGCCTCGTGGTGGTTTTCCAGGATTGGAGGGTGTAAACGAAGGGTCTCCTTCACTACAGCGTCCAATAGCGTTAGACGATTCGTAAAATCGTCAAAGGTCGGGTCAGATACAGCGCAGATTTCATCTCGGAGTTCATCTTGGAGTTCCGGGTGGATGGCGAGCTCGTAAAGTAACCACTAAAGTCGGTCAAAGATTGAAACAAGCTGGGTTACATCTTACTCACAGCGATAATCGCGGAAACGGTTTCATATCCGGCAGATATGATAGTGCGCATTTGCGAAATGATTGCTTCCTCGTCCAAAGACATAGGAGAGGATTCCACGCTCTTAACTGGTATTGTCAGAATAACAGAGGTTGCAGGCATAGAATAAATGCGTACGCATTATAGTCAAAAGGCTTCTCGTTTCAGCATCGGTATCGCACGCCAGCACCGTGTCTTTCCACATTTTTGACGCAATAGCACCAAGTTGATACTTGACCGCCTTGATCTTCTCGCCTTTCTCGCCTACCTCTAGGATAGCTGGGAAGGTCCAAAATAAGGCTCGCATGTAGAAGGAAGAGAGCTTGTGTTCGCTGTTAGTCAAACCATCGAGAGATTCGGCTAGCTCATGTGGCTCGCCCAAGAGACATTCAAAATCATATGAGAATGTCGCCCTTCCCACTGTGTCTAGACTAGATCTCGGTTGGTACAACAGCATATAGGTGAATAGGGACTTACGAAAATCGCCCCGCCCAATTCGTGATTTCTATCTCTGTCTCCTGACCGCGGTTTTCCTCGATGGCTTTACTCCATTGTTCTGCTAAGCGGGTCGATGTTTCAAAGAATATGTCCGTCAATAAGCGGACAGATTGTTGACTGGGGAGCTGCTTTCAGTAGATTTTGAGCCGTCGAATAAATTCTTACTTGAATGCCGGGGATAACAGACGCCTTTGAAATTGGTGTTCTTTCTTTCCTTCAAAGTACTATTGGCGTCCGTTGCTGCACAAGCTCGAGAATGCGCACCTTCCACCCAAAGGACGCCTTCACCCAAAAGAGCCTGGAACCAGGCACGTACCCCGCGCGATTTTGGGAATATGTAAGAACCTTCTCCTAGGATGTAAGAAATGGCTTTGAGATCTGTGACAGACAATATTTTATGCTGGTGGAAATGAGAAGGTGCAACATCGTCGTTTGAGAGGACGGTTCCTACCCCGAACGCCCCATTTAATTTGACAATCCTCCCAAAAGTACTGTGCCATTCTACGTAACGAGAACCTGGAGTAGTACGATAGAGTTCCCATTCTTCGCCAAAAAGAATAGAAGAGGGTTCGGGACCAGGGACATGGCGTAGGATGTTCCTTACAGAGATTGCTTGGAAGGTACACCGTGTAAAGAGGAAGAGATTGAATCCAAATAAAAAGAGGGAAAGTTTGTAAAGCAGAGTGGCCAGCATTGTTGAAGACAAAACAGGACAATTAATTATGTCAGGGTGACCAAATCGATCATCAACTAGCCGTCAATTCAATCGACTGCAGGTGGAATAGATTCATTAGAAACGTCCTATTATAGTCAGGGACGGTGTGCTTCTGCTAGCTCATCCTTCTGGGCCATTGGCAACGTTAATCGCATTCAAAATAATCATTGACTCCGAGTGAGTCGAAATTGTTCCAGTCACGTGGATATCAAATCTCTGCTCCTCACTTGCTCCTCACCAAGCACTTGTACATCTGAACCCTTTTTTTGGCTGTCTGCTCGCTAGCACGCTTGTTGGGAGCACTTATCAACGTTTATAGCAATAACTGGAGTCATTCACCATGGATCAACAACCTCAGTCATCACGATCCTCATTCAGTGAACCGAACTTACTGGTGCAAGGTCCCATACCTCTCTTTGACACACACCTCAAGGTAGTTACCGACTCATACCTCAGTTTCTTCCAGGAAAGGTTTGTTTGGATGTCGTACTAAAATAACTGTATGCTTAATTCTGTCGTCCTTTGCAGGAGAAGGATCGAGGAAACATAGTATGTGGACTTCTGTTTCGTAATATTTCTCACTTATGACTTGACATCATAGCATCGAATCTATGCGAAAGCTCTTTCGCAAGACCAGGTCTGTTGATATGTTCTTGGATGAGAAAGGAGATCGGAGTACTCTTCGAATCGGATGGTCTGAAGTAGTGGATAACTTGGACAGGGGTAGTTATTCCATCCTTTTTGCTTTTTCCACTCTTGACTCCGATTTTTCTTTAGAGGCACAAGCCCGACAGGCTTGGTTATTGACATTGACAACGGATGTGATCATTCCGTTGACTAATTTAAAGGTAAGAACTGCTGGGTTTGATATAATGCAAATTACAAATGAGGATTCTGCAGGAAACTCAGGAACGGACTCGTAAACGGATAAAGGAAGACTTGAGGGATTCTACGATAGCCTATGACGAATACGCAGAGGTGGTACTCCCAAAACTCAAGAGCCGTTATGTCAAGAAATATGCTGAAGTTGAGGTTTGTCAAATCTCATTATTCCTAGTTACCCATGTTCACCCGCTGCAAGGATCAAAAACGATCTACGAATACCAGTCCCCCATTGCCAGTACCATCAGCAAATCCGGATAATGACGGACTTGCACCCAACGCGCCACGTCCTCAAGTTGCCTCCCCACAACCCCTGCGAGCGCTGGACAGACGCCCGTCTGGTACCTATGGTGGTAGGAACCGCTCTCCAACCTCGTCAACCGCCTTCTCGGATCTTGCTCATCAAGGTCTGTCCGTTTGTTTTTTTTAAAAAAAAAATCGATTGAAAGCTCACCCATCGCAGGGAAAAAACAACTCAACCAATTGATTGGTTTTCTTGATAAAGGTGGAGTCAAGGATGGCCTCAGTGGCCGCGAGAATCAAGCGCTCAAAACTGTTCGGGCCAAACGGGACCTAGATGAAGCTGGTAGGTAGTTTCCGTTTTTTATGTTCCATCGATGGGTCACCATTTATTAGACAGGGACTATCGCAAAGGTGTCCACTGGTTAGAAACATTGCGCCTTCGTCGCACGAAAACCCTGGAGAATGGTTATAAGGTATTTGCGAAATCCGTGTTTTTAACATACCCTAAGTTTGGATCAGAGTCTAGAAATGTTTGTAGAAGAATCAGCCGAGTCTATGAAGAAGGTCTTGTTAGGATACACAGATAACATGGTGTGAGTGGAAATGCCATATTTCTCTCTTTGAAACTAAAAATCTTCTGAAAGGGCCACGTCATCCACTCTGACCCAACTATCAACACACCTTAGATCAGTTGTTGACCGCATAAAGCCCCAACGGGATGTCGACAAGCTGAAAACTCATATTCCTCGTTCACTGGCTTCTGCTATACCAGATCCAATTCTCTACGAACACGGACAAGTCGGTGAATGTAATGACCTTATCTTCGGATTCAGTCTCGTAGATTACGCCACTGCAAAAGGGTTACCAGAAGGAGCTGTTCCTAAGATTATTCGTATCTGTATCGAAGAGATAGATAAGCGCGGTCTTGATAGCGAGGGCATTTACAGGGCACGTTTGCAATACGTTCCGCATATATCTGACTAACCGATGACTTCAGGTCTCTGGACGTCACGCTGTGGTTCAATCTGTGCGTACAGTTATGATAATTTCTGATTTTTCCTGAATTATAGCTATCAAGCTTCAACGTGAAATCGAGAAAGATGAAGGTTCTTTCGAATTTAGCCCAAAGGATGATACGTACGCCGTTGCCTCGTTACTAAAGGTTACCTTCCTGCTCTTGTCTTGATTTGTTACTCATGGATATTAAGCTGTATCTCCGCGAGATTCCTGAGCCGGTCTTCAGGTTTCCTTTACAAGATAGAATACAACACACAGAAGATCGAGGTATGTCACCACTACTCATTCGACCTAAATTGTCTGAACCTTCTACAGAGGAACATATTTCAAATAAATTTATGCTTTTACGCTCGAAGATTCGTCGACTACCACCAGTGCACCAAGCTGCGTTGAAAGCTCTCATGGAACACCTTGCTAGAGTAGCAGCCAGGTGCCAGAAAAATAAGATGGACCCAAAGAATCTTGCCATTGTTTTTGGTGGCGTCATTTTCGGTGATGATGAGATGCCCAAGGGTGGCGACCTTCTGAGTGTGCAGACAGCGAAGGTACGTTCTTTCATCACTTTTTCATGCCGTTTTCTTGATAGAGGGTACCAGGACACCTTGATGGAAGATCTCATTATCTACGCGCATATCTTGTACTCACCTGCGGCGTCACATTCTCCTCCGCTTCCCCCAACTCCTTTGGAACCTGTGCCGCCTGTCACTTACGGCTCGAAAATGACAAAGGTTGCCACCGTTCCTCCAACTGCTCCATCACAAGATTTTGCGCCGTCTCTCCCACCTCGCCCCAATAACAGCATACATCCGTCATCCAGGGCCTCCTATTCCCCAAACAAATCCAAGTCTTACCCTGAGAAAGGGCTCCTGTTTACTATTCCAGATCAAACCTTGTCCGAGATTCCATCCCCACCTTCCCCTGCATCAACCTTGTCAGAGGAACGAAACTCGGTGCTGTTCCCTATTCAGTCTGAACCACCTGAAGGGGGACAGGTACCACAGAAAGTCACTGACGAGCCATCAAGCACACCCAGGAGTTAAACCTATAACTATTCCTTGAGCGGTGAACAATGTATCGTTGTAAGGTAATCATCTGTCTTGGCACACTACTGTGTTGCCGTGGACTTTTTAGGGATTTTTATTCAAGTTTTTGTATTTAATAAGGAAATTGCTGCATAGCAGGTCTATATGTCCAAGTACAATGCCTTGCCTGTTATCTTACCCAGAAAAAATAAGCAGGTTTCGGTGATAGCCCCAAAATCAACATCAAGAAAGCAGGTCTCCAGTTCATGAAGCATGAGGCATTAGGAGTCTATGTCCCCAAGCTCAACCTGTGATAGCACATTCCGAAGCGTCCGTCCTGTGTCATCAACAGAATGTAGAAATCGGAGGAGCTCCCGACATAACTGCCACTCTTTCGCATCTACAGCACTAGTCAGGAGTCTGACAGCTTCCGAACTGTTTTCATCCAGCTGTTCAAGGTTGTGCAGCACCAGCAAATATGATCCTGCTGTCTTCAGACGTTTGAAAGATAGGCAGCTCTGAGTGGGGGTGATAAGTCTGTACAGTCAAATCAGAGAAAAGGTAACATTACCTCGAACAACCCTTTCGGATTTCCTACCACATTAAACAAATATCGCCAACGAGTCAACTCTGTTTTCCGCGCACAACCAACGATGACGTCAAGAGAGGCATCGAAATGGTCCAGAAATTCAACTACAGTTGGCAAAATGGCGTTAGGATGATTCATTGTTTCATCCTCCTCGTTTAGGAGAGCAAAATCTGATTCGACGACGGTGTGTAGTAGAATTTCTAGGGCATGGGGGAAGAAGACCAAATTCTTATAATAAGAGCCAAATGCGACCGCTTCATTTACTTGTCGGTTTTCGAGATGGTAGAGTAAGATGTGTTGGAGGAAGAGGTGAGACTGGGTACAATCGTTTAGAGCTGCGTATGATCCATTGGAAAGAGCAACCTACACTTGTCGACTGCCGGAACAAAACAAAGGGCAAATTCGACCTTATCGCTAGCTCGTGCTCAACTCCAATGATAATGCCCTTGTCCATAAGGGCAGCTGCGGGTCGGTCATACATGAGTGGACAGGATAAAATAGTCTTGGATTCCTTACACAGAGGGTAGAAATCCAGGGGTATCCTTACATTCTCTTTGACATCTTTTGCACTTTTGTGTCGTGCTTCGTGCGATTCCAAGGACAAGGCATTCAGCCAGACTCGTATTCCTTGTGCATCATAGGCCCATAAGGAGTTCTCCAGGGTGCCTACGCCTCGTAGATGAATCCAGCAGAACTCTATCCGCTCAGCAAGAACTTGAATGTCATACCTCACCTCGTCGTTGGCAGCCTATTCGGCAAAAACGATGAGAATAAGAAGCTACACATAGTGCTAGAGTTAGAGTACCTTTCTTGGGCGAAGAAGGATGAGCTGGCCACCAACGACCATCAAAACTGTGGCAACCGCGAGGTCGCCCACAGGGTCTCCAATTTCTGCAAAAGATAAGAAACGTTAAATAGCAAGCAAATGGAAATATAGATACGTTTTTGAGCAGTGGGTATCATCCAACTCAACATACTGACCGCGCTGGGGGCAGATATAATACCAGAGAAGGTGATACTACCGCATACATGGAGCTTTATGGTGTCTGCAGTAGGGACAACCAGATAGTGATGCAGTGTGTTATCAGCCGTATATGCCAATAGAGAATTATCAACAATGGACAGGATTACGACGGGTGCCGACATGATTTCGCGGTGCAATACGTTCTGGGTGCTGAGATCCAAATCACGAGAGTAGAGTCGAATCTGAAGAGAATTTGATAAAGTTGGTAACATGGAATTGCATAAAGCTCTTACTTGATACGACTTGGCAGCTTCAACGGCTGCAATCAAAACATGGTGGAACCACAACAGGCCACCTCTAACAGTGAAACTGTGTGCCTGTTCTTCATCGGCAAACACCCTCCATCTTCCAGAAGAGGAACTGTAATGGATAAGACCCCTCCTCCCAGCAACAGCAATCAACCTTCCATCGCTACTCAAGGAAGAATAACGGATAGGCCAGTTGACAGCAAGGTATCTTTGAGGGATCTACTTACATGTTCAATGACCAGCTTCATAAAATCGATTAAAGCGAACCTTGATATGTTGCCAAACGTCCGACTCTGGGTTTATGACACTCAAATCTGGTTGGTCTGCCCCTCTGTAAACTAGAGCACGGTCTTCAAGCTGTAGGAAGGCATAGCGGGTATTGTCCTAAGACTGGAGTTCAGAGACACAGGTAAGATACAAAAATATTGTTGCACACCGGTGCATGTTGTCCAGTGGTTGCACTTTTGGCAAATGGAATGACAAAGAGTTGATCGTCTCGGCTTCGAGGTAAGTCGGCAGCAAGAACAAAGAGTTCGAAGTTTCCCGGTCCCCAGAACTCGAAGAAACTCAGTTGAATTGGAAAATTGGAATAACAAAAGAAATCACCAGGTCCTTAATCCCGTACATGAAAATGTCTTGGAATCTGCATGTGAAGTTACGTGCATTTCCAACGGTAGAGATAATTAAATTCCACATACTTTCCCTCGTCGATGACTTCGTTGACACCAACGCCGAAAGCCAAACACTTTCCACCAACGCTAAATATACCCCACCCCTGCTCCCATCCTACAGCCAGAACATATCCATCTGAACTCCAGTCTAGTGCGGTGACCTCCCCTGTCGGTTTACTAAACATACTTGGTATTTCGATCTTCTGAGACTTGGGTACCACACCCATTTCCGATGGAAAGTTCGTCAAGTGGAAAGCACCAGCACATGTTCCAATGGCAATGAGAGAGAATTTACTGTTGATTGCGACACATGTCGCTCGTCGGGATTCAACGTAAGGTTTTACGAGGTGGGTGACATCAGAATCTGGTTCAATCCACCGTTGCTTTTGAACCCATCTTGGTGTATGGAAGTCGTGAATGCATGTACCGAGCCATCGAAGGTCGCTGTGGTGTAACACACTTTCCGTATTACCCCCCTGATGGAAATTTACTAGACATAGACCCCACAGGACAAAGCGGCTTACCGTGAAATGGCTTTGGTCGGAGCCTTCACCAGCTTCCTGGTCCACATCTCCTTGCAAACTTGCCAGGTAAGCACGCCCGTCCGAAGTGATCCATATTTCACCGCTCATTGCCTTTGAGTGGATGATCTGCATTACAAACACTGTAATACCCATCAGAAACCCAGTTACTGTGATTACACAGAAATCATACCGTTTGATTCAACAAGCCAGGAAAGGTCAAGGTCATTAAGCAACCATGTTTCATAATCCCCATCAAGTGGTTCCATTGCATCCTCCTGAGCTGGCCAGGGCATTTTTTGGACAGTTGGAGGGTCCTTAGTTGAGAATATTACATGATCCCGCCTCGGTGACACGCTTCAAAGGGCGAAGTGTGAGACTTCAAAATAGCGTTGGATATTTCAGCGTTGGCTGACCTCACTAATATTCCTTCCACGCTAATGACACCCTCGAGCTGGAGGTGAAGTGCATGGAAAGGCGATCCCTCTCCTGCACCGGCCAAGAAGTTTCGTTGAGCATTCGGGGGTAGCGGCGCAGAGTTATAGACCGTCTCGCTTGGAGTGTATACCACTGTTACTAACACCAAATATGATTCGGATGTCTGCTCTTCATTAGAGTTTGTCACATTAATTGGTGGAGACATGCCTTGATGACTATTCGATCACCATCTTGGGACCACCAAGCATCCAGGTTTTCGCCATGACTCAGGATAGATGTCGGTGTTCGTGTTAACACTGTGAGAAGTGCAGAAGGCTAATGTAAGGAGGACTGATTCAATGTTGAGGGCTAGGTGGTTGCGAATCAACTCACTCGTCCAGACCATACAGCGACAGCGCTTCGAGTAAGAGTACAGAAAAGGAACTTTCGAGGACTTGGAGTGAGGGCCACAGCGTGTTCTGAAGGAACATTAGGCAGCCCAGGGGTGGTAGCAAGCTTTCTGGCCGAGGTTGTTGGGAAATACATCCGAGTGGGGTGTTCCAAAAATAGGATACCACCATCAGAGTTTGACATGTCAGAAAGTTGACACAGGTCACTATTAAGTATACAATCATACATTGGCAAAGCAGTAGAGGCAATAAGTAATATGCAAATGAATTAAGGGGAATGTGGTGTTTGCGACAACCACGATTTGAATCTCTTCCATGCAGACCGCTTCTCGCCCTCTGGATCAGAGGACCCCTCAAAGACGGAGGGAGTAGGTCGTGTTTCAGCACCAACACCCAATGTCATGGGTTCAAGCCGAGATTGTCTCAACAAACTCAGTACTACGCTCACACCTTCCCTGGACTAGAGAAGATATGACTAGCGTCCAACACAGACAAATGCTGAAACATACTCTTTGTAGATTGGTTTTAAACTTATTTAGACCGTGATTTTCGATCTGTTTTGTAAGACCCCACCCGAAATTTGAGATGATCCGTGCCTCAGTTTGCTGGAGTGTTTGCCTGACAAAAGATGAGTTGGAAACTGAGGATGTAAAAGTAGAACACACAAACCCCTCCAGTGTCTGAGCGAATCTGACTGACTCTTCAACCTGCAAGACTTTGATATGATCCAAATTCTTTGTTATACAGCTGACCACCTTTCCGTATGGGTCCACCTCGCTCTCTTCAATAATCCATGATTCTGCTCTTGAGACGATACCCTTCGGGAACCACCTTGGGGTGTTGCCCTTCTTGAGAATAAGCCGCTTGGTCAGCAATGTGCCAGATGGTGTACATTCGCGTGCAATGACATCGCACGAAACGACGTGTGCTGCATATGGGTTGGGATAACGAAGAAAGAACGCTAATGTGACGATTGACCATGCATCGCTGAAGAAAGTCAATACCCAAGAGTGCGACGTGTGACAAACTTACTCGTAGAGATATGACTGAGCAAAAAATCTCATAGCTCCGGAGAGCAGTCAAGAGGCGTTCAGCCTGACTCCAAATTGTTCGAAGAGTTCACAGAAGTTGCTGGCAGAATGCGATCTCTGAATTACGTCAGCATGGATTCATGCCGTCCGTGTCGTGCCGCGTTGGCGAATCGATATTGAAATTTCAAGTTGTGAACACGTCGACCAGCAAGCTTTGGGCGCCATGTTCATCACCGTCGATTCACCGCCGTTTATAATTCAAGTTGATCCTGGATTTTGAAAACCCGAGAATTTATCACATGTTGACCGCTTGCATTGTAACACCAACCGTCGCCATTCTGACTATCGTCGATGGTTTTACCCTCTTCTTTTGCAAGTCAAAGACTTCGCTTGCTTGAATTCTACTCTGCCCATCGTCTGGTTATCCAACGGATTCTGAATGCCTCCTTCCTTATCTATCTTCTGGGTGCTACATTTAATAGTGCGGGTTCTCGTGTAGGAAAACGACATTCTAAGAAGGGCAATAAGGACAATAGAAAAGGAAAGCAAAATCGAGTCGCTGTCTGTCGTTCTTTTGTTAAATATTTCTTATCCCCTGACAAAAGAGCCAGGTCGATGCACTCTTCTTGCAACGGTTGAAGATTATACTACGGATTGTCATACCTGGATTACGCTCTAAAGAAGCCCTCCTTTTGTTCACGCATACCAGCCTGTTAATTTTCCGAACAGCGATATCGCTTTATGTCGCTGCTCTTGATGGACAGTGAGTGGTCTTTTCCATGATGCGTAGCACTAAATAAGCACCCTCCAGGATTGTGGCGAGTCTAGTACGAGCTCAGCCCCTCATATTCATGCGAAACATTCTCCGTTGGTTATTGGTAGCTATTCCCGCCACATGGACCAATAGCTGGCTCTCCTACATCCAGAACAAGCTGGCTATCGCATATCGCACGCGATTGACACAGGAAGTCATGAAGCAATATCTTGGAGAGGAAGGAGACAATACAAGTGGAAAGATATACTACAAGCTTGGTATGTTTCCTTACTTCTCCATCAAATTGTCTGGGTAATCAATCCCTTCAGCCAATTTGGACGACCGAATTAAAAATGCAGACCAGTAGGCTCAAAATATCCAAGATTTGGTCGTATAGTTGATCTTTAATATGCCAGGATGATAACACATGATATTCAGCGTTTTTCTACTCATCTAGCGGCGATATATTCTAATCTCGCGAAACCAATCCTTGATGTAATTCTCTACAGCTACCAACTTTCCCAAAATGTTGGCATGGAAGGCATCACGGGCCTCATATTCTTTGTGCAGCTATCCGCGGACCTCTGTGAGTCTATTCACGAGGACAGGTTAAGAGGGCTAAAAACTCCGCAGTACGTTATCTGACACCGCCATTTGGCATGTATGCCGCCCTCTCTGCACAGATGGCGGGTTCCCTACGCCACTCCCATTCACGCCTTGTTGAATTTGCAGAGGAGGTCGCCTTCATGAAGGGGGAGCATACCGAGAAGATGCTCATTGAGCGGGAGTATGCAGCACTGATCCAACATGAAACCAAAGTTTTGCAAAAGCGTTGGTGGCATGGGTGTGTAGAAGAAGGCATTATTAAGTGGCTGTGGGGAAGTTTTGGGGTGAGTAACCTCTCTTGATGCATTGGTATCGAATATTTCATTATTTTCTGCAGCTCGTCCTTTGTGCCATCCCCGCTTTCTTCAAGGTTCCCGGAAGAGGACCCACTGATTTAGGTGGCCGTACAGAAGGTAAACATCTTCATATCATCACCATCACAACAGAGAGTTTTACCAGCGGATACAGGATTTGTCACAAACAGGCGTCTTCTACTTTCCTCATCTGATGCATTTGGTCGAGTTATGTACTCCTACAAAGACTTGGAAGAATTGGCCGGTTACACAGCACGTGTCTCTCTTCTGCTCGAGACAATGAAAGACATCGGAGACGGAAAATTCGACAAAACTTTGATAAACAATGCAGCCAAAGGAGATAGCGCAGACCGTGAGTCTTGAGACCTTTCTTTGAGCTGTTGTGTCTAAAAATTACCAGTTTTGAAAGGCCGGGGACAGGTAATCGAGTCTGAAGATATACGCTTCGAAAATGTCCCTATTATTACCCCTAATGGCGACATTTTGCTTAGGAATTTGAGCTTCCATGTCAAGCCAGGGGTGAGTAGAGCCATCGATTGTACATCTTAATTGAGGACAATATCTGTTGTCTAGCAAAATCTCCTCATCGTCGGGCCTAACGGTTGCGGGAAATCATCATTGTTTCGAATCCTGGGTGGCTTATGGCCTGTCTACGGTGGAATTGTCCATAAACCAGCTGCTTCTCAATTTATTCTAATTCCCCAACGACCTTACCTACCTCTTGGTACTCTTCGAGATCAAATAATTTACCCCAATTCGAAAGAAGATATGGATCGCCGTTAGTTCTTTTAATCTTATGCATATTCTATTGATACTACGTACTTTAGGCGGCACCTCAGACGATGAACTTCTTCGTATCTTGGCAGTTGTCCAGATGGACCACATCGTCGAACGGGAAGGTGGATGGGATGTCTCAAAGGAATGGAGAGAAGCATTAAGCGGAGGGGACCAACAGAAGATTGCATGGGCAAGATTGTTTTACCACAAACCTCGGGTAAATAACCTCACTGAGTTGGGTCGAATTGCTGACCAAGTTTGAAGTATGCTGTTTTGGACGAGGCGACATCCCTGGTACCAACCGACGTTGAGGGGATGATGATGGAGTACTCTACGAAACTCAACATTACCTTGCTGACGGTGTCCCATCGGCCTTCCTTGTGGAAATACCATGCGTTTATTCTCCATTACGACGGAGTAGGTGGTTATGTTTTGTATGTTTGATCTTGGTTGCATCAGGACAGAAGCGATAATGATTCACTTTCAGTACTAAACTAGACGCCGAGAAGCGCCTGGCCTATCAGGAAGAAAAGCAGGCTTTGGAAACAAGGTTACTTGAAGTGTAGGCGATTGTCATTCCTGCGGAATTTTAACTGACACCCATATTTTTTAGACCTGAGATGAGGGCCAGGCTTTCTGAGCTTCGGGCTCTGACTTAGGTGGAAATACTTATAACCTGTGTACCTTTTTATTTTTATTTGCATGGAATTAAGTATTATATACATGCTTCTATGAGTTATTTTTACTTCAAATCCGGACCACCGTGACTTGAATGTACATGTCCTGTTTCGCAAGGTCTGCTTCCAGATTCCTTCGCAAAGGACGCGTTTACAGGCATTGCACAGAAGTTCCACGTAGAGGTCTTGGGACTGGATCGACTTCATTGCAGTCCAAGTATGCACACAAGCTGAAGCAGAAGTCAGAGCAGTGAGTCTGGCTTTTCGGTGTTTTTGCCTTTATACTTATGATTTTCCTGTTGGTAGGACAGGGCTGTCTGTCAAAGAACTTTTGGATAGGGCAGATGACGTTAAGAGGATACAACAGAAAGCGGATGCTGAGGAGCTGAAACAGGCAGCTGAGAAACAACACATCACTGAGAATACCACAACGTTGAAGGAAAAAGCCAAGCAGTTTCTTACCGAACAGAAGAGGAAAGATGCATCCCCATACAAGGTGAGTGTACATATATCCCCGACAGACGTGGTTACATGACTTTGAAGAGCAGGAATTATCCACCATCCTGAACCTTCAACGCCTCTTCGCAACACCACACACGGCCGGACAAATATCTACCCTATGGACAGCTTACCATGCTTCACGCTCAGGTGGGACCGGACGTGGTTTCGTCTGCGCTTCCATTCCCTTGCCAATTTATGAGAAGATGATGAAAAACGGACGCTGCTATCCGACCTTTGTCGTTCCTGTACCCCGTGTACAGCAACCATTGGAAACTTCAGAGTCCCGTCGAGAAAACACAGCTCACGAATTTTACTATCTCCAATGGGATTTCCATCCTCCACCCCCAATTCCCTCGGGTTCAGATGACCCATTTTTTAAACCATTTTACACCAATTCTGCCGGGGTGTCCAATCCACCGATTTCCACTGTCTTATATGCCCCGCTACAGGAATACAAAGTTCGACAAACCTTCGCTACACCGTATCTTGTATTAACGATGTACACTGACCTTGCGACTAGTCATGGCATTGTTCTTTTACGCGGTGAGATCACTCCCTCGACAACTGCTGGCCAAGGTTCTCCATCGGACAGATACATGATTACCCAGGAGGATGCGCAGTTGCTTACGATTGGCCTTCAAAGGTTTTACTTATGGAATGAAGAGGGCTCAGCTGGGGAAGAGGAACTCGGTACAGAGGGCAGGGAGTTGTTAATCGCGTTTCATAAAAAGCCGGACAAATTCGAATGGCAAGATCTATTAAAATTCACGAATCCTACGCTCTAGACATGACTATAGGTTATGAATATATAATCCATCTTAGCTTATTCAAGTTGTTGCATTGGTGTCCTTGCCCAACTACCAATATCCTGTGACTCCTTTTCCAAAGCAATAATGGCCGCACCAATGTCGTGTTCTTTCCCTGGATCCATCATCTCCATTTCTCTATCAAAAACTTCTCCAAACTGTTGAATTATTGCCGGGATTTCAGCATCGACAACAACTCGTTTCCCCAACCTCGATTCCACCGAACCCGCGCGCACGTCATCCAGCCCACAGGCAACGACTTGGTTGAACCAGGCAAGCGGCTCTTGTGTAACGTTTATAGCGAACCCATGAGATGTCATCCTATGGCGAACTTCGACACCAATGCTAGCAATTTTCGTCGTGGAGTCCAGGAAGACTCCTGCATGCTCGGAATCTATCGAACGGAGGCCATGCGATTCTCGAAGGTAGTGCTTCAGCATGTGTTGAATTCGACATACATAGTCTCTGGTGCCGATAGTCGGGGTATATCGAGCCAGGTCAATTAGAGGGTACCCAACCACTTGGCCAGGTCCATGGTAAGTCAGTTGCCCTCCCCTACTCGAAGAGACAAAGTCTGCGCCGAGCTTTTGCAGTCGATTCCGTTCGCCTTGAATGTTAAGCTCCGTTTGCCGTCGTCCAGCAGTGTAGACTGGTCGGTGTTGCAGCAAAAGCAGGATGTCTGGGTGGAGGCCTGTCGACCGCCCGGATAGTTGGATTTTATGTATTCTTTCCTGAAGATTCCATGCACTGGTATAAGGAAGTGGTTTTTTGAAAAAATACGCAAGCACTGGAGGTAATCTTGCAACTGACATGTTGGTTCGGCTAAGAAAGCCGGACCGGCAACCTGAACTCGGATGCCATACAATTCAATTTTTTGTTTGGGTAGCAAGTTGATAGCAAGTAAGTACCTAATGCTGTTTAGCAGTATCGTATTATGAAGACGTATCATAGTACGCGTCAGTTCATCATGATTGATTTAGCAATCGAATCCCAGTACGAAGTCCTCCGGAGCTTTAGATTGGCCATTCGTAGCAAGCAAGGTGTTTTGGGCCGAATCTCCGTCGGGAGTCGTGCTGGGTGGGCAAATGGCAGAGTTAAATTCCTCCCTGAGGAGCAGATCGACGACGTTGCGTGATGAGACAGTTTCGGTTTCCATTGTTGACATGAACCTGTAGCTTGAATGATCAATGAAAGGGAATGTGTGTTCAAAGATTTGAAACAAACGGTTCAAAAGCGTTGACATAATAAAATCCACGATCGAGCTTCACGGGAGGGAATTTTGTAGTTGGAGAAAGTCTGGGATAAGCATCCCACTGGAGCGTTCGTTATTGGTCGATTAGTTGTGCTGGTGAATAATACGTTGACGACTGACCTCTTTCCGAGTGACCCACTTGACTTGGCCTTGGAACATATTATCCAACCATTCGTCGGTAATTCTGTGATCAGAAAATATTTTCACGGCCCACTCTCCCTTCCCTATGCGTCCGTGATATGTAAGTGAATTAAATTCTGGGGGTGCCAAGTTGTTTGAGCGCTCCTTCGTCGTTAACAGTACTCGTGGCACTTTTGAGCCTGCGGGCATTCCAAAGTACTCTGGATTTGGGTGAGCAGCAGTGGTACTGAGGAGGGTGACATGAAGGCGCATGTAGAGTTGTTCAGGAATCTGTTCAGATATTGATGGGGGAACGGTGATGTCCGACGAATGGAAAGGCGCGGCAAGAATAATTGCTTTGTACCCGACGGTTCCACGGGTGGATTTGAGAGACCAGGGAGAGGAAGAGGAAGATTCGGATATACTTTTGACCTTGTATCAAAAAATGATAATCAGGGAGAAGTTAGCCAGGCTACCGTGAACTACTTACTTTCGTATTAAGGTAAACTGTAGCACTCGAGTGGTTCAGGAATTGCTCGAATATCTGATAATTTCCGCCTTCAATTTCGCTAGCACCCGATGTGGCCATTGACACAGCTGCTGACAACCCATTGATTTCATCTGTATTCTGACCATAGTTGACGCGTGAAGCGGGTTGGATGAGCTCAAAAATGTATTTCTCTGATACGCCTTTGCTAGTGAAAAAGTCGACGGCGGTCGAGTTGACAGCTTCGGACCAGTCGAAGGTATCAACAAGGCTGGATATAGTGTCCCACTTGGGAGATTCTGGACGATAAACGTCGAGCATACGATTGCTCAATGAGCGAACGCTAAGAAGTCAACGAGTTAAATTGAGTTTATACGGGACATGGAAACGAGACGAACGCACGCATTTTCAGTCCGCTTTGGTGAGAGAATGCCATATCTCCACAGAAGGGTTACAGAGTCCCACCAGCTGCCTGAGAACTAGAACAAACTAGGATAAGATACAAGTGAGCAGGACAAAGACATTTCGTACCGAGACAAAAGTTTCGCGGCCATCCCAAATGCCTGTCTCATAGTTTTGCTCCTCAATGTCTCGTCGTGTTAGATTAAATTCGACTGCGGCTCTCCACATATTCTTGTTCAGCTGTACAAAGATGGATGCGCCAAGCTCGAGTGCTGGGAGTGATTTGTTATTGTACGGGTGTACGATAGTCGACCCTTTAAACCAATAAGCAATTTTACAGGGTAAGGAAATAGAGACGCACGACCGCCAACGTATCCAGCTGCTTCATAGACATCCACTTGAACATCCAAGCCAAATCTCTCCCTGGCCTTGGAGATCCAAAATGCCGCAGAAGTTCCACCGGCCCCTGCACCAATGATGGCTATCCTGGGGACTGAAGTTGACGGCGTTGTGATATTCTGAGTGGCCTTGGAGAAAAGCGCAGATACGCGAAAAGGGAGCTCAAATGCTAACACATATGGCAGGAGGACGAGAAAAATCAGGAACTTCATCCTGAACGATGAGCACAACTCTCTACCGGGAGCCGACCACCTGATAATATTCAGCTTCGGGGAATTCCGAAAGGTCCTTGGGCCAATCAAACCAATTATACAGAACCTTCCGAATTCATTTTATCTGGTCAGCACGAGCGCTGTGAGCACACGATTGCCTGCGCCAATTCATCTCAGAAAGAAATACCTGCGGTCGTAAGGAAGATGTTCTAAATATAGTTGTCCGAAAAAGGATGGACCTGCCGAGCCATATACGAATTTCCGAGCCAAAATCTCTTATTTTCAGCGCAGTTAAATTTTATTTGAAGCAACCTATGTGCTCAGTTTCTTTTTTGAGCGAGTGGACAAATCCGTGATGATCAAAATATTTGTATCACAACCAGCCGGGATGCCGAAGCTAACTGGCCGTCATTTGCTGCAGATCACTAGTACTCGGGATAAATTCTCGGTCCTATAGTGCACAAGAAATAGCTTGTAGTATGATATTCGGATAGTAGGATTTCAGACCAACAGGCCTAGGTGTCTAAATGATTCGATTCCGTTGGGGTCATAAATAAAAATTTCGTGAGATACAATCGTATTGGAATTGGTCCTAGCTAGTGGTAGTGGCGTTTTTGTGCAAGGATGACACTTGAAAACAAGTACAGGCAAACCGCAGAGTACTCCATAACAGGGCCAAGGACCAGGAAGAGGTACCACTCGCCAGTAATGGGATTGAGTTTTCTGAGATTTGGATCCGAGGATAGATTTAGGCCATAGAGGTCCGATGATGAAAATGCAGAGATGATGGCGTACGCGACTCGGACGCCTAAAAACGGTATGACAAAAAATAGACCCAAAAGCAACTGGCAAGAGTAGTAAGAAAAGAAAGTGGTCGACAAGGATAAAAGCCTCACACTTTGCCGGTTGCTCCTCAACAAGAACCTCTGCGTCCATGCAAGAAAATGAACTGCAACCAAGTTTAGGAACACAACCGCGTAGAGGATGACTCCGGCACGTCGAAGACTGGCTGCGATGACCTGGTTTCCCTCTCTGTGTGTTCCTAGCACGCCTCCTGCAATACACAATCCTAGTCCTACAAAGCCTAGACCACCGGTCAACCTTAGGACAGTTGCAATTCGTGGACTTTCACTGTAACTGCTTTGTCCGCTAGAATTCGGTGGGCATAAAATTAGTCAGGAAAAAAGGAAAGACTTTAAGAAGCGTACGCCATTCCAATAAATCCTAATGCCGCAAATAACAGGGCAAAGAGACAGGAATACTGCATGATGTATGCAGCGCTAAAAAGCGGAACCTGGCCGTTCAATTCTCCAGCTACGATGAGCGCTCCTTCTGTGATGCGTGCTACGGAATGAAATTGTAACGACAACCAAAAATCCGCTCAGAGTCATGAACTCACATAGAGAGAAAATCAGCAAAAAGAACCACCCTGCGTCTCTCCGAAATGCGTAACGAATAACCAACAATGTTGTAAGAACGACCCATGGAGTGTAGAACGCAATTTCAGCAGCGGCTATTTTTCCTCTTGTATCCAGGGGCATTATTCGTGAAGAATTGGGGGTATCCCAGTCGAACCGGATCTTTGACGACGAAGAACTCGAGGCAAACGCTGCGTCGGAGCAAGTGTGCACTTCTGACACAGCCACTGTACGATTGTTGTCGGATTCATCAGATAAGGAGATCAGCTGTAAGAGGCACTATTGTTCCCGTAATTGCCAACTTTGTAAAGACATCGTCGTCCAACGAGTTGAATGCTACGAATATTATGGGAGCGCTAATCGAGACAGTTGCATGACGATCGGGATTGATCGACGACTTGAACTATGATCATTGATCAGATACGAATGTGTTTCAGTGTTTCAGAAACAAAATGTAATGGAATCTACAATTCCTAGAGTAGGGATCCAATACTTATTTTTCTTATGTGCCCCTCTTGTAACAGGACAAGGATCAAATCATCATCTTGATCTTTGCCTTGATCAATGCGTCTCCCACGACGGGTGCCCTGGGCGTCAATTGCAGAATTGGAAAATGTTTGTTCAAACATCTACACAGACGAAAATGACTTGGACGCAAAAATATTCGCAATTAACAGAGTGGGTCTTCCAATGTCAGGTCCTATACATTCTTTCACCCACATGTTAGATATCTGCATGGAAAGCAATCACAACACTTCCCCATGCCGTTGAATCGACACTCGCTTTGCTGGTTGTCATTGTTCAGGATACTCTAGACAAGCATGATTCAACCTATCCCCTCCTTTTGCTCAGACAAAGCTACGCGACAGCAATTATAAGACTCGTCAATGGACTAGTCGACCCTCTTCAAGTCGGTACTTTTGCACGAGCTATTACCTCTATAGCCCAACAATTGGGTCTCCCGAGCTGGCTTGTGGAGCTCCGCCATGCTGCAACACACGAAGACTTGCCGAGCATAGATCTTCTACGTGAAGGAGCCAGACAGGTACGGTGACTTTTTCCTTCTATAACATCGAAGATCCTAACGTTCTTTGTTGAAAAGTCAATGGCATGGCTGCTTCACAACTATTATCTACCAACCCTCAACCCCACCCGAGAATTGGCACCAGCATCTCCACCCCGCCCTCTCTTACCAATCTTAAAGTCTTACAAAGACATCATGAAGACAATCACACGCGATGTAGCCCTCCTCCCGAGACACAGACCCAAACTCATCACAGTACTCAGAGATCTCGAGCGCTGGATAGCGGAGTGCAAGGTTGCTGCCAACGTAGCTGTTGGCGAGCTCGGATATGCTATCGGTGACGCTGACTTTAAAGAAATATGGGCACTGGAAAGTTTATGTGATGGTCTTGTAGCCAATGGAATGCTTGTACCTCTCTCAAAAAAGTCAGAGATCTTTTTTTTGATGATTTCTGGGAGCCAATTGACGGTTTTTCATTCAACAGGAAGAGAGCACATTCTGATGTCTTTCACCCTTCCAAAGCGTCTATTTCTTACTGGGAGGTTTTGCTTCAGCATGTACATTCCATGCATTCTGAATTTCCCTTGGTTCTATGCCGAAGATTCGTTTCAATCCTTCTTTCGTTAGATCCTGACAACAAGGACATTGACCAGCGACCGGATCCATCCTATGACACCTACCTTGCATGCTGGGCGAAGTGGGCTGTGGACACATGGGGTGGAACAGGACCTTCCGATTTGCAGAGGGATGTTTTATCGACCTTGATGAAAGGTATATTCAGCCTCTCTTTTTCTCTTCAAAAGCGACCAGCGTAAGTATTTTCGTCGTCAACTTTCAACCTCTTACTGATCCAAAACCAATAGGCTGTTGGAGTTGCTGAAAGCTTTGTCCGCTGGTCGAGAAGAACTTGTATTATTAACAACGACGCTGTCAAGTCAGCAAACACAAATTTCAGCTGTGTGTCATGTAATAACCTGTTTATTCAACGCTTATTATTTATCTTTTCTTCAGATTTGGGATCCACAACACCTGGATCTCATGAATGAGCGTCACCAACTATTACAGACTGCCTTCGTTTCTGACGAGGCAGACATGGCAACATCAAATCTCCAGACAAAACCGCAACAAATTGACATACCGGGATGGCGTCTTCTAGAAGAGAAAGTGGACTGGAAACCATGTCCCATTGGAGTATTCCATTCACTTAAATCTGCTTAATTTTCGGCAGTTAGCAATAGAATTATAAAGAGTGTCATACAGTCAGTAAGATAATAAAACAACTTTCAAATAGTTGACCCAGAGAAAAAAAAACACTATTGAGGTGTCCCAGGTGATGGAAGCTTCCTAAGCGTCCGTACACGTCTCGGTTGGTGCAAAGATAGGGTATTTAGAGTGTTCGATCTGCTCGTTTCCGTCCTTACTTCATTGCTGCTGGCAGCCCTTCCCTCTGTCGTGGTTAAATCATCCGGGTGTGTCGACGGTGAGAGATTTGGCATATGGGAATCCGTTGGGGGGTACCGTGGTGGCAATTCAACTATTTGCGTTCCTTCTTGATGGTAGATTGTCACAGGAGGGGATTGGCTATCATGGTGTACAACATAGACTTGATTTGGACGGGAAGGCGGCGACTGAGGGGGTTGCAAGGCGTTATGTGGCGGGGGTGGTGGCGGTGGCGGTGGCGATGATAGCTCCCGTTCGTAAGTTAGATGGTGTGGGCCGGCGCTAAGAGTCGGCGCATAGCCTGACGCATGCGATTGAGAAGCAATGCCGCCGTATACACGTCCTTCTTCGTCGGGCACGGAGGACTGCTCCACATGATAACCATGTCCACCACGCGACAAGGATTCCGAGGGGCCTGAGGACCACGTCGGGACCGGTCTGTATTGATCTTGTCCTTGCAGTTGAGTTGAACGAACCATCGAATCTCCGAATATGGAAGTGTCTCCCAGAAGATGCACGGAATCTGTTTTTGTCTTTTTGGGTCTCCTCAAGAAGAACCATGTAACCAAAGACCCAACGAGCAGACCGAACACCAGTCCCCCTGCACCTGAACTGATGGCAATATATGGTTTAATTGATGACTTGTTGTCTCTGGAAAGCGGGGTTAGCCAGCTGAAGTTTTCGGGACAAGTGGATTAACAAACTCATGTCCTGAGAGGCAACCTGTGGAGCTAAAAGGACCACCTCCAGCGTGAAGAGGCCCACTCGCCCACGCCTGGCCTCTTGCATCAACGACGCTGACGAAGAATGGCATCGCCCATGAAAGGCTGACAGTCCAATTTAGAGGTGTATCCGTTCTTGAAGTGATATTGTAAGGGGGATGAAGGGAAGGTGCGATCTTGGGCCCAGTCAGACGCATCGAGGAGATGGACTACGTGTAACTTACAGTAAGAATGTATGGAGGCGTTCCGTTTTTTGGAACAATGGAGAGGTCTGTGCACTGGTCTACCCATCCATATTTCGACCACGGGCCATTGATGACGAAACCTTCTGCCTCTAAGGATGGTAGCGCAGGGAGGTTAGAACAAGTTGCGTTGCTAGAAGAGGGTATGACTGTATATGTTGATTGACATCCTCCGGTGTTGCCGTTACTATCAAACTATTCAAGATCGCATTAGAAGGAGCTGATTGAACTAATATAAGAAATACCCCACCATGCATATTTGGTATTGTGTTCCGGGAGGGAACGGCACTTGCCAGTCCTAAAACAAACCGTCAGATGGCATTCTAAATTTTACTTCAGTAAAAGGACCCACAAAACTAAGGTCATTGCCGGCGGAAATAACGAAGGGAGTTGTGTTTGATCTGACAGCGCATTGATCTCGTCTTTCGAGTTCGTCGGGAATGGAAACACTCACGATGTGTATACTTGAAGATAATACGGAGCCGAGGGGTTAGGGCTGCGATTATTAAGCGGATATGCCAGGGTAGCGAACAAAGATAATTACCCCGTCGCGGCTGACCTTGCCCATTTGACGTGGATTGTCTGGCACTGTTCTGCAGAAGAAAGACACTGAATCCACGAATATGGGCGAATAAAGATTACAAACCAGTTATCGGGATCGGAGGAACTTGGCCTTCTGGGGACCAATCGAAAAAGAAAGACTGCAGTGAGAGGGACGTGATCGTTATTGCAGAAGAATTGGGGGCAGAGCAAAGACATACCTGCTGCAGAAATGGAACAACCTTGCCATACACAAGCGATGCACTCAACAACCCAACAAAAACCGAATCCAATAGAAATACCCTCCTACGTGTCGGCAGCGTGCTTGGCCACATCGAAGAGGGGGAAACGAGTGTAGGAGCGTTGGGAATGTAAGAAGAATCGAACTACAAGGTCAGTTGAAGAGCTGTACAGGACACGAGCGGAGACACAGAACCCTCACAGAGCGGGCAGCGCAGTGGTATACGAAGAATCAGACGTTGCGGAGGCCGCCCATTGGGAGCGTTCACCGGCGATCCAGGAAAAGAAACGGAGTTTGAACTGCGAATAGACTGCTCGGCTCTATCCATCTTCGCCGTTCATGATATTTCAGTCTTCATACTCGTAAAAGGGCCATATACATGACCCTGCTTGCCGCAGGAGTTCCCGGACTGTGGCTCACAGGGGGGTAGAGAGTGGCATTAGTGCAGAAGTCGCGATGCAAAGCTACCTGTACATGGCCCTGTAAAATTATAGCACGACAAGAGAGGTACTCCTCGACCACGGAGTCGCGGCCATTCTCATTCTGAATATCATGAAGAAATATGTGGCCATGGGGGATGATTGAACTGTAACATGTATTAGAGTTAGATTAGATTAGATTGTTTGTTACCCCACTGCGCATTCCGATGCAGCACTCTCTCTCTTGATGAAACTCACCAACCCTTTGCCTCAGCCCCTGCCAAAAGAGTGTCTCAAGGCCGCCAATATCTGTACGCTGATTCATTCCAAGTCCACCTCTATCAGTCTGATCAAACAGCTTCACAACAGTTCAGTCCTTCGTTGACAATAGCAACAATGGTCTTGACGGAGTCATACCACGCGAAGTCTTGGAGAACGCTAAAGGTTTTGCCATCTTCACCATAATCAAGGCTGGCTTCGTTTTCTCGGCTCGGGCAGGCAGTGGCATTGTCATTGCCAAGCTGGACAAGGACAGTGAGTCGCCCAGAACGCACCCTTTGGCTTCAGGCGCATATATCCCTTTACAGGATGGTCTGCACCCAGTGCGATTGGAATTGCAGGTTTCGGGCTTGGTGGTCAAGTTGGAGCCGAAATGACTGACTTTTTGATTGTCCTGAACTCTCGTTCTGTGAGTCCAACCAAGTCCTTAAGTAGACACTGCTGATAAGTTATATTTGCCGTTAGGCGATCGTGCGTTCACTCCTTTCCTCGCAAAATAATATCTCATACACAGCCTAGCAAACCTTTATGGCCGCAGGATCTTTGACACTCGGTGGTAACATGAGTCTTGCACTTGGTCCTCTGGGCCGGAGCAGCGAAGCAGCTGGAGCTCTCAACACAAATGGCAAACTGGCAGCGATGTGAAATGTCCTTTTAACTATTCCGCTCTTTCGTCCGCTAACTGAATACACATTTGTAGGTACAGCTATTCAAGATCTCGAGGGCTCTTTGGCGGTGTTTCCATCGAGGGCTCTGTCATTGTGGAGCGTGAAGATGCAAACGTTTTGGCTTACAATTCTCCTGTAACAGCGCGACTACTCTTAGGCGGTCATGTTGAAACGCCCAGCTGGGCAGCACAATTAGTCAAGACTCTTGAAGCCTGCACTGGACTTCCTGGAAACAGGCAATGGATTGACGACCAACCTAACCGCACCCCTAGTCGGTCTTATCATTTTGGAGGAGTCGCTAGCCCAAGCTCTGGATCACCTTCGTCGTTCTTTCGCAGGAAGAAGAAAGACGGTCCAATTTTCCCCCCTGCATCATGGGGATTCGAGGCAAATCCTGGTCCCTACATTACTGATCCAACCCCACGATCCCATTCCAGAAATATGACCTGGAGTGGCACAACTCCCCTTCCATCGTCCACGTTTGAGTCAGATTTTGAAGGAGCAGGACCTTCCTCTTCATTTAGCAGGAATCCTAACTCTCAGCCAAACACCACGAATCCCTTCATGACCCTCCACGCATCGAGTCCTCAGCCATCCTTGACCTTGCCACCATCACATCGCCGACACCTATCTCTCAATCTCCCCAATACCAACCATGTTCCCTTTCACGATGATGCAGACGACACATACGCACCCACATTGACCAAGCCCATGATAAAACCACGAGAGGAACTTGCATGGCCACTTCTTCCTCATGAAGGAGTTGCCCGCGCTATTGCACTTTTTAATTTTGACGCAGTCGAAGACGGCGATTTATCATTGAAGAAGGGAGATATCATCGTGATTACGAAAAAGAGCGATAGCACGGATGACTGGTATGTTCCACGACCCCCGGTGGTTAAAGTGACTAACATGTATGCAACATTAGGTGGACTGGAAAGGTTGGCAGCAGGCAAGGAATATTCCCTGCCAACTTCGTAGAAATTGCATAGAAGGGTAATCCCAGGGACTTTCTGTTTTCTGTTTTTGTCATCTCCACTTCATGTTTATCTGCTGACATCCTAATCTTTCTATGCTTACCACAATAATGAATATACATATAATTGTCGAGTAGCCACAGAACCAAAGTTCATTAAACGATTGTATGCAAATGAGCGACTCGTGTACATCATTAATCCTACCCGAATGGGCAAAAGGGAACGTTAAAACGTGTAGGACATTCCAAATAATATGGCAACATAGATAACACAATCATAATAATTCAGAGCGAGGGTTGTTCTCATTTCTTCCGCTGATAGATCTTGACGCTAGTCACTTCCCAATCTACGAACGGTAACTAGTTAGGAAACAACTATAGGTGAAAAAAGCGCAGACGTACAAGCTTCTTTCATCGAACCTCCACTCGCTCTGACAAACGCTTCACATGTTGAAAACCCAGTTCTCTGTGCGCAACTTTGTTCTTGACCTGGGATTCCAGCTGAATTCCAGACGCCCGAGGCCCATTCTCCACTATTATGAAATATAAAGAGATACCAATATAACAAATATAAATTTTGCTTACCACAATGTGGTATCGAAGATCGCATTGTGATTGTTGAAAAATTTGAATGGATCACAAGCTGCTGCGGGCCATCTCGCTTGTGCCCGACCCCAGTTATCAGGAAGGGGTGTTTCGGCTGTAATGTCGGCCGGTATAGATCCTCGAGGGAAAAAATACACAGCAACGCCGGTCGTGTCCCACTTCACTGCTCTTGTGATTAGAAGATCTGATAATAATATCCTAGGACTCACTGGCATAGACGCCTCCCCTGTTCGAATTGAATCCTGGTCCGTAAGAGTTACCAGAGCTGGAGCGTATGCCACAGCCTTGATTACCAGTGTCCAAGGCCGAACAATCCGTTCCTCCGATAACACTTCCGGAAATTGAGAGGGAGTTGGCATTTGAGCTTGCCAAAGAGCATCCGGCGCTGGTGTGAACAGTTGCCTGATTGTTCGTATAATCATTCACACCTTCGACAATGTCAATTTCGCCACCATTTGGCCAGTTTGGTCCATTCGTCCAGAAGGCACTGAAATAGAGCATTTTTTATCAAGGTGGTCTACGAATAATTTGAGGAAACCCACGGCCAAACGCCACATCCAGTAGGCATATGCACGGCATCCATGATTATCAAGCCTCCGGTGAACCCTTTTTTCGAGTGAATGCGGACACTCTTCCGGTTTCCAGAAACATTTGGCGTGGTCTCGACACGCATAATAGCATTTCCAGCTGAATTGACATCCAGAAGACCTGCCGATCGCTGATTCTACGGTGAAAATGTATTGCATGAAAGCCAAGAAAAAGACTCACTGCGGCTTTCTCATCAAGGAAGTCCACGATTCCTAAATGTAGTTCTGTGATGAAGAATGGCATATCGATAACCAAAGAACGAACCATGCGTCGGATCGGCCCCAGTGAAGAAATCCCAGCCGGTAAAGAAATTCGACCCGCGCTGCAGAATTAAATGAACAGCTGGATAAACGTGACATCCAACGAAGGGCATACGTACGAGAGTGTCAGTCAACCCCCACGCTGAGCTAATAGTTGGAGAAGAGCTTGTGCTTGACCTGGTGGATGTTGGCCGACGTTTCGTTGTCGTCGTCGTCGCCGTCCGAGTACCGATGATCGACATCGAGGAAGAAGTCCCGTTGGACCCCACATTCGATTGCAGAGGAACCTGCCTCCCCAGTTTGCAATACACATGTCCGGGCTGACTTGAAGATAGTCCACGCGGTAAAATGCCCCCGAATGCGATGCGCAAGTCTTTGGCAAGACTGTGCGTTCTCCGGGCAGCTTCCAGATGAATGCCATCGACGGCACGCCGAACCAGGGTTTGGTGAGAGGCCAGTGCGACGTCGAGAGCCAGAAAAATTGTGGAGATGCGAAAGACCAAATCAAAGGCAACCATAATGCGATAACACAAACAGGCGAGATGGAATGTGAGGGGGCCTCCAGTACGTTCTGAAAGAATATATACGAACCAGCTGGGACGGAAGACAGGGCTCAGCCCTGGGGAATGCGAGACAAAAGAAAAGGAGTGTGGCAGAGCAGTCCCGGCCTTGTGGTCCTAAATTTGGTCGTCAAGGCCATGAGGCAAACATGAGATCCCCGAAACCGGCCCTCAGTGCATTGCTACTATAACATATGAGATAACAGTGGCTCGCAAATGAAATGTAAAAAAGCCAAAGATAAAGTGATCATGAATACTGTCTACGAGCAACGTCCCAACAAATCTTCCTCAACGATGTGAACCAGGTGAATTGAAAGCCTCTCTCACACTCCGTCGCAGCTCCTCATCTCGGTTCGAACTAGCCACAGACGACCCGGGCTGCACTTGCGACCCGGGCACACTCGAGGACACGAGGCCGTCGACATCAACCTCAATGAACTCTATAATTCTCCGAGAAAGAATCTGTATTTCACCTTGTCCATCGTTTGTGTCTGTTTCTTGATAGGATTGGTGCGAATGATGAGACCGCGGTGTGCCCACTGATGAAGTACGCGAATTAGTTCGTGATGCAGCCAGAACCTTGATGTTTGGGATCAAAAGACTGGAACTGCGGATGTTGCTGATAAGTTGGGGATCTGAATGACAACGATCAAATTTTCGTTATGCTGACAAAATCCTGTACAAACCTCCAGATTCAAGCAGCTGCACAATGGTCCAAACTGCGATGTGCTGGAACGTGGTATCCGGGCTCGTCAGGAAACGATACAAGTATTTGTGCATCCCTCCTTCCGGTTTGTCCCAGACATCATTGAAAGCAGAATAATCATCAATGGGTGACCGACCATCTAAGCCTCCAAGTTTTCAATGGATCCTAAATCCAGACAGGGGAAAAACATGCCTTTAGACGACAGGTTGCCGAGCGCTGCAGCACTATTGCCTTGAACTTCTGAACTGGGAGAATTCGTGAGCGGAATAAGGACCTCGCAGACTCCCATCTCAAGCAGTAAGCCCTTCAGCTCATCTGTCACAGATTTTTAAGTATAAAGACATTGAGACGATCGGAAACCTACCACTCAGAGCAAGAACCGCAACGCAAGCCGTCATCTCGCTTTGCACACTTAGTGGGACTTCCAATACAAGCTCTTTTATTGACTGTACGGCGCCTGCCTTGACAATTGCCTTCTTGTTTTTCTCCGAACTAGCGGCGAGATTCCGTAAGGTTGAGATGGCATGACACTGGACTTCCTCGTTATCCTTAAATGACAGAAGATTTATCAAGGGCTGTAGGAAGCCAGATTCGATTATTGGCGACTCGTTCTGTGGATGGATGGATACATTGCGGACACACGCAGCCGAAGACAGTATCAAGGGGAGATAGGTGGACTGCAGAAGGCGAAGCAACGATTGAAGGCCATCTGCTTTGACTATTTCCAACTGGTATTTCTCTGCAAAGGAAAGTTGACGTGTTACTGTTGAAATTGGACTCGTGAACTAACCATCACTAGCGAGATTCCGCAATGCCAATGCTGCTTGGCACTGAACCTTCAGACTCGGGCTATCCATGAGTGCAACAAGACTTGCAACAAGTTTGGGCTCGCTTTGTGCAAGTTTCTTTCGATTGGCTCCTGTGACTAGAACGTGAGCACTTTGTTACTAAATCCGAGAAGACTACCGACCATCAACTGCAATATTACTCAAAGCCGTTGTGCAGTAATACTGCACATCAGTATCCGGTGAGTTAAGAAGACTGACGAGGACAGGAATAGCTCCTGCATTAACAAGCTGCTGCCGGTTCTCGTCTTTGATGACCGTCAGATTCACGAAACGCAACATTAGAGACACTAACCTGAATGTGTCATGTTGAGAAGTGCGCCAGTTGCGTTGCGTTGGACACGCATGTCCTTTGAACGCGCCAGTCGTGTCAACGGGACCAATGCCCCAGATTTAGCAATCTTGGTCTTGTTATCATCTGAATTAAAAATATGAATGAGGATGGTCGTTGAGTGCAAGAAAAGCTAACCATGAGTTGCAAGGTTCGTGACACATCCCACTGCATTGCACTGAACCTCTACATTTGGGCTCAGCATTTGTCGAATAAGCGGTTCCAGTCCACCGAGCTTGACAATGAGTAGTTTGTTGTCCGCTTGAGGGAAAATACAATCAAGAATCAATAAAATAAGTGACGGATAAACGCACTGTTAACCGCAAGATTCCCAAGCGCTGCACTGGCAGCCCTCTGGACTTCTGTGTCATGGCTGCTGAGGAGGAAGAGAATGGGATCCAGGGTATCTCGGCCAACAGGACGAACCTCCTTTTCGGTGATTTCTGCAAAGGCGAGGGCTGCACTTCGTTGCAAGTCTACATTGTCCGAGAAGGAGAGTGTTGTTAACGCTGCTAAAGGTGATCCTGTGAAGAAGTTGGTTGACGTCCGGTCTAATGAACTGTGTTAGTTGACTGAAGACGCATAGCAAGCTCGCATTCCATACTCTCCAGGTATTGAAGGAGGTCGGCGACGGCCTCCCTCTCGTTCTCTAGCAGCAGTGGTTCATAGGATTGCGACCTGCGCCCATGGACTTGAAGAATAGTGAACTTAGAGAGTTGAACATCAAGTTATAAAAAGATCGTCGTACAGCAAGATTCACAACAGCTTGCAATGTTTCCCATTGAACGATGGACGGAAGCAAAGTAGACGCAATTTGATTCTGGACAGCTTCAACTGAGAAACTATGGTGCGTGGGACGAAGGGCAGTACCACGTGATCAATATCTACTTTGGGGAATCTACACTCTGCTAGCACTGCCTACTCGCTCTCCTCGTCGTCGTCTTCCCCATCCGTGTATTCATCTTCGTCTTCGTCTGCTTCGTCGTCGATGAACTCGTTCATGCCCCCAGTATCTCCATCTGACTCCGACTCGCTCTCGCTCTCCCTGCCCAGCTCAATGTCCTCCACACTTCCTTCATCCTCGAACCGTTCAACCTCGACTTCGGCATCCATATCCGTATCCTCTCCTTCGTCTGATTCACTTTCGCCTTCTACATACCTCTCGACCAATATTTTGTCTTTAGCAGCTTTATCCACTTTTAATGGAGCAGGTGCTGCAGCAGCTCTAGATTCAACCAGTGATAGCACTGTGTCCAGTCGTCCGCTGAGCGAAATCAAACTTTCATGCAGACTGAGTCTTTCATTGAGTGTCGCATACAGACCGGACAGCCGCGCTACAATGTCCGGTATCTATCAGACATGGGCACAAATTAGAGAATATAAGGATTTGTTTGAAAAATCGAACTGACTGTCATCAAATGCCCTGTATGAACCGCCAGCACTGTATTTATCCACGTTATCAAGCCCATACCACGTTGTGAACTGGCTCCTCCTCCTCTCCCTTTCATATTAGCACCCCGTGCCCCCCTCCCCAAGCGTTCCACGCATGCATTTATGAGGGGTATCGCCAACTGAGGAGGTAATCTGCGAATAGTGTTGCGTATCAGCTTGGGATCAGTATGTGCCAGACACATTTCCAGAAGTCGGCTATCTGACGAGTGAAGCGCCTGTATCAATGTCCGGGTCAACGAATTCGAAGGAATGAATGAGATGTTAGTTTTGACTGCTTTTCTCTTTAATCTCTTTTGACTGGTATCGGGCTCGTCACTTCCCGAAGTGGCATCCGCGTCGTTCTCAGCAACTGCAGCCAGTCTCTGCCCCAGTGACAGTTCTGGTAAATCTGCCTCTAGTGAACCGTCAATTTCCCGCTGAGTAGCCGAGTCCCGGATACTGCTTGCTTGGTCTGGGTCAAGGCCAGACCCCAACCCAATAGAAGAGGGTTCTAAGTACCGCTTGCTGGATATAACCTGCGGGGTTAAAGATAAAATCGGGATTGCACTATCATGAAAAGATAAATAGATCTGACCTGCGTTTCATCATCTACAATAAAATCATGAACTTCCTCCAAACCCAAAATTTGTTCATATTTTCCGCTGTCATCCAGATACCTCTGGAAAAAAATGAATAGGTTTCGAGTAATAAAACAGGCAAACATACAACGACGTCAAAGACAGGCTTGATCCCATTAACAAGGCGCACCAACCGTACCGAACCAATACTCGATGGAATGGAAGTGAAGTCGATTATTAAAGGATCGCTTTTGCTTTTCCTCCCATTTCCAAGAGTTGAACGAGGTAAAAGGCTGTGCACGTTTGTCAGATCTTCACTCGAACTATGTTGGAGGGGGGGGTCGGCAGGAATGGGAGTGAAAGACAAGCATCCTGACGAGGAAAGTGCAATAAGGGTCGTTCTCGATGGGTCTGAGTCAAATCCAAGAGTCCTGACGTCTGAATCGAGCAAAACGGACGCTATAGGCTTTTGATTGGTAGAGGCACCTTGTGCATCCCAAAGATAAATATAACGATCGCCTTCTGCGGCGGAGCAAAATTGTCGCGCTGTTCCAGTCGATTGAATCCATCTTAACACACGAATGGGAGAGGCGTGTCCTGTGAACGAAGCCAATTGCTTGGGTTTGTCTTGGGAAGGAAGAGAAACTTCAGTGAGCAAACGAATGTGATGGTGTGCCACCAGGAAGTTTGTCTCTTTTTCACTGAGGGAGGGTGGTTCTAGAGCAAGTGAGGTATACGGTATCCGATCGTCATTTTTCCATGTCTTCAAAATGGAAGTACTCTGGACATCCCAAAGGTGGACAGAGCTGTCCGCACTTGAACTCCATAAATTGGACTTGTTAGACAGTGAAGGAGTAAGGGCAATGATTGCTGATGCACTTGACCCATGCGATAGTGTGCGGACGACCTTGGAATGAGAGGGCGAAAACAGGAGAATACTCCCATCTGAAAGTCCAAGAGCGACAATCGTAATTCCGGGACTTCCTCGATCTTTCCCCTCCGCATCCTCTACCTTTCTTTTCTTCTTTTTCTTGGAGGGAGATGCATCCTGCGCATCTGCATCCATGGACAAGGTACTCCAGACAAGGGAAGACACCCGCCCAGATGGAATGGTACACTCCGCAGTAGCGCGACCTGAAATCCCGTCAAAAATGCGGAGTCGATGCTTGTCCACAGCTAGCGTCACAAGCGCAAATAATTTACCATCCTGTGAGAAAGCTGAAAGAATAGTCTCTGAAATAAAAGGCTGGGAGATGGTAGATGTGAATGTCTGTCGACCCCCTAGTGATTTTGGTTTCGAAGATTTTTTTACCATCGTCTGGCCCTGGTCTTTAGATTGCGAGACCCAAGTTTTGTCTGGTCACGTGAAGGATCTAATTTCAGCCTACCGACAATCATCCGTGCCGCTCGGTCACTCCGATTCCGAAGTCATTGTCTTTTGACTCCAAGTTGCCCGCTGTTCTGAACCTGTTGTTCTTCATGAACTATATTCAAGTAGGTGTCTCGTTTATCATAGATCCACCATCCTCTGACCTTTCTGTAGCTGGAAAAGTTAGGTATGTGCTATATACATATGGTCAAACGAAATTCCTGACAGCATCTGTCCAAAGGCGAAGGCACTTATGCCACAGTGTATAAGGTGACTTGTATCCACTTTATCTGCAAAAATCGCCTGTCATCACATTCCGTATACAGGGTCGATCGCGCACTACGAATGAGATTGTGGCTCTGAAAGAAATCCACCTTGATGCCGAGGAAGGGACACCATCTACTGCTATTCGCGAAATCTCCCTCATGAAGGAACTTAAGCACGTCAACATTGTGCGATTGCATGACGTAATTCATACAGAAACAAAGCTCGTCCTTATTTTCGAATACTGCGAGCAGGATCTCAAGAAATACATGGACCAGCATGGGGATCGCGGCGCTCTCGACCCAAATACTGTTCGTAGCTTCATGTTTCAACTGCTGAAGGGGACGGCTTTTTGCCACGAAAACCAAGTCTTACACCGCGACCTCAAACCTCAGAATCTCCTCATCAATCGAAAAGGGGAACTAAAGTTAGGGGATTTCGGTCTGGCCCGCGCTTTTGGCGTTCCAGTGAATACGTTTTCGAATGAGGCTAGCTATCTTACTTTCTTATATGTGCCACGAGTGACCCATTTTTTGTAGGTTGTCACACTTTGGTATCGTGCTCCAGATGTGCTTCTTGGCTCCAGAACTTACAGCACGTCAATCGATGTATGGTCCTGTGGATGCATTTTTGCTGAGATGATTTCTGGATCTCCCTTGTTTAGAGGGCGTGACAACAATGATCAGTTGTTACACATCATGCGAATTATTGGTACTCCTTCTGAAGCCCAATTTCAGAAAATCTGCAAGGAAACCGTAGGCCCTTTCTACCTCAGAGTGCGACATTGCTCTTTCTGACCAGCCTTTATATCATAGCCTGAGATCACCCTCAAACAATTCCCGAGGTATGCTAAAATGCCCTTCCAACAAGTCCTTCCCAAAGCATCACCACAAGGTAAGCTTATATCTTATATCCCTTTCAATATTTTCTTAAAGCTGCCATGTTCAGCCATAGACCTTCTAGAACGATTATTGAAGTTTGATCCAGCGGAGCGAATTTCAGCCGCTGAAGCACTCCAACACCCTTATTTCACAACTTCAATACCTCCTTCGGCAACGCCTTTCGGAATGAACACAGCACCGTCCGCCATACCTCCGCCTTATAACTATCCTCATCCCTCGCAGTATCAGCAACAGCAGCAGCAACAGCAACAGCCGCAAGGTCAACAATGGCATGCCTCCCAACAAGGCCATGGCCAACAACAAGGACAGTATCTTGTCCCTCTTCCTGGGCAACAACCCGCAGCAACTCAACATATGATGCATATGGTACGATACCCAGTTCCTGCCAGTGGCCAGGGAGGACAACAATCTGTCCAATTCAACCAAGCGAATTATCCAGCAAACTACAACCACAATGGGCGGTAAACTAGCCACCCAACTCTTTCATTCGACGGATGTGGTTGCAATGAACAGGGTACGTTTTAGAGAAGTGTTGGGGTTGGAAATAAGGTACAAGAATCGTGTGTGACTTGAAGATAGACTATTCTTTATTGTGTATACAAAGAAATGCTACGTAAGAACCAATATGAGATCTACTATTACTCTTGAGGCGCAAACATCGAGAGCAAAGCCATTAAGTCGTCTATGAAACCCGTTTATTGGTCAATCGAACACCAAGACTTGTTTCATACCTTTCTTAAGGGGTTTGCTGAAGAAATCATTCATGCCGGCATTTAAACAAAGTCGTTTTGTACTGTCCTGACAATCGGCGCTAAGGGCAACGACTTCACTCGTTGTTAGTAGGGTTATGGGGCTATGGGGGCGAATCCTTACTAGGGAGAGTTGGCGCTTTTCGTTTGTTCTCGAGAAATCGTATTCGTTTGGCTGCTTCGACCCCATCACAGACGGGCATATCTGTTACAAACAAATCAGGCATTGCATATTCCTTAGGACAATATGGACAAACGATGGTCGAATAGCGCGACGCTGAAGAATCCGGGTTTATGACTCTCCCACTCTGAGAATAAAGATTAGGAGGCGAGCGGAGATGACAACAAGAAGCACACCACGAATAGCCTCCTCCCCGTTGCTTGTTGCAATGACAGTGAGTTTATATCGCTGAAGCTGCTTCACCAACAGGCTTTGAGCAACCGGGTTATCTTCGAGCTTCGTTAATGACACGAGGAAGCAATCTAAATGATGCTCACCTTCGGCAATAAGCACATTACCGTATAGCGTTCTTTGAGAACTTAACTCATCTATAACTTTCGACGTCCCAGTGTGCTTTGCATCCATCGTAAGTGACAAATTCTTTGATTGAGCAAGAGTCTGGAGCAAGCGGGCAAGCCTGGGGGGTTTTGTCAGTCTAACAACACCCGCATTAGAGCTGTTTGAAAAGACTGCTTGTCCGAGGTTGCTGGTTGGGGTGTATAGATGGATGACCTTTGTTTCCGCGAAGTGGCGATGGCCCGATGTTTGTAGTTGCTGAGCGAGTTCGTCCGCACTAGTCACGGATTGATTGTCCAAGATGATGAAATCAAGGGGAGGGTCAAATTCGTTGAAGTTCTTGAGACAATTATGCATATCTTCGGTTGATGACACTAGTCTGACGAAGAATTTCTGAAGCATTGTCTTCAGCAGGAATAGCGTTGCTTCTGACGAAGAATTTATAAGAATATGAAGAGAACGGAGCGCAGTGACCATGGTCTCGGTCTCTTGTGCATACTGTACAGAAATGACATCAGACGACTTTACAAGTAAGAATAAATAAATACCGACCTTCTTTGATTCTTCACTGTTGTGTATTTTCACCGGAATGGTGAACCAGAACATGGATCCTCGGTCAAGTTCTGATGATACGCCAATAACACCTCCCATTAATATAACCAATTGACGTGATATGGAAAGACCAAGTCCTGTTCCTCCGAACCGCCGAGTAGAAGAATTCTAGTGATGTCAGTTAACGAAGTAAGTCGCTATGGAGTGATACACACATCTGCTTGTTGGAAAGGGACAAACAGTTGATCAGCATCTGTGGCAGAAAGACCGATTCCAGTATCACTATCCAACACACGTTAGCTTTGAGAAACTCCTGCTGAGTCGGGTTGACTTGCTGTATTTCGAATTTGAGGTGGACATCTCCCAGAGATGAACCAGGAATCTCGCCAACAGAACAAAAGACTTTGACAGACCCTGCGGCAGTGAATTTCACAGCATTTCCGATAAGATTCATGAGAACTGAACAAACAGCGAGTTAGTCGCGAAATTAGAAAAAAGGGGATATAACCTTGTCGAATGCGTGCATAGTCCGAAAATACCCCTGTGAATTACGTTAAAAGCAGTTCAACAAAGGTAGGCATGGTAGAAGCATACATGGAGGCACATCTGGTTCGATGTTGAAGGAAAGGTCGAGCTTTTGGGCCGCCATTGGAAGCAACAATTCCATGCAGTCCTTTTGAAAGAGCAGTCAGATAACGAGCGGGATTCAAGGGAATGGGCCAACCGCAATGATATTCTGTTTACAGTTCTCAGTTGTTGCGCGGGAGTACAATCCGGCTGACTCACCTCAACTAGAAAGCCACTTGGCTCTAATTTGACAGCTAATCTACAGTAAACAAACCGTAAACACGATACATTCAACTGCCAACCTGATGCTTCCAACTTGCTATAGTCCAGAATTGAATCAATGATCTGTTTTCTCGGTGAGAATGATGGGGGTGTTTTTGGGAACTCAATACCTTCAAAAGCAGTTCGCAAGACTGCTTTGCCGTTTGGACTGCAGGCCCATGAGCGACGTATTGTAATTCCGAGAAATTTCACCTTGCCAATCTCGCTTTGTCCTGCGTTGAGCTCTGTACCGCTCAGCAAATCCAGTAAACCATAGAAGGAACTGATGGAAAACTTAGAAGCCACGAGAAAGCACAATGAACCTCTCACCTGAACGGAGTTCTCAGTTCGTGGCTCATGGAAGCCAAAAAATTGCTTTTGATCTGTGTCGCATTAGGTAAGATCAGCACAGACATGGCAACATGCTGACTTTTGTTGCCTTCAAGGCGTCTTCCTGGCTCCTTCTTGCTGCTTCCAATGCATCTCGTTGAGCGGCGATCATTTTCAGATTTTCCCTCGTTCCTGCCTGCACAGAACGGAATAGGAGAGCATTTGAGATGCTGATACTAGCTTGCTGACATAGGAGATTTAAGATGGTGGTTGTGTTTTTCGAGAAGGGACTTCTTGAAGCACAGTAGACGGCGCCAAAAGTTTGTCCACGATTACTAAAAATGGGGAAGCATATCGCCGATCGGTGTTGTGTTTGTCCTGCTTCTGTCGAGAACCGAGAATCCATAGAAGCATCCTCATAGCAGATCTGTTCTTTCGAATTTAGGGCTACACAAAGAATTGGGGGGGAATTTATAGAAAATAAGTTTAAAACTCACTGTGCTGGATAATTGCCTTCTGCAGGGGATCGCCAATATCGCGAACAGATTTAGGATTCCTGCAACGCAATGAAATCGACTTGATGAGCAGATGTAAAGATTATACGAACTCAAAGACTTGGCAAGGGCCAGGAGGCCTCAAGCTCGTAGCCACTGTATAATCACCAGCTTCCCTGGCAATGACAACTAGCATGAAGGATTAACTTGCGATTGGCAACCAAAAGCTCATATGTACCACATGTATTTTGTGAACCCGAAGTTTCTATCAAGATCGTAAGCATTAATGCAACATCAGATTGAGCAGGAAGCAAATACCAGTCGCTATTTCAGTCAATCTCCGTAATGCTGTGAGATCGCTCAGTAACTTGCAGGAAAAAAAATGCCAAACTTGCCCGACGAAAGGTTGATATCGCTTGATATGTCCTGACTCCACTCGAGAATCGATGCAAGGTCAGCAGCACTCAGCGCGGACTCTTGATCATCGTTCCGTTCAACCCGGTAGCCATTGGGATTTGCTGGGGCACTCAGGTTCAGAACTACAGCCTCCGTTTGGACAGCAACATCGGAAGAAAAAATTGCTCTCTTCAATGGATGCTGGGATTGTGGACCAGATAATGCATTTAAATAATTCCTGTAAGAAATACAGTGAGTGTATCTACAGTGGCTTTTGGTGAAACGTACACAATGCCCTGTGCCCCCCACTGTGCATGTCGGGATATTCCTCGGCGCTGCAGCTCACTTCCAAGTCCTTCGACACCGCACCGAATAAAGTGAGACCCTTGCTGCACACATTCCAATAAAATGTATTCCAATCATCAGTTGACTTGGGAGCACCCACAAGAAACAAAGCCCATCCTTCCTCTGCAGGCCAGTCGTTGTTTACGGAAAGCCTGGTGAGACGAGATGGTCATTCATACAGAGGTCCAGAAATCATAGCACAAACTTCACAGCCATGTCATACAATCTAAAAGCATCTGGAGTACCGGAAAGGGATGCGGATTCAGCATCCTAGATACAGGAAAGTGTGAGTAGTGAGTAGTGACTGATCTCTGTCGATGTCTTACGATGATTGCGATCCATACACTGGCGTTCACAGGACTGGGAGATAACCATCTACAATTGTTATTGAAACTCGCACATTTCAAAATATGAATACCTACTTCCTTATGTATTTATCATTTGCTTTAACTTGAGTCAGGTATCTCGCTTGTTCGTCGCGTGACACGACGCCGGTGCGGAGACAGGCAAGTAATGCAAGGCTATGAAAGAAAAGAGCAAAGCGAACGTGTCGATGACTGTGCTGGAGTCAGGTTGAACATACAACTATATATGAATAAAACACACTTCGGATGCGATCCTCGACTTTCATAAACACTGAACCCAAGTTCTGCAGCCTCCTGGGCATAACCAACAGAATAATAGCTGACAACCTTCGTGAATTCAGCATGATAGCAGTTTCTCTTTTACATAGCATTACCTTGAAAGAATTGTACCTATCGAAAGAAACTGGGTGAGTATGGCTTCCATTGTCATGCAGTAAGACAGCGTACCAATTAAAAGCAAGAGATATATTCCCAGACGACGAATGAATGTACTCAACGTACTTCTTCTCATTAAAGTCATCGGTGTCAAAGACCGTTTCAGCCGATTCTGCTCGGGTGTAACCACCCAGAACACGGATGCAAATCAAGACAGCTACATTGGAACCTGGGATATATACTTTAGTAACAGCTGATAAAAAACCATACCTGTGGCCAGAATAATAGGCTCTGGAGCGGAAGCCAAGGCTTTGACATCATTGGCACACTGACATGCAATGAATTGGTGAATCGTACGTAGCACTTTTCCTTACCTCTTCTGCACTGACATAAAGTTCGCTAACTATTCGATTCGATGTCAATGAATTGTGAAACCCCAAGAAAGACGCGCTTACGGTGGTCACAAACATATAGTCTTGTGATGATGGAATGTATCATGGCGAAGCTGGTATAGATACTTCGAAAAAAATGAACAGCTAAGTGTTCTCCAAATAAAGGTACCTACCGATCGCCAGCACTATTTCCATATTTAATCGCCTTTTCGAGTCGGGGAAGATTTCCACGGACATGAACATTGTCGAATCCTGATACATGGGAACAGAAAAGCACTTGCGCTCGGCTTGCAAGCATGAACATCATGAGTAATTATCACAACTCAATAACGAACCATTTTTCGCCAGTGCTTCCATGCTTCTCCGCTATGCGCAAGGCCACTTTAGCTATGTCGGTGGAGAACAGGTACAATTCCTTTCGCTCCGCAGCGACTGTTTTAATTTCAGCAAGGATCTAGGATAAAGAAGGAAGAGAACAACCTCCAAGGGACCAGAAAAATCCCAAAGCCGTACCAGGCGCCATCCCCGATCTACAAAGTATTTAGCTAAATTACCATACAAAGGAAGCTATGCAAATCACCTGAGTGCTAATTGCATAGTCTTCGATGACAGTTAAAACCACGGAAGACAAGACCATAGATTTGGACACGCACAGTCAACCCTATCAAATCTGCAAAGCAATAGGGTGAGGGACTCCAATACGCGTTCATACCTAAGGCAATGGAAAAATATGATAATAAATGAAGGTCAAAGGCTAACCAGCATCATTCAGCAGAGAAACAGCTAATTCAATCTTAGGATCCGTCGTTCGGGGAATAGTAAGGATATTATCAAAGCCAATAGCCATGATTTCATTTTTGACTTCCTCAAACAATTCGTCCACCTGTCTCTGCGTTGGTGCCGGATTAACGTCAACCCCCAGCACTTTGAGAGCCGCAAGTGTGTCATTCAATGCGTCGGCATATCGCCCCTGTAGCCAACGATTGTTGGATCGCAACCGAAGAATGTTGCTTTTGTCTTCAAGCTGTCTGAAATGAAGTAGACATTCGTCCAAGATAGCGTCTGAGGCTCCCAGATTACCTAAGAAAATCAGTCAACTTCGTAAATGTGCAGATGCGTGTCAAACCACCTTTCCAGGTGTATAAACTAAGGGAAGTATAAAAGGAAATTCGATATTACTGGATCGGTGAGACGCACGCAGAAAGCCGAATGAGGAGATTTAAAGTCCTGCGGGGCTTTTCAAGCCAAGCATCGCGACCTAAAAGAGGCCTTGCACTTTCGAACGACTGAATTGCAAGCTGAAAAACGCGTTATTAGGAAAATTTTGTAAGTAAAGACACTCACCTCATGGGCTCCACGAGCCCAAGCGGATTCGCCAGCTTCAAGGAGCACATTCAAGAGTTCGTCTCTCTTAGCATGTTCCTGTAACAGATTCAAACATCTGAACAAGAATACATAAGCAACTTAAGTGGAAGATGATGATATAATAGACCGTTTGGCATGTTCAGCAACTCGGTAAACATCGATGGGCGTCTCGTGCATCATCATCAAAACAATCTGTTCGACGATCAGATAGGGTTTGGAGTAAAATATGCCACACACCCTAAAGGACATCTTCGCAATTGCTTCTGGTGCAAGATTTGCAGCTTCAGCTTGCGCGGCTTGGCGGTAGCGATCGTGGGCAAAGCTGCACATATCCCGCGCTCGAGTTATCAGCCACCCTTCCGTCACAGCCAACTGAAGACCTCGCATGGCAATATGGGCTGAATTACTTCCAGTGTCTCGAAGATTTGACACCGCTTTATGGAGATTTCGCATATCGTTGTGTTCGTCTTCATCCCCACTAACCATCGCTGTATCCTCCCAATCCATCATAAGTGCAATTTCGGTCACCTTGAACCTAGGTACCAAGTCAAATAAGCTTAGCTCAGAACATATACGCTTCAAACTCACGTCTCTCCAAAAAATGTTGCCCACAGAAGATACTTTCTTGCTGCCTCCGGAAGTTGTCGCAAATGGTTGATGAGAAAAGTTAAGTCGTTTGGGTCAGTTATCCTTTGGTCTGCAAGACTGCCCTCTATGGCAGCCATATTAAAACTGAAAATCCGTCAAGTCATGTCGAATACGAGACGAACAGAATAGCGCACATCCAATGATTATATTCCCACTTAAATTCAATCTACGAAAGAGATGTCAACATATTGGACGATGTCAGCAAAGAAATTTTCTGAACATGGTGTTGACGTTGTAACGTCGTCAATACACTTCTCGCTGAGAATGCATTGCCTGAGGAAGCTGCATAGACGAACCGCGACAGGGTATCACACTCCTCGTTGGAGCGGTGTAAAGTCTTCGACACAAGCGATGACACAGCTGCAAAGCTTAGAGGTTCCATATTGATCCATGTCGGTCGCGATCGATTGTTGAACATGGCTCTGACGCGTTGCACTACCTCCCTGTGAAGGAATAAATGGTGTGTGGAAATGAAAAGACTGGCTCGCACTCTTTGTCAGACCGCAATGTCGCAATAATGAGCTGCGTGATGGCGTTTGAAGTTGTTCCCCTTGTATTCTTATTAAGGAGTACTCACCATGCGGGTCCGTGAACTGATCAAAGTAGATACTAAATCGAATGTTCTGATACACACTTAGCGTCGAAGAAGATGAAATGAAGAAAACTTACGAAGCATCAGCTTCATGCAGATCGTCCAAGAATAAGGCAAACAGTCTAGTCTCAGAAATCACCGCAAAAACGTTTTCCACTAGAGACTGGAACCGAGCCCGTAATTCCCGCGTATTTAGAGGTTCCTGAGGCGGATTCAGATGAATGTCAAATAGTGCCAGAACATCTTTCAATTCTGGGGTTCCCTGATAGAGAAGTGGCACGGTCTGCAGTTGCGGTCCAAGACGCTCACGCAATGAGGTTACGAATCGATGCAAGTCTGTATGGAAGACCATTAATTGTCTCAGAACGGAGGATAGGCATCTCAGCTGAAACGAAGTGTAAGAGTAAGGCAACAAGGAGAAAAAGAGGGATACCAAGGCAGCAAAAGGGGCCGAATCCGATCCCTGGAACTTGGCTTGTCCCCAGAGTCCATGGGCTGGAAAAGTAATAAGGTACGACAGTAGAAGAAGCAGCATTCGCTTACAACGCCATTTGGCTTGATTGGCAACAACAATGGAACTTTTCCCAATTCTACCCACAAATAAATATCATGGCAAACAAAATTAATTGAATATGACGTACCCTGGAGGACCGACAACAATGACAACTTGCGTGCGTGAGGCACGACCACGACTCTGCGAGGTTTTCTTTCGAAGATCATCGCCAGAAGGGCTCGCAGCTCTCATGGAGTGACGTTCATCCACCCTTAGGAGATGAGCTGGACCTGACTCAGTAACTGACTGATGATGGGGGGACTCGCTCTCAGACGAAAGGGATTCTGTAAGGTCATCAACCCTCCCGCGTTGGGAAACTTGGGATGTCGTCGGTGAAAGGGAAATGAAGCCTTTGCCGCTCGCGAAATGCCTAGAAAAGCTAGTAGAGACTCTGAGGACTTGCGAATCTTGAGTAACTGGATCTGGGTATTGGCGGGACAGGACTTACTAACGTTACGAATCAATTCCAATTCCTTCTCTCGACCGAACTTGACAGATGTGAGGGAGTAATTTAAAAGGAGTGATATTATGCCAACATACCAAATCTATTGGCAAAGTAAATTCCTAATAAAAAAAGCTGAGATCAAGGTAGAAAAAGAGAGGAATTGGCTAACCATGAATCGATCCTCCAAAGCGATTTCGAAAGGAGAGATAAGTTCACCATTGTCATCAGAGCCGGACGAGACAGTCTGTAACAGTCTGCGCTGGGATTCGATGAGATCCTTCTCGAGACCATAGGCACTCTGATATCTCATATCCGGGTTCTTAGCAAGCAGCTGGGTGACCGTCAGTCAGACCCAATCATTGTAAAATTTTCCACACTTCACCTTATCAATAATACATGCCAGGACTTGCGGAACATCACGTCTGACTTCATGTACAGGCATAGGCCTCTTTTGGACAATCGAGTGTAACAATTCAAGTGCCCCTCCCTCAAACGGCATTTGGCCCCGGCCCACGAGAAGTGTCCAGAACATGATACCGAGGGAGTATAAATCTGTTCGATGGTCCTGCGCCATCGTTTCAATACTACCAGTCTGCTCAGGAGCCATATAGCACAATGCTTCCTTAACTTTGAGTTTGACTGCTTCGTCGTATGCGTGCAACACTAGCGACGAGGGCGAACCGAAGTTTTCAAGTGAGACAGCACGATTTCCAAAATGCACGAAGCGAACAAGACCTGAATGAGAGTTCAAGTGAAATGCATTTGCTCGCACTAAAGACGAATCAGTTTCCATCGTCTGCCAGATATACTGTACCGCGTACCTTCACGATGAATCAACCCAGCCCTACGAAAGCTCAATAATGAATCTAATGATGACATGAACTTATTATACTTATGCAGCACTTCCAAGCAACGTGTTGACTGGATGGCGAACCTTTGGCAAGCGTGAGATTACAATAAACATGTTGACGATGTCAAGTCTCACTCAAGAAAAGTAGCTAGATCCATGATGTCAAATCCTTCCATGTCATCAGCTAGATCCCCCTCAGAAGGTGTATACAAATCCCCATGAGATGAGGTAGGTCTCATGCGAGTGGCATCTGCGAGCAGAAGATCATTGACTTTTGAGGGTGGTAGGTATCTTCCCAACAGGTTCAGACCAGGATGCGAGAGGAGGAGAACGACCTGATCGCCATTCTCTCGAGGTATTTTGATAAAATCTATCATGCGCAAAATGGTATTGAATCCATCTTTTGTGCTTGCCAGGTTTGCCAAGCTACAAAAGAAGGTGAAAAACATTGCCAGGGTCAACTGCAAGCCGTTGCGACATACATATGAGCCTCTCGTTCAAGATACAGGGAACCATTTGATTGAGCTGGTGCAATTTTTGCCAAAACGTTGGAGCCATCCTTCAGACTGTTCCCTTCCGCGATAATAGTCATACTTCCGGTGTCATGCCAACGAACCGCCTGTGATAAAATATGAACAGAATACGAGGAGCAAATGTTGTGGATCGACCTTCTCAAAGGTGTACCCTGGAATCAGCAATACCCCATCTTTGTAGTACAACGTCGGAAACGACGGCTGACCAAACTTCTTCTTCATGGTCCAACGAAAAGCTTGAAAGCCTTTTGCCTCAGATTCAGAATGAGGAGTCACTCATGCAACGTGATCAGGAGAGCTGAAAGTTACGTCATTCTTGACTATCAAAATACACGAAACTACTAATGGTAATTTTACAGATACCTAAGATGTCACTGAAAGAGGCATGAGAAACAGAAAGGTAGTTCAGAGTCCAGAACTTACTGTAGCTCGCTGGGTCGATATGGTCAGGCAACTCTGGAACAGCGACCTCGAAGCGTGATTGAATGGAAGACATAACTTGCTGGTCGCTGTCCGATGATACAAATGTAATTGCCAGCCCCTTAGTTCCAAATCGTCCTGCACGTCTATAGACACGTAAGTATGGAGGCAGTGATAAGAAAAAGACAACCTACCCAACGCGATGCAAGTAGCTGTCTGCATCAGGAGGGCAATCATAATTAATGACAATATTAACTCGTTCAACGTCGATACCACGACCAAAGATGTCCGTGGCCACAAGGATGCGCTTCTCGAATGCTTTGAAGGCGGAATAGCGGCTAATACTAAAGGTAAAATATGGTTAACGCGGGGGAATCTTTTTGATAACCGTATTCGAACCGTTCTTCCTGTTGAAGCCCCGAGTGAATACTGATGCTCGGAAAATTGCAAGATACCAAGAGCTTGTCAAGTTCGATTGCACGGGCGACAGATTTCACGAATATCACGACCTGAAAGCGTATGAGTAGGAAGGAGAATTTACGGAAACCTGACATACTTGGTTGAACTCGAGAGAGTCTAACAAATCATTCAGCTTCCTGTTCTTTTGGACTTCTTCAAGCTTTACGTAGTGTTGTTGCAAACCATGAAGTGTAAGCTTCGTTTCGTCATCAACAAAAATTTCGAGCGGCTGATAGGTGTATGAATAAAAAAGATTAAGTTGTGTAATGATAGTCACTTACGTTTGCCATGAACTTCTTGCATGTCGTCCTTATGTCCTTTGACAGCGTCGCACTGAACATCATAACTTGCTTGATGTGGGGGGTTGCTCGGAAAATTTCTTGAACATCACGGCGCATGTCTAATGGACGATGTCGGAATTAGAGATGTTGAGACATATAGGCGCAATAGAAAGAAAAAAAGAAGAGGGGATGCGAGAAGAAACACGCAAAATACCACTGGGTAGCCGGACATTGAATGTTTGGACCGGGTCACATTCACCCCTGCTTTCAACCTGATCGAACGTTTGCCCAGTCGAAGATCCAATAGAATCGTGCCCAGACGTATTGAAGGCCTCTACGATGCCAATACCGGCATTTGATAACGGGACGAATAAAATGGTGCAGACTGTGTGACCGCCAGGAATTTTTGACTAACCAAGCTGTTCGAGCATTTTGTCACACTCGTCCAAAACAAAATGCTTCACGTTCTTTGCGTCGAGGACCTTGTCACGGGCAAGTGCATTGAGACGACCGGGTGTGGCAACAACGATATGGGGGCATTTGCTTTTGTCGCGGAGGATCTCGGCGTCCTTGGTGACTGGGGTGCCGCCATAAAATGTGCTGACTCGTACATCTGGCATGTATTTGGCGAACCGAGTATATTCGTTCTTGATTTGAAAAGCAAGTTCTCGTGTGTGACAAAGGACCAGAACAGACACATCGCCATTCACGGGTTCAAGCTGTTGCAAGGTCGCAAGCACGAAGACCGCAGTTTTCCCATGACCAGATTTTGCTTGGCACAACACATCCATGCCCAAAACGGCTTGAGGAATGCATTCTTGTTGGACTGTCAAAGAAAGAAGGTTGAAAACCAATACGCAGATTTGAAAAGATAAAACGAACCTTCCGAAGGGTGTTCGAAACCGAGGTCACTTATTGCCCGAAGCAACTCAGGCTTGAGCAGAAAATCTCTGGAGACAGGAGAAAAAGTTCAAGACACTGGGGCTGATGTGTGCTCATTCAGAACTCACCGAAATCCCGTTGAATGGATGCCTGAGAAGTTTTTCTTGTCCTTGCCATCCATGTCGCCAGCGCCAGCTCCAGTTGCGCCACCCATGCTGGAAATTTCGTGCTCATCTTCGTAGTCAATAAGTTCTTCGTCGTGGCCGCTCATTTTTGAGAAAAATTGCAACGAGAGTAGGAGTCAAGAAGGGAGTCAGGTTGCCTGCTTACAAATTACAGAGTCGCACGGACCCAAAACGGAGACTCTGCGTCGTCTTGCTCAATATCTTCAACACCACATTGATGTTTCCTGACTCTGTTGTCTCTCAGTCCTCGTTCTTCCGTCTCCTGGACTATGCGAAGGGCTCCTACTGTACGACGTGAACTATCCGCCCATGTGGTTCTCCTGTGCGGGTTCCGCTTGAGGCTATGCCGTTCCAAGATATTTGTACTACCTACAGGCTGCAGTTTGCATTGCTTCCGTTCATACGATCTGGCAACCGTCCTCGCGACCTATCGGTCAACTCATTGATCAACAAAGTCTACTACAAGCTGTACTATTTTCATTGACGACACCACTTTACAACGTACGATGCTACACGAGTCTGAACCCTTCGTTACTAACTTACGGGTGCATCTGGGAACGTTGGTAAACTGTCATCCGCCCTTAACTTGACCAGAGTAGTCGGGAGAGTTACCGTCCAGGGGTCACCCTGCGGTGTCTCCCCCTGTGGCCTCCCTGTCCGCTCCGCTATCTCGTCCGCGATCGGAAGGTACAGCTTGCTCGTGACAGGTGGGAGAGGGCCACCATTCCAAATCTCGCCAAACATCAGGAAACTAGTCATAAGTGTCTCAGCATCCAGAGAAAAAAAAGTCAGTAAGACGCACTGATCGATCGCGCCTTCAAAATTTGGTCGAGCAGGCACAACGACACGAGCAAAGCCCGACTTTAAAAATTCATCAAATACAGGGTCAGGATCATTAATCGCCAGCTTCGTGATCCACGTATTCTGTCCGCCCCAGAAGTAGGGGTAGGTGATGTACACTGTTAATATCATCAGGATCCATCCATGTCATGAGAAATAAGGATGCGTTACTGATTTGGTCCCACTCAAACGCTTGTTCAAAGAAGCGCACGTACTGCCCTTCTGCATCAGCTTCATAGAGGTTGATCTCGGGATACTCATAGACAGGATTGGTCGAGATCGAGTTGAAGAGGTCATAGTGCTGGGCTGTGAGTATCGAGATACAGTTCTTCTTCAGCTCGGTTTTGATTGCGATGAGATTGGCAGTGGGATTACTGGCGGGGGCACAGGTCAGAAATTAGTGGAAATACGAAAGCACAAAACATACGTTCCCTGAATGGTAATCCCCGCCTCAATCCTGGCTTGGGAGAGTTTCTCCTCGTACTCCTGCAAGCGTGCCTTGTACGCCGTGATCAGTTTCGCATGTGTGTCAGCCTGCCACTGTTGCTTCCTCCTCTCTGTGACCCGACACATAATTTCAACGCTGACCACACAATCTGGTATATTGAACGTATTAAATGCCCACGCGATTGTGCCACCCGATGCCACATTCGAGGCTCCAAGGTGGTTCAAGATGCTGACTCCCTGCGAGTCCACACCAGCATCACCAAATCTCATCGTTTCTCCACCGACCATGATATCAAGGCAAACCCCATCCTTGAGCCAGATGTTCTTCACCGCACTCACAGTCGCATACACTGCCTCATACCCTGACGGGATCGAGATCAGCGCACCGTGGTCGTAGTTGGCGTTTTCATCTCCTCCGCCGGCTTGCGCTTGATCAGCCACAGTGATGTAGTCCTCTGGCGGGGGCAGGACGTCCGTCGCTTGGTACTTGGTCACGAGGTGGCTGATTGCTTCTTCAGTGATTTCGGACGGGGTCAACGTGAATGGGTCAGGCTTCTCAAGAAGGAGATCAGCCTCTGCGTTGTGTGCCGCTTGGGCAATGGCGTATGTGAGGAAGGCACCCGGTTCGGGTACCATGAACTCGCTGGCAGGAGAGTTAAACGAGAAAAACCAGTGAAGGAAGGGGAATACATACAACATCATGCGTTGACCGTAATTGTAGACCTGGGCCTTGTATCTGATCGTGGGCGTCAGACTGGAGAGGCAAAGGAAAGAGGAGATTGCTCTGACTTTTTGTTAACCCACTGATACACGCCGGAAATATGGCCAGATCCATTCATGTTGTTGATGCCATGCTGATTTACTTCGACCACCTCGGTCTAAAATGCCATCCATCAGAAAGAATCCACGCAAACTAGCAAACAAGGCTCACGATTGTTGTAGTCGTCCGCTTCTCCGACACTTTTTCCGTAATCTTCTTCACCGTCCGCTCAACCACATCCTGGCTGAATTTACTCGCGGCTTTGGTAACCTCCTGCTTTTTCCTACTAATGCTCCCCTCTGCGCTTGCATCAACACTGACCACTGGACCATACTTGGCCGACACTTTCAAGTCTGCCTTCAAGCTCTGATCTTCGTCAAGAGTATTTTCCACCTCCTTGCTCATCTCAAACCTTGATGTCGACGTCAACTCGTGCTCCTCGGTCGTCGTCTTCTCCGTCTCAACGCTGACAGTGGTTTCCGTTCTGGTCGTCTGCGTATTTGTGCGTTGGTGGTTTTCCCCCTTGAGCACATTCTCGATGTGTGCAACATCAGCGCCTTCGTACCCCGTCAGTGTCTGTCTTACAACAAGCAGGTCTGCCATGCCGACAGAGGACACATTGCCTTTTGTGTGAGGCACCCGGCCATCGAGGGGGAGTACCGGAAGAGCAGTGGCAGATTTTGAGACTTGGTGCCCATAGAGAAGCGCAGTCACACGGGAGAGGATCGGAGAGCGCGTCGTGATAAACCCGGCACCCATACGAGTGTAACTGGTGTTGTCCCCGGTTGGAGCCAAGGCTTTGAGTGCACCTAGGATACCGTCGAGCTCGAGCCGCAGCCGCTGGATGATGTCTGTTGTTGCCAAGTTGTCAGAAATGAATTTGAGAAAAGTTAAGAGGACAAACACACGATTTAGAGATTGCTTGGTGATGTCGATTCCGCGGCTCGGATCATTGAGTACATTCTTTGTTGTTTCGCTCAACGATGCCAATGCTGAACTCTTCAGACGGGGAGTCCTGTCTTCAGGTGGAATGGGACTCCAAGAACCCTTTGGGTGAAGGAGCCCAGCAGTGCTCAGTAGATCCTTGGCGAGATTATATGCACCTGTGGGTTCGGCAGGGACAGGTGCGGGGGGATCCGTAGGATCAGCAACTGCCGTAACAGTCTGCCAGGTCTCCGGCAACAGCTGTGCCTTTGCTTTCCCCAGGGCAATGTCCCTGAGCTGGCGTCGATACTCCTGCTGCTCCTGCACGCCCTTCACCTTCCCAAACTTGTCCTCTACATCAATCGCTGGGCGTGTGGGCTGGGCTGCTAGCTCGAGAAGGTTGGGATTGAGTTTTACAAGTTCGGAGATGGCCAGTTTGAGGTCCTCATATGTCTTGAGCAAGTCGATGGCCTCTTTCTCTGCATCCTGTGCCGCCTTTCTACGGTCTTCGTCAGCTTTTTTACGGTCATTGACGGGTGTGGCGATGACCGGCTGTAAGTTGACCTCGATGGGGAGCAGGAGGCTACGTCTACGGTAGAGCGGTGGCTCGACTTGAGGAGGTTCAGGTGGTGCGGCCTCGAGTGGTTTCCACAGGCTGAGTGTGATGTCTGGGGTCCAGTCGCTTTGTGAGCGATGTGCCTGTATGCACATGTAGATCATCCCCTTGAAAATAACACGGACACCGATGTCGTAATTCACCCTCTCCTTCCACGGAGTTGGATTTACGTTCAAAGTCAGCAGTAGCGCTTTGTCTGTTATGACTGCGGTGTTGGGAATGAGGGACCAGAGTTGGGGGGTGTCAAGCGGGGAGAGACGAGGATGGGAAAGATGAGCAGCTATACATTTGTACACCTCGTCTTGAAAGACAACATGATCCTCTGGGGCGTAACGGGCGGTGTGGTCCCATGCATTTGGAACACCAGAGACTGTGACACCTCCAAGGATGGGGTTAGCAGGCGGGGGAGGGGTGTCAGCTGCTTTCTGGACGAGCTCGAGGTCGCGGAGCTGATTGATGAGGGCTGCAATGGGGCGAATGTGCTCTTCCTGGATGCCAAAGGTGAACGGGGGAATGGTCAGGGGATACTTAGGGGACACGGAAGTACCTGAACAAATTTGATAGCTGTGATGGAGTCCTTGAGGGCCTCAACGAGGGCAATGAAGTCGGCACTCTTGGCGACGTCAGAGGGGACATGATCGAAAACCTGCTTGACGGCGCTGGCAACAGCTTTGAGATCGAATATGCCCGCATCTTCGAGTGTGTCGAAAATGGAACCGAGGGTGTTGACCTGCTTCTGAAAAGGGGTGGCGGAGGTGGAGGCGATGAACTTGGGAGACGCGATAAAATTTGCAGACGCGGCGACGAGAGCAGGGCGTGGATCAGAGGCAGCTGCAGCGGTCGCGAGCAATTTCTGGAAGTCAGTAGATTGAGCTAGTTGTATGGGGCCCAGGGATGGATCCTGGGCAACTGGGGCTGCAGACAACGGGTCAGAGACAGCGACACAGGAGAGAACGACACGCACGGCGAAGGAGCAGGAAGCGGAAGAGGGGTTCAGTCATCGTCGACGGTGACAAGAGTGTGAATCGGAGTGTGAATACACTTGTTCTTCCAGGTCATGTCGTCCCATTACCCGTTCTGGTATGTCATTTCTGTGATCACCGGTGACAATGCCCTCATCTGGTCCCCAGGCTCGGTGGCGTCGCAGCATCCAGTGAGTGCAGCAGTCAGTCCGCGTCTCCTCTGCTCAGCCTTGTCCAGTGGCTGCAATCTGCACCCATCCCTTGGACGTCACAAAAGTGTTCGTCTGTATCTCTCCATTCGTTTCATCCCTCACGTCCATTGCAGCCGAATGCAAACCCTAGGGTCGGAGCGTCTATCCACACTGGCCGTCATCCGCAATTCAATCACCCTGTCTGGTGTCCCCAGTCTCTATGCCGGCCTGAGTGCTTCATTGCTCAGGCAGTTGTCCTACTCCTTAGTCCGTTTGGGTGCTTATGAAAGGTTCAAGGCGTACCTGTCGAGAGACCGCAAACTGTCACCAGCCCACATTCTATTCGCAGCATGCTTGGCAGGAGGATTAGGCGGCCTTGCTGGCAATCCCGCAGGTCTGTCATGTTTATGTAAAAATATCTCCAGTTCGGCTTCTCACCCCGGTATAGACATCATCCTCGTTCGCATGACCAGTGACCTCGTCAGGCCACCAGAAAAACGTTACGCTTATTCTAATGCATTAGCAGGTCTCGTCCGTTTGATCAGAAATGAGCATCTTCAGGGTCTTGCACGGGGTCTCGGAACAAATACAGTATGTCATTCGTTCGTTCCCCCATACCTTCTCATTTATTTGCTTCAGTTCCGTGCGGTTTTGATGAATGTGCGCTCTGGCCGTTCTCTTCCACCGACCTTTACTCATCAAACCTTAGGCTTCTCAAGTGGGATCGTACGCAGCCTTTCTTCATGTTCATCCCGGCCTTTCTGATATGTCAAAGATATGACTTCTTCAAATCCACACTAATTTCACATCCACTGCCAATCATTAACTGGCGATTTGATGATGCTCTTCCTGTTCACCTAGTTTCCAGCTGTGCCGCTGGTATGTTTGCCACAAGTTAGTTTGTTCCTCGGTTAACTTTCCACAACCGTTCACCTTTATTTTGGCAGCTATTTGTTCTCCTGCAGACGTTGTAAGATCCAGGTTGATGGCAGCGGTAAGCTGATTAGCATACATCATGATTCCTACTGATTTCTTGTCCCGCAAGTCCTGCGAGACAACGTTCACCCAGGTTCTCAAGAAATCCCTTCATGAAGAGGGTCTTCGTTTTCTATTCAAAGGCTGGACACCCGCTTTCATTAGACTAGGTCCGAATACAGTTTTGATGTTTGTCTTTTACGAGGCAAGTCCAGACTTCGACTTTTTTTTTGGTGAAACTAACCTCTTCACAGCAACTCAAGCAATATTGGCGGGAGCGGCTCTAATTCCATCTATAATACACCATAGATTAAAATTATCCTAGATATACCAATTCTATAACCTCTTGTGGCTGTGCGATCGACGTGTCGTTTCGGGTAAGGTGCTTACTAAGTCACCTCCAACTTTCTCTTCCAAATATACAGGCGCTCCTCTTCTCGGTCTGGGATCACATTCATTTCTATACACGCAAGGGATGTCGCAGAGAAAAGGTTCTGCAGAACCGATGGCCATAAGTTCTTCATTGAACAGTATTCGAATTACACCGCGAACTCCGAAAACTCCCCGCGTCGCTATGTACAATGAAGACGATGTGGAATTGACACTTCTTGACGACGAAGAAAGGTTACGATCTGCCAATGGGTTTCAAGATGATGACGCCTCTGTTGCGGACTCTGATACCGATTTGAAGACACCAATTTCTGCTAATGATAAAAGGCAAATGGTTCTGCTATGCTTTCTCTGTGAGTGTGTTTCTTCGTTGTCTGTGTAACGGTCTAACCAGTCCTCCAAGACCTTCTGCAAGGGATTCCTGTGAATGATTTTGAAAAAAAAAAAAAAATTATAATATCTCTAACAATTCTTGAATTGTAGCTAGGACTTGCCCTAGGTGTGTGGCTTCAATCTGTTTTGGTCTCCACAGGTAGTTTTGATCGTTACCAGGTTCCGTCCCTTTCCTTCTGAAAGAACATCTATCATATTCCCAATTGGCGACATTCTCCCTATCGAGTTATCCTTATTCCCTGAAATTATTATGGTCACCCATTGTCGACTCGGTTTTCTTCAAGTCATTCGGTCGCCGAAAATCATGGATTGTGCCCATGCAGCTTATTGTTGGATTGCTGATGCTATATGTCTCTCTTAATGTCCAAAGATTAATGGAAAACGTAAGTTGGACCTCATATCCTTTATCTTTCTGCCGTACTCACTTACTTTAGCCTGCAGACAATATTACAGAGCTAACAATTGTTTTCCTTTTGCTTGTAGCACTGTCGGCTACCCAAGGTAGGACATACCTCATACTATAACGTTCCCAACTCACGGCATTCTTCAGATATTGCAGTAGATGGTAAAGCGGGTTCATATTGTCATTTATTCGTCCTAATATTTGATCAGGTTGGGCGTTGACTTTGCTTTCGCAAGAATGCCTGTCCTATGCATCAACGTGTCAAACTATCGGCCTCAACACTGGGTTTTTCGCATCATTCACTGTATTCCTTGCTTTTAACAGCGAGGCCTTTGCGTAAGTTTCTCCCACTTCATCGACTTTTTTTTTCGATATTAGCTTTGTTCAGTCACAGGTGGGGTCTTCCCCCGCTGACTCTCGCCGCGTATTTGCGGTTTTGGAGTGTTATTTACTTTCTCCTCACCGCATGGCTCGTCATCTTCAAGAAAGAGGTATGTAATATCGCAGTATCTAATCAACGTCAACTAATAATTAGTAGGACAAAGAGCCAGATACAAAAGCAGATATGAGCATAAGTGGCATCTACAAACAAATTTGGTCCATATGCAAATTGAAGCGTAGGTCCCTGTCGTACCTTTAACTGTGTTGCATAACAAGGATCCGACAGACATCCAGCTATTGATGGTCGTCCATTTGTTCGCGAAGATAGGTTTTGCTGGCAGTGAGGCTGGCACAAGTCTTAAGCTTGTTGAAAAGGGTTTCAAGAGAGAGGACCTTGCTGTTATGGTCCTCATCGATTTCCCATTCCAGATTGTTGGAGGTTGGCTTGCCGCAAAGTGGTCAAGAGGAGATCGCCCCCTCCGACCTTGGCTCTACGCATTCTGGCCCCGGTTCTTTTTTGCAGCTACAGCAGCTGTGATCGTATACTATTTCCCAATGCAGCCCCTTCCATTGGCTTTCTTCCTACTCATGATCGTTCACACCGTACTGTCATCGTTTGCCACGTACGTCCATCGATTTTTATGTTTGTTCTTAACTGATGTACGACAGGACTGTACAATTTGTCGGCATTTCTGCTTTCCATACCCGAATTTCGGATCCCCTCATTGGAGGAACATATATGACGGTAGACACCAGTTTTTGTCAGTACGTGGAGTTACGATGCTGACCCCCATCAGCTCCTCGCCACATTTTCTAATATGGGAGGGACATGGCCAAAATGGTTTGTGCTCAAAGGTAATTTCATTTGAGGTACGCGCGAATATGTCACCGACTCACTATTTGAAGGAGTCGATCTTTTCACCGAAGCGACCTGTAAAGTACCACATACACTTGTCGACATTAAAGGTAGCGCGGTCTTACGATTTCCAGTTTACAATATACTAACGAAGCACATTAGCGACAGAGTGTGTCACTGAACACGGAAAGAAAGCTTGCAAAGATATTGGGGGTAGTTGCCATATGGAAAGAGATGGGTATTACATAGTCACAGGGATTTGTCTTGCAATCGGCTTGATCATTTTGCTGGGATTCATCATTCCTACGTCACGGAAACTTCAAGGTAAGCCTTTGCTTTTATTTCAGCCTTCATTTCTTGACCATGACCCAGGACTTCCGATTTCTGTTTGGCGGATAAGGACATGATACGGATTGTAGACAATTTAATTATTCGCTCGCCCTAAAGATATCATTCCCACGAGGCCTCGTATAATAATATTTCCTCATGTTAGTCTATTTTCAAGAACTTTCAACGCCCTTCACATACCAAGCTTCAAGTTTACCAGCTCCAAATCATCAACATGTCGACTGCAACAATGCATTTTGGTCCAGAATGGATGCGAACGAAAAATCAGTCAGTTCCACGATCTCTGCAGCCCTCGCCTCCACCTGCAACCGCGTTGCCTCAGGCCCCTTCCACGGTTGCGACCTATTCAGCACTTGTCTCAGTCACACCAGTAGCTCCTGAGAAACTGGATGAATCCCATCCATTCCGATACTCTAAGGAAGAATTACTCGCTATTTATCAGGAAGGGGGCGGAAAGGGAGGACTTGGCTTGGAGGTGGACCGCTGGGATGGTGTCGTGCGTGAACTGGCCGCGGAACCTGTAACACTACGCGAAATGACTGATGCAGAGAAGAAAGTTTGTTGCTGTTTAAATGGGATAGTATTCTTTTGCTTACTTTGTTATATAGCTTTTTGCAGGATCTTTGAATTCAGAGATTCGCCGACGTCCAAGCCAGTCCACGGATCATTTCTCTCCCCTCAATACATCTGTCTCGGAGCGTCCTAGGATAATGCCAGGTGGTTCTGTCACAGGGTCCAGGGAACGTTTTAGTGGTATGAAGCGAAAGGACAGTGCAGGTTGCACAGGTACTTTTCGTTATTTTATCCTAACCTTTTTTTTTTAAAAAAAAAACCTGTACTAGATTCATCGTCTATGCCCCGAAAGCCTGCCCTTTCTACGCTGCCGGTACCAGGCGTGCTCTCCCCAACATCTCCTCGCACAAGAGTTGGATACACGCATAACTTTGACGGCGTTCTTAATAGTGGGGAGTCATGGGTGTCTCGTCGCCGTTACTCAGAGGCTTCGCTGAAGGTGTCTGGCACGGAATTCCAGATAGAGGGTTTTGCCTCCAAACCAGTGGGAATTGCTGAAGTGAGGGAGGAAGATTCTGCAACGGCTGTACGTGTTCGTAAAGAAGAGGGGACATTTCTTTCACCTACTTCTGCTTCTGCGATACCAACTACCCACAGTGAGCTCAGTGCCACGAAGGAAACTGTTGAAAACATCTCCGGAACTGCTTCATTACCTACTACATATCGTGATTATCAAGAAATTGGACAGTCCCCAGTTATAGTTGATTTGGTTGCCGTTGAGTGGTCTTACAAGGATCCAACTGGTCAAATTCAAGGTAAGCATTTCTCTCTTCATCTGGAATTTTAGTTGTAAGATGACGCCAACCCTCCATTTACAGGACCCTTTCGGGCCGATCTGATGCAAAAGTGGTACGAAGAAGGCTATTTCACACCCGACTTGCCGATGAAAAGAACACACCTTGATTCACAATGGTTCACAGTACAAGAGTTGATCACGCAGGCAACTGGTGCAAGTGTATTCCTCGCGCCTCCGCCCCCAGCAGGTCCTCCTGGCCTTGCTCGACAGCCTTCACATCGAACTTCAGAACACACCCACAAGGAACCATTCCAACCAGCTCCCATTAGATCTTTGCGTTCTTCAACCCTAGACTCTTCCTTAGCCTCCGATTCACCTTCTTCTTCCCTTGGTGCCCCTCAATTGGGGAATCTCTCTCCAGATCCTTCATCATTTATTGGAAGGGATAAAAGGCACTACGAGGCTGACGGAAGAATACCAGGCTTTGGACTGCAAGACCTATCGGCCCCCGGTTTTATCGGCACTCGCTTGAACAGTAATAACGGATTCGTTCCTGACTTGGGCACACCATTCGAACGACTATCATCTGGAAACTTCGTACCTGACCTAGATCCAGGCTTAAATGGACACGTCTTCAACAACCATTCTCCAATAATACAAGATTCTTGGACCGCTTTCCCAAATTCGTCGTTCGGCATCCCGAATGCGAATCTGACTACATCACATGGAGTACCTCCAGCCAATCTTTTCAATGACGGTGTTGCTAGAGGTTATGGTTTTGATTTAGGTGGTTCAAACTATTTTGGCGGTCCCCAACCCGGGACTATTGCTTCGAACCCTGTTAATTACACTCCTACCCATGAACTTGCTGGAAACGTACCTTTCACTGGATTAGTGAGCCAACCTTACGCAGCGCAAATACCTGATTTCGGTCATCATCAACAACCATCAAGTCTTCGTATGCATGAGGCTATCGTACCAGCCATCCACAATGGTTTACCCCCGGGGCAGTCACCGTGGGGCATCATTCCTAATCCAAGAATTCATACAACTGTGCCGGTGGAACGTTTAGAGTCCACAACTCATCATGTACGCCCCGTCTGTCTGCTTCAAATCTTGTAGCATTTTGCTCATTCTAATTTCTTAGGAAAGTGGTGGTCTGAATGGTGGTGCTATCACAGGCTCGCTGTCAGATGAAGCAAATGCGAATCGTGTTGATGTAGGATTCGATGGTCAGCATAACGCTCCACGAGGACTAGCGCAGCTTTTGGATGAAAAACTTGCAGTAGAACAAGATTCTCGAACTGCTTCTTCCGATAACATTTTCGAAGCCTCGGAAACAGGAAAATTCCTCCCTAAAGCGTCAAAGCCCGTGCCAAAACCCCCTTTGGACCCGAATGCGTTATCAGATAGTTCAGTAGCCCAGACACCTGCGAAGTCTGCTTGGACTAAAGATGATGATGTGAAAGGGAAAGGGGCAACGTCTACTTCTATCAGTCTGCGTGCAATCCAAGAAGCGGAAGCGAGGAAACAACGGAGTCCCAAAGGCACTGAACGAGAGAAAGAGAAGACCCGTCCGGGTGTCATATCTGAGGTTAAGGAAGATTCGCAACCATTCACGACGTCCTGGGGTCTTCCCACCTCACAGGCAGGTGCCCGTAGCAATACGCATCCCCCAACAAAGGATGTGCCAGCACCATCTGCTCCAACAATTCAAGCATCTCCTGTCTCGCCTGTCTGGACGGCGAGTGCGAAGACCCCTGTAGTCAAGAAGACAATGAAAGAAATTCAGGAGGAAGAAGAAAAACTCAAAAAGCAAGCTGCAAGGGATAATTCAGTTACCGTGACACCCAAAAGAGCATATGCAGATACCACGTCGAAGGCGAGTTCAATTCCCTCAGAAAAAAAGTTTTTTCTCACTAAAAACAAATAGACGACGCCATCTCCCGTGCCTCCAAACACCAATCCCTGGGCGACTGTGGGTTCAAATGGAAAGACAACTTTTCTCGCTCAACCGAGCCGATCTCCGGCCAATGCGACTTCTTTTTCTTCGGCTGTTTCTGGTCCATCAGTTAGCCGTAGCATAGCACATCTGAACCAGAGAATTTCCACAACCTCGTCCATCAAGACTAGACCAGTCACCACCAGGCCTGGTGAGGTTCCTGAGGCGCCGTCACTCGAGTTCCTAAAGTGGCTTGGTGAGGCGTTAAAGGGTGTCAACAGTTCGGCGAATGGTAAGTAGTTTGTTGCAAAATGGGGGATTGCCAAAATTTGACTTGTCGGGTAGTTGAAGAAATTATGTCCATGCTCTTTTCCTTCCCCCTTGATCCTGATTCTTCTACATTGGAGATTATCTCTGACACTATCTACGCGAACAGCACAACCTTGGATGGTCGTCGTTTTGCAGCAGAGTTCGTTGCTAAGCGAAAGGCTGATGCTGCAGCTCGGTCCAAGGGACCTGCTGATTCTGGTAAAGCACCTGCTAATAAGCCTGTATCAATTGCAGATGTAGTGAAGGCCGTCCCTAAATCCACGCAGGCTGAGTGGGGATTCAAAGTTGTAAATAAAAAGAAAAAGGGCGGGCGATCATGAGGCTTTGGATGTGCCGTATATAATATAAATAATGATAATGATATGGACGCATTACTTACTGATCAAGAACATTGCAACTTTATTTGGCCCATTTCAGTAAGCAGATGAATTTGTCGAGTAGACAAGCATACAAGCGCATAGGGATGAGAGGTCAAAAATATGGAAATAGATAGCTTATGTACTCCTCGTCTGAAAGACCAGGTAGATTTTCAGCAAGGCTGGTAATTATGAACTTGAGTCTTGGTTCTGTAGCGCAAGGCTTTCAGGGCCTCCTGTAAGAGCCTGTCGATTCAAGAACCTCTCGGCCATTTCGGGGGGGAGGATAATCACGAGTGTTCCGAGGACCAGGAGGGGCAGTAACAGCAGCACCAGAAGCATAGCCGTTCATGGGATAGGCCTCGTATGCGGGAACTGGACGAGGACTTTCAGACCGGCGCCTGTGGGTGACCAGAATCAGCAATCACCCTGCGATTGCAAATACAACTACCCACCTGTATCGTCCAGACGGCTCTGATCCAACACGATTATACTCGGCATAACGAGGCGGACTGACAGGACGTCCACGATATTCAGAAAACTCACTACTGCGCTATTAGAATCGGATCAAGTCACAAACATGATGGACTAACCGTGCAGGTCTCTCATACTCTTCTCTTCCTCGGGGCGGAGAGCGGGGTCTGTAGGTGGGTGGATATGCCCCAGGTCTGTCACTTGGCCTTCGATCATAGCGATCATAGTCAGGCGGAGGAACAGGATAGGCACGGTAAGCAGGATCTGGCAACGGAGGATAACGACCTCTGTAGTCGCCAGCAGCAGGGGTAGGATAGCGGTCCCTCTCAGTCAAAGGAGGAGGACCTCTTCGGTAATCATCATATTCACGAGCACGAGTTGCAGGGAGCGAGGGAGCATATTCACGATATTCACGAGGTGACGGAGGCCTACGGTACTCCCGAACAGGGGGATAGTCCAGGCGGTCCCTAGGAGGAACGCGAGGGAATTCGTCTCTAGGAGGGGGTGGTCGTGGCGGAAAACCAGAGTAATCCCTTTGAACTCTCTCGATCATCGGGGTCTCATAGTTTTGATTGCGACGGCTGACCAGAGATTGATCAATGTGGCAGATTTATTGGGCAAGTAACTTACTGAGTAATATTGGTTGAGCACTCCCTGAAATATCGTAAGTTACAAGCATGACGAGTGAATATCAGATATATAGCAAACCTCGCCCAGTGTCCCCTAGTCCCACACTTGAAACACGCACCAGGTTCCCCGGCATACTTTGACGTCCGTCCACCACCATGGGATAACTCGACACGGATTTTATTGCCCATGAAGAAACCTTCATGATACTTGGCGACGCTTTCTTCGGCTGCTTCCCTGGAATCAAATTCCTGTGGGGGTTGGGTGTCAAAATGATACCGAATGGGGGGTCATAAGCATACCACAAAGCCATAGCCAACTCTGCAAGCAATATGAATGAGAGGAGCAACAGAAAGACGACCAGACATACTTGAGTTCAATGTTGACGATGTCTCCTAATTTTCCGAAGCAATTCTGGAGATCTTCTTGACGTGTGTGTTCAGGTAGACCACCAATGTAGACTTTGTTCGGCTGCACAGCAGAAAGTAAACACCCGTCGAGAGACAAGGAATCAAAAGAAGTATTCGGAGTGCAGAAGGGATTAAGCTCTCCAAGAAACAGAGTAGTCATAGTCATTTACGCTCGAAGATGCATGTAAGCCCAGCATGAGAATGCCAAACCGAGGGACGAGCTTCAAATAAACAAGCAAAGACAGACAGAAAAGACCTAAGCACCTTGACCTGCCTTTCTCGAAAAGTTTCGACCGCGCCTGCACTGGAGCCACGGGTGTGGTCTTGTTGTTGCTCTGTATCCTGCCCAGCGCTCCGCTCTTCGACAGCAGCTGAAGATGCGGCAGTAGCAGTCTGTTCGATTCCAACAGAATCCATGGGTTGCTCATCTTGAGGCCAATTGTCGGTTGCAGTTGCAGAATCTTCCAAACCAGTTGTGGCCGCCATTGTCGAAGCCCTACAGACACCAAACTGCCAACAACACCGTTTTCAGACTCCGATTCGGTTCCAGACTTTCTCAAGGACATGCAGCACGAAAGCCCAGTGGTCATTTCATACTCGACTCTCCTGTCGTCTCCTGACTCCATACTACCTGCAATTGGTGATTACTTCCTACGGATTGTCTTGTCGTAATTGATATCTTGAATTTCAGAGAAGGCGTTTGGCTCGGACCCAAATTCCTTGGGTATAATCGTCGTGTGCGATCTTCCAAAGGAATACGATGAACACAAGAACAAGCTCTTAAGACTGGCCTACAATTTTGGTCAACTGGATCATAATGTCCGCGAAGGCTACTCTGATCCCTCAAGCAAGTACAGGTGTGTCCTTGGACTTCCCCAGTATCTGTAGTTATGACCCTTGTGACAGCTTTGGCTGGTCCCATGGCAAGGCACGTACACCCTCTCCGTCGATCCATACTTCAGACTCCACCCTCTAATATTAGGAGATTATGAATGGCAGACCAGGTGGGTTTCGATGTATGTTTTGTCACATCACAGATGTTCAAGTTACTACTGGGCATATCAGATGTTCTCAAGGGTTCATTTTACGCAAACCCTATGGTCGAGCAGGTCACAGTTTCGGATGAAGACAAGTTACAATTTCCCGAGTACCATGGCAATAATATCTGTAAGCCCGTGACAAAGATGCATATTGTTCCCCCAACCAACCCTTGACAGGGCCCGACAAAGACGAAAAGGGAGTAGAAGGTTTCGAAGAGGCATTCAAGAATCTGTCCAAGTATACTTCATCATCTGCCAAGACCAGAATAATTGCTAATCGGCTCCCAGATTAATCTTCAAAGTCGGCTGCGAATTAGCCTCAGCATGTCAGCCTTTTGGTTTGTCCCCCTTCCCAGAATTGTACCCTCAAACGACTTACACAAACTTAGCTTCCTCGTACTTCACAGACGCCACACTCTCACTTTCCGAACTCATCGCAAAGTCCGAGACAACAAAGGGCCGCCTTTTGTACTACTTTCCTCCCTCTGAAGCTTCGGTCACCGATGATGAAGCGATAGACAATTGGTGTGGATTCCATCTGGATCACTCGCTGCTAACTGGCCTTTGTCCTGTATGACACTCAGCTGGTTATTTCGTCGTTGTCTTACCCATCTCCGTAGGCGATGTTCTTCCGTCGTACCGATTCCGAGGAGCCAGAAGTTGTGAAGCCACCTTCATCGACTTCGGGCCTCTATATACGCACCCGGGGTGGAGAATTGTCGAAGGTTTCGATACCATCCAATTGCTTAGCTTTCCAGACGGGGGAGGCACTTGAGATTGCTACAAATGGCCGACTCCTTGCAACTCCTCACTGCGTCCGAGTTGGAAGGCCAGCTATCGGAGACGATGCCATTTCTCGGGCGTCATTCGCATTATTCATGCAACCCAACACTGACATGAATCTCTCCGAAACAACTACATTCGGGCAATTCAGCAAGCAGGTATTCGAAAAGCACTATGGAACTAATATGTAATGGGAATAATCGTATCAAAGATCTAAAGGGCATCGCTTGTCTATGTATGTTGGTCTAGCACGCAAAATAGGTATTCAACCATGAACATCATCTGTGGCAAAGGAATCTCGACCAGACAATAATGCTGCAGTCAGACACTGTTTACGACTTTGGCTTGACCGAGAACCAACTGAGGAATGGCCTTCATCCTGGTCAGAGATAACGCTCCAATCCTCGCTCGGAGCTTTCGGAGGCGACCCAACGGAACTAAAAGAACCAGGAGACAATGCTTCGGGGCTCCTTAAAGTGGATTCTCCAGCAACAACATTATCTTCAGCAAAGTCGTCTGTATTGCGTTGTTTGATTAGCGAACGTGCATATTCCAGATCTCGGTATATGGATTCAATTGCAGTTGCGACACCGTCCTCCTGATCAATGTCAGTCATTGTTTCTAAAAAAGAAAAATTAGGTACTGCTCGAATTTGTTCTCCAAGAAGTTTCGCCCTGCTTATTTGTTTCACGTCTGTGGTGGCCGTGATGAGTGCATCTGAAAGTGCAGTAACCGTCAACTTTCTGACACCAGCACCAACACCTAATGCCTCAACACGATCTGCCCAGAAGAACTGATCACCGAAAAACGGATGAATTATTGTGGGTATGCCAGCTGGAAAGGGATGATCAGCAACAAAAAGTTTTTGAAAATTAAAATTAAAACCTCTTAGGCTAGCTCCAGTCGTACCCGCGCCACCGTGGTGACAAGCTGCATCAATACGCTTGAATAACCAATCGTGGGGAACGGCTGGAATAGAATATATCCGAGGGGACAACGATTCTTCAGGCTCAGAAGAGTCGCTAGTCTTCAATTGGAGCCTGTCAGACCACCCTTTGGACAATATTGCATAAACGCCACTGCGCTGAACAGCTTCGACAACGCAATGGGTCATTGCCTTAGGGTCCGGCACCACTATGCTGCCAAAACCGATGTAGACAACTTTGCTACCAGAATTGTGGGCCTTGTCAATAAAGGATACTAGAGACTGTGGGGGATCCCATTTCTTTGCACTAACATCCGCATCGTCCAGGAACCAGTAGCCTGAGATTATAAAATCAGATATAAAGAGAAAAATAAGTCATTGAGCTTTACCCGTTACACGAATCCACTCCGGCCAATCCAACGGAGGAGGAACCACATGAGGACTAAAATTGTAAAGGAAGGGAATCTTATGAGGTTCCATTTTGTCCAAGCTTGTCGCAGGAAGGTGGAGCATATTCCGCCGCCATCGATTGATCTGTCCAGCAGTTGCCATCCAGAAAACTTGATCAAACATCACGAAAGACTGCAGAAAAATAAATTCAAAGTTAAGGCGCAGAGATGATTAGTACCATGTAGTTGTAATTCCCGCCCATCTTACGCTCGGGCACAGCGAAGGCATGGGGGTATGCTCTATGAAAACATTATTAAAATCATTAAAGCTGTGCATGAATCCTGCTCGCCTTGTCCGTGTCCAGGTCATGGTAAATGCACGGAAATAAGGTATACCTAGGGCTTCCGCAATATGGTAGCCGCCCATGGCACTGGGACTTTCAACCAGAATATCCGTTCCTTGACAAGACTCCCAGGAGGTTTTAAGGAGATCATCTACCCATCCTCGGAACTGACATGAGAAGGTTTAGCCCACAGCCAGACATATGTAAACTGGAGAACCTTAAGCAACCCCTCTTTCAGGAAAGAAACTGTGAAGGTGCCGTTCTCAATACATATCCTCAAGAGTTCCGCTGGATCACCACCAACATATCCAAATTCTATGCCATGCTATAGAAACCGTTAGAAGTTAGATCACGTAAAGGTGAATCGCTCACCGATTCAATCCAAGCCTGGAACTCGCCATGGGTAGCAATCCTACATTTATGTCCATCGGCCATAAGACCTTTCGCGAGAGCGATGTACGGTTGTACGTCTCCACGAGAGCCGATCGTTAGGAACGTGAAATGCAGGGATTGCTTCGGTTTAAAGGTCAGGAATGTCGAAGATGCTGAAGTGAACATGACGGCAGGTAGAGAATCCGCCATGGAGTCAATGGGCGGAATTGGATCAAACTCGTTGCCTGGTCTTCGGGCTTCAAATTCCTCGAGGATCAGGGCTTCTTGTGTCCCAGATGACGTTGTGACCGACTCCCCAGATGCCAGACGTTTGCGAACGTCTTCCATTTGGCGATCTAATAGATGTATAAATGAATCACGCTTGTCTTCTGCACCAAACTCAAAAAACAATTCTTCGTGCCCTTTGATAATGATGGTTAGACCATGGTTTCCGAATCCCGACGGCTTTGATTTCTCTGATGCAAGAATGTCACGGATGGGTAAGGTCATCTAATAGCAGGTCAGTGGTATACGAGAGTGGGAAAATGGATGCGTACACGAGTACGAACTGCCAAAGGCCCGCTAGACTTGAAGCAAAAGTAATTTGTTGAAATGTATAATTTCCCATAAACCGGTAATAACCGATAGATGTATCCTGGAAAGTCTGTAAGATTATGAGCAACTTTCGTGGAAGTCATTATTTAACCTACAGCCGAGCAAGGTTTCCTTTTCATCATATGCAAATGCGCTGTGGAATTTTTCGACAGTTTCATGGTCAACCATTAGGTCTGGTGTCTCCAAAATACTAAAAGCCAGATCGGCGGCTCCAGATGAACGACTCGTTGGCATAGGTCCGGGTGAGGCAGCTGGTGAATAGACTTCTTTGACATGACTACCGTTAAAGGTGACTTGCGAGTCAACGCCACCAAAGTGTCGTCTCGGCGATTTTATCCATGCGGGAACCCCTAGTCCCCAATAACTTGTACTATCTCTGTTCAAAGAGGAGGTATCGGGGTATATCGTAGAATTGGAAGTGGAAGGCGGGTACGTGTGGTCAGGTGTTGGCATAGAATGAGTTGTTTGTCGAGATGAGGAAGTCGAGTCTGTACCTTGCCGGAAAAGAGAGAAAGATGTGGTGTGTTTAGGTGATAACGTGATGGGGATAAACGACGAGTTTTCCTTCCTTTGGATATATGTATAGTCGTCGTTATTCGAATCCACGGCTACTGTAGCGCCGCGGCTGAGAAGGTTTGTGTCTGAAAATGGTCGGAACAAGGAAGAAAATCTGAAAGAGGTTCCTTTAGGATAGTCCACTGCTGCCCTGGCCGGTACGAAATTTGGTGAGCGTAACGCCGTTGTGTCCAGTAGGGGAGGAGTCGATTGTGTAGGGAGGAGGTTCTGGCTGCGATAATTTCGAACCGCATCCCGGATTTGTTCCAGTGCATCAGGAAGGTCGCGGAAGTATGCGAAAAAATATGAGTCAATAGGCAAACTACTATCTTTGTCTTCTACTTTGACTTCGATTGTTTCGCTGAAGTCCATCGCGTTCGATCGTTCGACATCAATTATTGCAGAGTATGGTATAGCAATCTGAAATTTTTTGTCTTTTGAGTCTGAAGAATGGGGAGTTGAATACTACCAAATCAATTACCTTGACACTATCTCCCGTATTCTGTGCCTTAAAAATAACCTTCCGGATGGCTTTCACCCACTCCTCGCGACTTGGGATAGAATCCGCAGACAGTGTGACGGTCTTCGCGTTAGTTCGCAGTCGGAAACCTTTCTCACCGTACATATCACAGGAGATAGCATAGCGAAGGTCTACAATACCATGCGGGAAATAAGGATCCTAATGAATAATTAGACATATTGGACTTGAATAAGATCAACCAGCATACGACAGATGATTGGTACCAGGACAATGCATCATTCTTGAGGACGAACCAATGTTTGATCCATCTTTTTGTGCGTTGGGCCTTCTTGCTCAGCGAACCGGATTTCAAGATTTGATCCTGAAAGAAATCAATATCCTGCGCCGTTCAGTGAACATTAAAATGACCTCTCGTGATGGCATATGAGCAAAAAAGCACAAGTAAGAATTCGCCAGGTACATGTAACCCTGAAGAACTAAGCTACAAGTCAGCTTGCGCAATTTCTTTTACAGAAAATTTCTTACGAACTGAACGCATCAACCAACAAGGCATTTCTAAAAAGAGTCATGAAACGGGACATATTCAAACAACAAACTGCACACCAGTCAAGACTTCATGGATATCTTCAAGTTCAAAAACTTGTTTCAATTTCTCAGCCAGGTGCATCCTTCTATGGAGACGAATTGTAGGCAAGGAACCCCCACGTTCCTGTGCGGGATCCCCCTCTTCTGTTGTTGAGTCTTTGATAAATTGGGAAGGAACTGCGCCTGTTATTCTGGGTGTGTCTTCGAAATCGTTCTCCATATCATCATCAGAGGAGACATCTTCCAAGTCAACTCGCTTCTTTCTCGGGGGACGGGCATTGATACTGAAGGCCTCAGGAATCGGCACGCGTTGCGATCGCGCAAGAGGACGATGAATAGTATGTATAGAAGAGGCCAAACGTTTCACTGAAGGCAAAAAAAAAAAGTTGGAGGAATTAATGAATGCTGAAATTTTGCTTACGTGTCGGCATCTCCTCCTCGCTGTCGGATTCACCTGTGCCAATATCGTGACCATCTTCTTCATTATCACTGCCACTGTTGCTTGTCCATGGCAAAGCTTGCAGAGCTTGGATCAGGGTCTGTGTTCCTGCACGCATCTACACAGGAGTGAATGAAAATAACAAAGAAAAAAGGATGGTATATTTACAGAACCATCGAAGGAGCGCAGTTGAGAAGGCTGTGTTTGAGGAGATGGTGGACGAATGAACGGCGACTCCTCTGTCGGCAATACCGCGTTCGTGTTGATCGACTTGATCAGTGCCGGAGTTGAATCTGAAGCAGAGGCTGGAGCACCAAAAATTACTCATTAATATGTGTCGGGAGGTCGCATTGACACCCACCAATTGACAATTGCTTGTTCTTGCGACTCAAGCTAAAGACGCGCCTGCCTTGTGGTGAAGAGGGCGATGCTGGAGAAGGTGCCGTTCCGCCGACACTCCTGCTCAGCCTATCTACCGTCTTCTCGACAACAGTGGAGAGACGTTTGACCTTTGAAGTATCTCTGTGAGTACGCAGCTCGCCGACCTTATCAGTCGGGGTCAGTGAGCCCTCCACAGCCGGTGGCGACTCTGAAGGTGAGGCCATTGTAACTAAAGACAAGACTGCTGGGTGTTAGCTGGGTGTTACAATCCGGCAGTAATACATTACGTAATAAACAAGATGCCAGTTAAAGGTTACTTGCAATATTACTTACGTATGTATTTTATTCTCCATAATCAGTGTTATGAGCAAGCTCAGGTGAGCTGCCAAGTTCGCCATCTCCTTATTGTGTGACTAACACTCGAGTGCACTTGGATTTATAGAAATCCAAATTTTATGTTGTCATTTGAATTTTGCGCTCTTTTCGGCCGCCAAGTGACAAGTGACTTGTGCCAAGCTAGCACCGCTGTATATATAATCGGAGTTTCAAAGAAACCATACACTTGACGGCATTGACACAGGTTGTTCTTCTACCCTCTGTCGCTGACAGGCTTTTGGTTCCCCTTTTCTTTTGTCTGTCACTCTTCAGTAATAAAACATACTCAGCATGTTCGGGTCATCACTGGGAGCCACTGTGCTCCTGACTGTCCTTTCAGGCCTTCTAACTTGTGGAGTACAAGCCCTTCCCAAAATCACCCGCACCGGACGATACCTCTACGACGAATCCGGTACCAGGTTCTATATCAAGGGCATCGCGTACCAGGAGCAAGGTCTGGCGCAATCACCTTAATGTTCATATTGTATGCTCAAATTACCCCTAGGTGCTGTTACCGTAGTCACCGGCAATCCGTTTGGCGAACCTTCTAGCTTCATAGACCCTCTTTCGTCCCCTCAGAATTGTACTCGCGATATCCCTCATCTCTCGGACCTAGGTGTTAACACTATCCGGGTGTACAGCGTTGATTCGTCACTCGATCATGACAGCTGTATGAAAGCCCTCAGTGCGGCAAATATTTATACCATGTTGGCTAACCTCACCCCTACTATGTTCCTTTTACTAACTTGGGAAACTACAGAATTGACCTTGCTCTACCTTTGAATGGCTCCATTGATCGTCTTAACCCTTTATGGTCAACGAATGTGTTAAACCAATACACCAGGACAATCGACGCCTTTAGCAAGTACGACAACGTTCTGGGTTACAACATCGGGAACGAAGTTGTTACTGGCGATCACGTAAATGCTGCTCCCTTTGTCAAAGCTGCTGCACGTGATATCAAGGCTTATCTGTGAGTCGGTTGTTCGTTTATTTTTTAACCTACTTGTCATACCGCGATTAGAAAATCGAAGGGTTCTTCTGCGCTTGTGGGGTACGCTGCTATAGATGGCGCCACAGATTTCCGAACGACTTTGGCGAATTACCTGACATGTGACCCGTCAGGCAACAATTCGCCCTCTACTTCCATTGACATGTATGGGTTAAATGTATAGTGCGTGGCTTGTTTGCTCGAATTAGTCAAATTCTTAATCTCCAACTAGCTCATGGTGTGGAAACTCCACTTTCCAAGCTTCTTACTCTACAATCACAACCGAATTTGCCAACTACAATGTGGTGGCCTACTTCGGCGAATTTGGCTGCAACACCGTAACCCCTCGAGTCTGGTCCGAAGTTACTGCCATGTACAGTGCTGACATGAATACCGTCTGGTCCGGGGGAATCGCGTTCTCGTACTTCCCGGCTCAGAGTGCTGCAGGTGAATTTGGGATTGTTACGGTTTCTGGGACAACTGTCACCACAACCACTGAGTTTGACAACCTCAAGACCCAATATCGTGGTGTTAATTTGCTGAATACACCTTCAAGAAGTTCAGCGCAAGCAAGTTCATATCCTGCCTGCCCGGCTACGATAGGCGGTACCGCCGTTTCGTCAACGCTTCCATCCACCCCGAATGACGCTGCCTGCACATGTCTGAAGAACACATTGAGCTGCCAGTTCACTCCTGCAACGAGCAAATACACCTCCATCGTTGGCGACGTTATCAACAACGGTTGCAGCATGCTGGATCAAGTTTCACTTTCGTGCTCTGAGATCGGTGCGAATGGGACGACTGGTGTTTATGGACGTGTTTCTGATTGTGACCCAAGTATGTCTCATTATAATGTCTTGTGCCACTTTTTCTCATACCCACTTGTCCAGCCGTTAAAGCATCATACGTGATGAGTTTATATTACGAAGCTAATCGGAAGAATGCACAAGCCTGCAGCTTCAGTGGCAATGGGACTGTCAACCCCAACCCTCCTTCCAGTGCTTCAGCAGCGAATGCGGCAGCCAGCTCCTGCATTTCTAACCCTGGTTCCGTTTTCACCCCGTCTCCTGCTCCTTCCACCACTGGAAAGACTCAGTCATCAGGTACTAGTAAGCCAAGTGGTGCTGCAGCCTCTCTTTTTGAAGGGCCTCTTCTCGGTTTGACCATGACCGTCGTCGTTGCCCTCCTCGGTGGCTTATGGACCCTTGCCTGAGAAAATGATGATCATAACACCTTGTTAAAGTATTTACCCTGGACACATAGGACTTTTGTTCATCATTGACTTTTTCTATACTCATAGGATGTTTTATTCACCGTACCCTCCTTGATTACTTATCTCCACGTAGATCTATTATGTACCCCTAATCGATTCAGCTCTGAAGCTGCGTGGCTTTGTACAAATATCGGCAGAATGCGGCATTGGCTTCTTGTTTTGCCACATAAACATGTCCAACGAAGCCTTTCACCTTCTTTCTCGCGGAGGCGTATATCTTAATAAATCGAGGTCCGAAGCTACGTTCAAATCCAAAGTGAGTTATATGTATTCATTGCATATTTTATCTAATCAAATTTTTGGAAAGCAAACCAATGCCACAAAAAACTCTCCCATGGCAGCCGCGGGGGGACTTCCCCCTGAATTAGATTTCTTCAAGTACGCTCAAAACGTCACTGGAAAGCGAAAAGGAACAGTTCAGACCGAAGACATCCAGGCCAGGCAAAGACGGAGAAAAGTAGAAGACATTGAAAATGAGGAATCACAAACTGAACAGGAATTGTCCAATCCGACGGTGCATCGGGTTAAGACCAAAGGCATTAACATTCCGACGAACATAGAGTCTTTTGAAGAGTTAAGGAAATATTCCATACCTGCGCATCTGTACCCCAACTTGGCGTCAAACGGGTACAAATTACCGACTGGAGTACAATCTCACTGCATACCGATTTTACTAGAAGTGAGTTGCTGTAATAATGTTGTTGTTTACATCGTGATTATTTTATGTAGGGTCGAGATCTTGTTGCAATTTCCCCGACAGGTACGGGAAAGACCTTAGCATACCTTCTTCCGATTTTTGCAAAGCTTGTCGCACCTGCGGCAAGCGCAAGCGCAAATGCTGGTACAGGAGTACGAGCGTTAGTAATCGTCCCCACGCGTGAACTCGCTCATCAAATTCATAATGAATGTCTGAAGTTGGCGCAAGGTCGAAAGTGGAGCACTGTTCTGTTCAGCAAGGCGACGGCAAATGCACTGTCTATGAAAGCAGCAAGGGACAAAGTAGGTCAGGATCTCTGATTTCTAGTCGGTTGAGCAACTAAGCTAATGGCACGTAGATATTATTATAAGCACTCCTCTCCGACTGGTTGCTGCCTTGCAAGAGGGAAATCTGGAACTATCGAAGTGAGCAGCGAAATCCGTTAAGATGTTTTTGCTGATATTTTCACAGTCTCCGACTCCTCGTCCTCGATGAAGCGGACCGCTTATTGGACACAGAGTTCTCGGGACAAGTGGAAGAAATCGTTGCTGCATCATCACATCCCAACTGCCAGAAGGCTTTGTTTAGTGCAACTCTGCCTGCTAATTCAGAAAACACGGCTATGGGGATGTTGGAGAAACCTATTCGCGTTGTTGTCGGACTCAAGTAACATCTTTTAACCAGAAAATTGAAATTATGCTAACTGTGATGTAGGGATACTCCACTCCCTCTTATACAACAATTACTTACTTACGTTGCCGATGACCCTTCAAAACTGCCAAGCCTTTTGACATTCTTTGCCCAACCATATAACCCCCCAATTTTGATATTCACTTCGACACAAGCTCGGGCAACGTCTCTTGCAGAGGAGCTCATTCTCAATGGGATTTTGAGGGTAGACCACCTTCACGCAGGAATGACACAGAAGGAACGCGAAGATTCTATTTGTCGAATGCGCAGAGGAGAAACCTGGGTCATGGTCACGACGGAGGTTATGGCCCGTGGCATAGATTTCAAAGGCATCCGAGAAGTTATTAATTACGACTTCCCCACAACCATCCAAAGTTATATTCATCGAATTGGTCGTACTGGGCGTGCAGGTAGAGAAGGCAAGGCAATAACAATGTTTACAGACGACGATGCGCCATACCTCAAAATGTACGTGTTTATCATGTCTTTAAACTCTTCTAACAGACAGCTTCTATTCAGGATTGCAAATGTCATTCTTCAATCCGGATCTACCGTACCTGACTGGATGCTCAAACTACCTAAACCATCGAAAATGAAACGAAAGCAGATGGGAAAAGTGAACCGACCAGATGAAGTAAATCCCGCGAGAAACTGCTTTCGTCGTGATGCTGTCAAGAAGGGGTGCGTTTTTTCCTGATATTCATTGCTGGAGTTAAAAATTTTTGGTTGCTTATTAGAGATATGATATTGGGGTCAAAAAGAAGGGCTTCCAGAGTTGCACAACTCCAGGAGCATCTTGACTCTGAATGAATTGCACTCTATTTCACTTCTTACTTGGACGTGGTTGTCGACTCTCCTTACGTATAGAATAATAATCAGGACCCTGATTAAGCAGCCACTCTAGACAGTCCTCCTTAGAGCAGGAAGGATTATCAAGTTGCCAGGCTAAAATATCCTCAAGTACTTTTCCTACCCATGGCCCTGGCGCCCCAACTCCGAAGGCGACAACAACGTCATTACCCTGAAAGCAAACTGCATTAACAGTAGAATAGGGGTGTAGTGAAATGCACCTACACTGAGGATGGTCTTGCTGTCTACATCGTTTTGAAGACCGAGCGCAACTATCCTCTCCATGAATGCATTGTACCGTGTGGTAATAACAGAAATGTCCTCTGGTTGATAAAGGTTGTAGGAGAAAAAGCTGATTTTATAATGAAACTCACGATCGAATTTATCATCTTTTATACAATAGCAAGGCACCAGTTCCGTTACAAGAGAAAAGAAAATCGAAGTAGACCAGTGAACCCCGATCATCGGATTATGGATGAATTTATTGCGAAGAAGGAGCCCGAGTTGAGCTCTACCCATATGCTGATGCTTCTCCATCCCGCTCTTAAGAATCGGGATGCCTGTAAATAGGGCGGGAATCCCATCAAGGTAATGGTTTTGTGTTCCCAGCTTCAAGGATTCGCGGATGACAGTAGTCACAGTGCTCTGAGTTTTCCCCTTGGCATCTCGATAGGTAATTCCTAGGTATGGAAACAGCAGCCCGGCAAGGTATAGGCGGGCCTTGAGTCCAGGATTGTCCTGTATTAATGATATAAGACCAGAATGGGGCGAAGGTGAAATATTGTCCCCTGAAATGAGGGCATGAAGAACGGAAACAGCTGCCAAAGCCTTGGTTGAGGCAATTTCGAGCGTTTTCGGTGGTATTGATACCGTCGGAAAAACAGAGAATATTGCATGGTATAATTCAAGTTCCCAAATTAACTGAGCAGCACGGAGTGGGTCTCGTCCTGTAATCGACGGTCATGTTTGCAACTTTAGAGGATTCCGATTCCTTACCTTGAAGCATTTTCGTGATTTCATCCCCCACTCGTTCCCTCGAAACCTTTTCAATCAGAGCCCTCTATTGTGACCGGTAAATACAATGCTTTAACGAATAAAAAGATACTTTCTACTTACCTGGACAGTACGATTCCTTGCTGCGTCTTTAACCTCTGGGACGATTTCAAAACCCAATCGACTTGCAAATCTCACGCAACGCAGCACACGCAAAGGGTCGTCCATGAATGTTTCTTTTGGAGGTAATGGGGTTCGAATTACACCGTCGCGTAGATCATCCAATCCCTGATTTAATTATTTGCCAATCAAGTTGTGAACCAGAGTAAGAATTACCTTTCCCGTGAAGTCTTCAACCTCGCGAGTGTGAATATTATAGAATAGGGCATTAATAGTCATATCACGCCTAGCAGAGTCCTCCACCGGAGTCCCATATTTCTATGAAAAATAGTCGATACGACGGTAGATCAAAAAAAAACGAATTGACAAACCACTTCCTTCGGAATGCGACTGTTCTCTACGTACTCTTCACTACGAAGGTTCACGAGATCAATATCTTGACCAAACACCTTCAACGTCGCAGTCTCGAGATGTTTCGACTGGTCTGGATTCTGCTCGATCTTCGTTATGTGCCCCAGTTTTATGTCTTTCGACTCGGCATACTGGGTCAAATGCTCCGCGAATGCCAGACCCATGATATCACTGAGGGCGATATCTATATCATGACTCTGCTGGCCTAAAAGCTAGAAAAATTTCGGTTGATTTTTCAGGCAGTATTCATCCGGATTGACCTTGTCGCGAACCCAACCCCCAGCTACCCTGCAACTAGTGCTTATGCCCTTGTCGTTCTTCAGGGACCTGACGCACTCATCGAGTAGATCGCATATCGAATTTTCGGTTTCTGTCAACTTGACTTCTAAATTTTCGGGAGCAAGCACTCGAGTTGAAACCGTTTGTCGCATGTTTCGACAAAACCGTGATATGAACAGTGAGGAACGGAACATTTGTCGAGTCACAAGTTAAGTAAGATCGCATCGTGATAATGTAATTATAATGGGTTCATCAACAAAAACCCTGATATCAATGGAGCCGATAAACAGAACATCGAAGTCGCGGATCCCAACTCCCTACTGTGTAACAGTCGTCATCCTTACATTTGATTTTCAGAATTCTCGATGGTCCAATGTGTAAAAAACCTGTTGGTCTACAGTGGCGTGCTTCGTCTTGGACTATCACTCTGTTTGTTGGCCTGAGTAAGTATAAAAAATCAAGTCTCCATCAGGTTGTCACGGTCGACCTGATTATCCGTTTCTTAGGTATTGCCGTGGATCTGCTGGCACACACCATTCTTGTTCCGGTGCTGCCCTTTCAGCTGGAAAGGCTTGGTTACTCTAATGTGTCAGTGTGGACAGGATGGCTATTTTTTTGTTATTCAAGTTATGTGAATTTATGACAACAATTACCTTTCTCATCATCTTATCTAGTCTGCTGGACTTGTCGCAGGTATGCCTTCTGATTGACCACACTCAACTGATCTTCAAAGAGGGTGTAGCGTCAATCCCAGTTGCTTTGCTTTCTGAGCGCTATGCTATGAGACGGTGGCCATTTATCTTTGGAATTGTCATTGTTATCAGTTCGCAGATCTTGCTGATGGAGGCCAAGAATTATCCCATTATGTGTGTCGCCCAATTGGCACAAGGAATAGGATCTTCCCTGGTTTGGGTGGTTAGTCTGGCAATTTTGTAAGGCTGTTAACTTTTTTTTTTCCTTCTTGGTTTCAAAGATCAGATTCTGCTCCACCAACCCGTATTGGATGTAAGATCCAATGTTTTCTGTCATTGGTCTCCTTACTAAAACAAATAACGTAGCCCAGCTTGGTTTAGCAATGAGCGGGCTTTCTATCGGGTAAACCGTTTTTAAAAATCATGATTCATTTTCTACACTGCCTAACGGCGCCTCATTAGGGCCAGCATTGGGCCTCCAGTTGGTGGCGTCCTATTTAGCCGCTTTGGCTTTCGCGGACCTTTCATTTTCAGTATTGTAGCTGCATTCTTGGACCTGACCAGCCGCCTGATGATTATCGAGCGAAAGGATGCTATCAAATTTGGATATGACCCCACCATCGTCTCAAAAAATCCACAAATCCCTGATTCTGAAACTGGACAGGAGTCTGCATCACAAGCCGATAATGATGACTTGTCCTCTTCCACTCTTCATGCGTCAAGATCAGATTTTGAAAATCCCCCCACACCTTCCACTGATGGACACAAGCTTTCCTTCTTGAATGTCGTGACCAAACTGGTTAAGTCGCCTCGTGCGTTGACGGGGTTGTTCTTCACGTTCGTCTATGGGTAATTTATCCCTGTCTCTCATGTATTTTGTCTGGAACCACCTCACATAGGGTTATCATCAATGCTCAGGAATCCGCGGTCCCCTACCATCTTCACCGAGTGTGGAATCTCGATCCAAAGAGTATTGGTGTTTCTTGGATTTCAAGAGTCATTCCCACTTTCTTCGGTTGGCGCCTTCCCGTTATTCTCAATATCTAACCATCCACCAGCATCTGCTATTACAGGTTTTTGGGTCGACAAAAGCGGAACTGAGTGGCCGACTTTTATCTGTCTATTGTTTTCTCTGCCTTGGCGGGTTGGCATCATCTTTGAATACCGCCTGCCATTTTTTCTTGCCTGTTTTGCTCTTGAATGTGATTTCTTGTCTTGGAATTGGAGATCCATAAAATCTTACCTGAGAAATGTAGCATTTTTCTTGTCCGGCGTGGTATCTCCGGTAACAGTGGATCTGACAACCACGTCGAGAGGACTGGACGGGGTTGGGTGTAAGAAAATCCAAATCTCAAATGCTACTCCTTCCACTAACCTGTGATAGATGGACAGATATATGGTGCCTTTAATCTGGCATATGGCCTCGGAGCTACAGGTTTGTTTGATATGATTTTCAGCTCCAGGTGGTCTGTTAATTTTATATTTATTAGTGGGCCCAATTGTGGGTGGAGAGGTATGAAACCAATGTCTCTGAGAACTGGTCTACTTAATCTTATTCAAGATGTACGCACACGTTGCAAAGGGATGGATGGCGTTGTGTCTTTTGATTATTGGGCTGTTGGTTTTTTGTTTATGGCTGTCCTTCCTTTACATAGGGGGTAGGCCATTACATGCTCGCTTGAGTGTACGCAAGACTAGACAGATTGCAATACAAAATTAATGTTGGTCACGTAGTATATTTTTAGCCAGCACTGTTCAGATCAGCTAAGCACGCCGTTGTTTCTTGCGTCCAGGTCCTTCTGTTGACCTTGTGGGCGTTGATTTACTATTCTCATCTGCGCTATGAGCAGGAGGCTTAGTTCTTTAGACCTCGCTTCCTCACTCGGTGGTTCCAGTGGTCGACGTCCAGTTCGTCGAAGTCAGGATCATTCAGATACCCAGAGGAGTTTGCAAGAGGCATCTCTTGCATTGGAAAATGCGTTTGACCGCATCCGCCATGTACGCCGCAATTTACTTCGGTTGGCCGAAACACTTCCTGAGCCCTTGACGACTGGTTCATCGAATTCCGAACAGGATTCCGTTGACCCTGGGCATGAAGCTCTTGTGTTATCTGGGGGGACTACAGATGAGCGAGACCAAGATGTTTCGAATCCTGGAACAGTTGCACTAGGTACTCGAGAAGTGGATGGTTCAAATAGCACCCCTCCGAGATCACCCAGTCCATCGCGACCTCGCTCGACTTTGGCCGTGGACCCTCCAACTCCCTTGCCCAGTGTTCTTCCACCACGATTCTCCCGTCAGAGTCTCTATGGTTTCAGCTCGGACCCGGCTGCTACCACCCACGGTCTGCGTGTAGCAGCTCGAGAAGCCGCGAATTCGACAGTTAGCAACCCTAGAGTATTTGGGGTTGCTCCAAGAGATCCTCGTTCTGACGCATTGGAATTTGAACGACTACCAATCTATGGGGCAGTTCAGGACCCTCCGATTCCTGACAACCTCCGATTCCGGTCAGCAACACGCGGGAGACCAAATCATGCGTCTGCTGTTGCCCCCCCAGTATTTCCAACTTCTGTCCCGCCGAATGCGACCCAGTACCACTTTGACACATACACGACAACACCAGACCCATCTAACCGACTGAATTATCTGCCGCTACCTCCGGCGCCCCCTGGACGAGCCATTCAGAGACGTCTAAGTGACCTTCCTGGTCCACCCCGTCATCGTCCTACAACAGCTAATAGGGTCGGGTTGGGTGACGAAACCGACAACGAGAATTTGAATTTGACAGAATACCAGTTCATTTCTTGGTTATTCCCTTCAGAGGAATACGCATCGTCTTTGGTGCCAAGACGAGATCCTCATAACCCAGACACTATTAGGATTACGAGGGCAAATGAGCTCGCACATCCCCATCCAGACCTTGAGCCAAGGAGACGAGGATGGGGTGAGTTTTCCTTACTCGCTAAACTATTTGATGATTCAAGGAAACTTCATTGGTCTGCTCTAGCTCGACTTGATCCCGATGGTAATGAAATACCATGGGATGAAGAAGAAGAACTCGAACGATCAAGAACCGACTATCGTCTGAGAGTTCTCCAAAGTACCCACGAAGGTCCGAATATACTTCGCCATGATGGACGAACAATCCATGGAAGTGTTTTGGATTCGATGCTCAGCATTCCAGCTACACGACCTCGGACAGATCAGTGGCCGTCGGAAACGACTAATGATACGCAGAGTCGTCCCTTCTGGGTCGATCCTCTGCCAATGCCTCTTTCGTCAATGATCATGAAAGAAGAGAATCAGGATGATTGCCATCCTGACGTGATTGTGCCAAGGCACGCATGTTTGGCTGGCAGATGATGTGTGTGCGGGCCTCGGATTTTTCGAGCACAAACTAATATATTTCAGATTTGCCCACCTTGATGGTAAATGCTCTACACTTGCTGCAAACTATTCTTGTATAAAAGATGATTGTAGAGCAAATGAGGTTTCCTAGACACCAGTTGTAATGTACACTTCCGATTTCCTCCTGTTCAGGGTATATACCAACAAAAATTTGTTATCCAAGAACCAAGAAAGAACTGTCGACTCTAGCGCTGTCGACGAGCTATAGTGTCATATAAACCTATGCGTATATAGCTCATCCAAGAAAAAAAAAAGAGGCTCAAGCTTGTGCCCAGCCTACTGTGCGACTCAACCAAGTTCTAAAGCGCTCGGTGCGACTAGACGCGCTGTCTACACTTCGCAGACTATCAGCACCCGATGTTTTCGAGCGGCGCAGGCTGTCGCACGAAATCCCATTCTTGATGGGCAATACAACACTGGAGGCTGATCGTGCAGCCCCACTACTCCTCCTAAACGATAAGGAAGAGGTGGTCCAAGGTCGACTGATCAAAGATGACGAGGAGTCTGCGCCTACTACATGGTATGCATTTGTTGGGTAGGAGCCAAGCGCGTATGGGGATGAGATAACAGGGCGTTCTGATGCCGTATTGTTGCCATGCGAGAGCCTGACAGATTTTCGAGCAAGGCGGACGAGACGCTTTATACGCCTTGGGTTCTGTTTCAACCGGTCCGATGTTGGTGTAGCTGGTTGTGGGTCGTGAGGCTGTATATTATCGTCTTCTTCGAGCATTGAACCCTCACGAGAGCGATAATTCGCAAAGGGATCATCGTCCAAGTCCATAGAATCGATATTGATATCAACGCTGTCGGTATCATCAATGTCCATGTCCCAATATGCACGGGTTGCATAATGGACCGTTGGGATGGTGGCGAACTTGACTGATTTGTTAACAGTATGTGAGGAGGCTCTGGTGGATACCGATGCAGTGCGGGTCAAGATGGACTTAGAGGGAGTGGTGGATGTCCGAGGTATTTCGGTGGAGTGGGAGCATCTGCGGTGACGATGGCGAGGGAGGTCGTACGAGCGTCGTCGTCCGGTGCGGCACGTGGAAGAGAAGGAAATTGGTGTCACCGGACTGTCTGACCGAGAGGATGTCGGGGAATGAGAAAGCGAACTGGTGTCAAAGGCGGGCGATAGGGACGGAGTTTTGATGTGAGAGTGCATGGGGATGCTCTTAGGATTAGTCGTACTCGGGGTTAATTCCGGTGGTTTGAAAGTGAGCTGTGACTCAGATGGGATGGGTCTCAGAGGCGGTACAGGCAAGTCTGAGCGTGTTCGTGGGTGAAGAATGGCAGAAAGAAGGGATCTGGAGGAGAAAGAATTCTCGGAAACCTCTGTTAATGACTTCTCCGTTGCATTCGAACGGGAACGAGACAACGATGAGGGATAACGCCCTTCGGAAGGCCCAGAGTGACACGGACTGGAATCTGCGATTGGCAATGATTTGGGTGTTCGGTAGATCCACTCTGAACGAGATAACGGAAACACGGGTTTCAATGGCGAAAAAGAATCATTCTTGGATGGTGGAACGCTCTGGTATGAGATGGTCAAACGAGGGGCTGCATTATAAATCGTTGGACAAACTAATTCAGAATGTGACATAGAGCCGAGCGACAAGCGATCGGACTGCGAGTTAATGTCATCGTCAGCGGAAAGTGGCTAGAAAGTAACGTGAGGATGTGTGCCGGCAAAAAGCAGAGGAGAAACGAACTTGAAGCAAGGCGGTTGCGTGCAGCCAAGTGAGTTCTTCGGAGGAGGGAGATGTCGCAAAATCAGAGAACATGATGGGTGAGGAAGGCGAAACAGACTGGTAATATGGGGAGAGAAAGTGGAGTCATAAAAGGAGGCGGAAGGGAGGGCCATAGCCGAAGAGAAAGATCCCAGCGTTTACATCCGGGTGACCTCAAGGACAACACGTGTGTGGGGGACATGTGAGAGAAACGAACGACAATTCGGGAAAGGCAGCTGGAAATGCACCAGGAAGCATAGCAAAACGCGGAACTCGCGGCATGAATGAGGTGATTATGAAAATGAATGAATTAAAGTGAGCATAATGTACACTTTAGCATCACGTGACAAGAACCGATATCAGAGGATGGGGCGGTCAGCGTGAAGACCACTCCAGATGCCCCTTGCCGACTCGGTCGTACTCTCTACGATCCGTCGTTTGAATGGTTGGATCTTGGCACCCGAAGAGTCAAGGAGGAGCTGTACTTTTTTCTGGATCCCATTGACCTCGAGCGTGTTGAGAGCGATGACCTTGTCCTTGTTATTAGCTAGAGAACAGAGTTGGAGCGAGGACCACGGTGGAAGACAGCAGTAACGTACCATAGAAGCCACGGACGATGGGCTCCTTTTGGTTTCTCTGTTTTACGACGACCTCGACGTGTGGATTTTGTTTTGCCAGAGACTCTACGTGGTTCCATATGTAGGTCCGGGTGTTTGCTGAGGACGGCCACTTGTCGCAGTACTCAAAGACGAGCTTCCGGATGTGGGGCACAAAGGCGACGTGGCCGTTGGCTGGCCTTGAGCGCAACATGGCTCTGAGGAGACGCATAATGGAGGGTAAGCGTCGGAGTCTGAATTCTTTTCCTCTCACCTTTCCATGATGGCGCGCGCGACGCGGTCCACTACTGCCGACCTGAAGAGGAAGCGGTCTCCAGAGCACGTCGAGGACGCTGACAACGTCGACCCCGCCCCAACCAGGCCCCCTAGTGCAGAAGACGACGGGCCCAAGGAAACAGAGATCGACTGCAGCTCAATATTGCCAATACTTGATGCACAAGACAAGCAAGACCTCCTTAGCCGCGTCTTTCACCAGTCTTCGCTGCGCTCGCTGCTCTCAACACCGACGCCCGTATCCGCCATTCGGTCTGCAATACACCACCTTCGTCCCATATCATCTTCACGAGCAAAGCCCTCTCAGGCAGCTGCCCAACAACAGCATTTTTGTAATCTCGCCCTTGCCCTTGTGGAGCAGGTCTCGCCACCTACAGATCATCTTCAATTTTCAGAAATCCCCACTCCTTCCTCTCCACAGCGCACACAGCATCGCTATGCCCTCACCCAGCATTTGCCTTCCGGTGATTGGTGGACTTCCTCCTCCGCTTCAACATCAGACCTCGCTGGTCTCCAGACAGGAAATGCCGAGCTCGTGGCCATTCTCCCCACACCTTCTACCTCGGCAGACAAACTCGTAACCACACTTGGTACGTATTGTCCCAGACCCGCAGTCCAAAAAAAGAGCCATGTTGCACCGCGGCGGGTGTCGACAGGGGCATTTCTTGATTATGGTCCCTCCTCAACCTTTGCTCCGTCTTTCGATCAAGACGGCGAAGTCGTCGGACAACGAGAGCTCGGAAACGTCCTTTGGTATAGCCACGAAAAGAAGCGTCTTCGAAAAGACATCAAGAAGGACGGTCTGAGTGTCGCCGAGACCATTGCTGAGGTCACCACAGAGGGTCAATCCATTCATCATCAGGAGCCAGAATTAGCAGATTTTGCTCTTTCTGATGGTGAACTAGACGATTTTCTTGGCTCAGAAGACGTGAACTACATTAAAGCGGCGCTCAACAGTCTTGAACTAGAAAAGCTCGTTCAACAGCTGCTCGAGCGGAACCAGCGCGCTTTAGTAAGATTAGGGGAACTCCAAAAGCAGCGGCTGACGAAGCACCCATCCAGTACTGCAGAGGAAGGTTCCGAGGAGTGGGACACAGGTACGTTTTTGCTTACTGTCATGGCATTCCCGTCTCCGACACATCTAAAGCCCAAGCTATCCTCGATTCATTAACCCTCCTCTCATCCTTACGTCCTCGGTCCTCGTCTGAAGACGGTCCTATAATCATTCCACCTCCTTCTGTGTTGCACAAGCTCCATCGTACTCTCGTGGTTGAGCCTTCGCTGGCTTGGTCAGGCACCCTGCCGCCTGGAAGAACCACTGCGCTTCGTGATGACTCGACAGTGAAAATCCAGGCAGGAACTGCCACTCCTGTACCTGTGACTAATACCATCACCACTCCAATACCTCTCCCTGCAACTACTTCCTTCAACAATTACTCATATCCGTACGGCTCCCAGCAAGGTTATCGGCCCCAAGCGTCTTCGTATACACCATACAAGACTCCAAATTATTATCCCAACTACACCCAACAACAGCCAGGATACCTTGCCCAGACTTACACCACACCGACAGCAAACCAGCAACCATACGGGGCGGTGACGGGCCAACAGCCGTATGGTGCCTATTCTTGGTATGGGCAATATGCTTCCACCTTTCAAAACAATGCGGGAGGCACACCGCAAGCAACTCTTCCACAACAAACTGCAAACTTTCTAGCGAATTATAGCAGTTTCTTCAACACCGCCACTGCTACCCCTGGAGGAGCACGAACCCCTGCGGTGGGGAACACAGCTGCGGCCACTCCTTCGGCGCCTGGAGTGACCAGCTACAACGCAACAGGCGGAGCGGTACCTACATTGCCTCCACAACAACTGAAGAATAATAGCACATTGTCAACGAATGGTGCGACAGCGCACCAGCCAACATATCAGGCCCAGATGCAACCTGCAACATAGCATCTTCAGTTTTTCATTTATTTTGGTGTTACTTATTGGCTAAAACCATTCATGTTTGTACATAGTCGTACATTACAGTAGATAGTTGCAATCACACCTCGAGGCATATCCGTATATGGACCCAAATGAATTGACGGTTTTTAACACCGACTCAGATGGGACCCCGCAGTTTTCAGATAAGAGTGCCTGCAACGTCTGCCAATATCGGACCAGGATTCGACGTTGTGGGACTGTCTCTTTCGCTCTACGTTAATTTATCTGTTTCCTATCCCCTCGATCCACCAGAATCCACCTATGTCCAACCAAAGCTATCGTATTCTGGGGAAGGCGCAGACGAGGTCCCACTCGATGCCTACAGAAATCTCACCACTCGTGTCGCTTTGTACGTCATGCGCTGCCACAATATCCAACGTTTTCCTTCGCATTTTGTCCTGCATGTGGACAATGAGATTCCCTTCGGCCGTGGCCTGGGATCCTCTGGAGCAGCAGTCATCGCTGGTGTTCTGCTCGGAAATGAAGTCGGGCAGTTGAATCTTCCTTCGGATCGCCTTCTAGATTTTGCCCTCATGGTAGAGCGACACCCAGATAACGTTACGGCCGCCTTGGTAGGTGGATTTGTTGGATCTTATCTGAAGGAACTGGACAAAGATGCGAGTGAGGCAGCTAGTGTTCCTCTCAGCGAGGTCCTCCCCGAATATCCACCTGATGCAGACGAAAATTGGGGTTTGAACCCTCCAGTGCCACCTGTTGGAATTGGTCATTACATTCGTTTTCCTTGGTCAGGGAGCATCAAAGCAGTCGCTATCATTCCTAGATTCGAGTTGAGCACTGCCAAAGCACGAGAAGTTCTCCCACAGCAATACTCTCGACAAGATCTTGTTCGTAAAGACTATTCCTGACACTGCATGGGTTTATTTATTCCCTGTTTCTTTTTCCAGGTCTTCAACTTACAACGACTGGCTGTTCTAACTACTGCCCTTGGTCAAACACCACCTGATCCAGAGCTGATATACGAGGCCATGAAAGATCGCGTACACCAACCTTATAGAAGATCTCTGGTGATGACATATCCTTCTTTTTTTTGTATCTGACATTTTCCTCAATCACAGATTCCAGGCCTTCCTGAAATCACAACGTCAATAACCCCAAAGACACATCCCGGACTCCTTGGTATATGTCTTTCTGGAGCAGGGCCTACGATACTCGCTCTTGCTACAGAAGGCTTCGAGGCTATCGCAGAAGACGCCCGACAAATCTTTCAGAATTTCAATATATCGATAGATTGGAAAGTTCTGGAGGTTGTAGGAGGCAGTGTGGTTCGTCACGAATAGCATAGCGCGGTATAATGTAATAATGATATCCACTAAGTCAAAAAATGGGCCTATGGGCCTAACTACCAGCAGACAAACAAACGGCTCGAGTTGCCACCAGAGAACCAGCAGCGCTGTTAAACGGCAAGTCCACCGTGAAAAGTACATCACTGCGATCGCTGTTGAGGTAGACTGGCAAGTTTACCATCCCCCTTGTCTTTATTGAGTCATCAGCTTGCACCCATCTCAACTGTGATGGATTTAGCCGGACTGAGTCACCATTGTTGAGAACTAGACAGTCATTGGCCCAAGAGGCACCTTCAAGTATAAGACCTGAAGGAACGAATAAACGACTTGCACCAGAATCCACAAGGTGAAAAACGCACCATCAACCACAAAGGAACTCGGGTCGTTAACACGCTCAATGTCTAGTCGTAAATGTAAAGTCTCCAAGCTCCATTTCTTACGATGTGCAACAGCTTGTCTCGTTGCCGTGATGTAGGCTTCAGGGAAAAAGAGTCCACCAAGCCAAACTTCCACGTTGTTAATGTTGTCTAAGGACGCAATGTGATCGAGCTGGACAAGGCGGCGTGCCAAATCAATAATCCAGCCTGAGACCGCCATAGACTTTGCGACTTTGTATCGGCGCCAATGGTTGGGAATTGTACCTAACACAAGATCAAAAATATAATCAAAAAATATAGGCATGGGAATATACCTTTCGTCAGAGCACTCATCAGGGTCCGAAGGTGGTTTGTTTGCTTCAGCTCCCCAAGACAGACATTCACGACATCTTCTAGATCCTTCTTGACATTGTCCAAAAGCTTACGACCAATTGTACCCTCTCGGGCAAAAAGACGGTATAAAGGATCCTGATGTTCGCCAGTTTGCTTTGCAAGCGTGTTGAATGACTACGACAATGCGTTAGTTTAACATATCCACGACAGACGGAGAAACCTACGGTAGGGAGTAATCCAAGCCATTCGCGGCAGCGTTCAAATAATGACCTCATCCAGGCAGGTTGCTGTGAGGTCTGCTTTTGCGTGGAAGTGGTCATTAACTCGTCTTCATCATCCGCTAACATACGCATCTTCCGAAGCTTTCCAAGCAGCTCATTACCTAAATTCAGAGTCAGTAAGGATGATGGAAACGCCGCAGCACAAAAGTGTACCTTGAGCAACAGCGATAACCCGCTCAGCTGTCGGAGGAAGGCTCAACCAAGTCGGTGGCTCACGCTCAGGCAACCCGCGCACCCATGTTAGGAAGTGCTCAATTTTTGTTCCTTCTGGAGCGAGTAATATCTGGTTATTGGACAGGCTCGGCACGAGATCGAAATCAACGTTGTAGGCCCTAGGTGTAAACAAACTGTCGACAAACGAATCCAAAATTCGTTGATCAAAATCACTGTCAACACGACCTCCATAGACAGACTGTTTGATCAACGTTCGCAATGCATCCCAAGGAATTGTAGCTGGATCAACGTTTGTGCGTCCTCGAGATACGCTAGCCAACCAGGTATCGATTGTGCCAAAGGCTGATGCCATATCCGAATCATTGAAGTCATACGCTTTGGTCCAACCTAATGGCACGTAACGAAGCCTCTCTTGGACCACGGCATGGAACCAGGCCAGAAGGAAGTAAAGCCGAACTTTCTCGGCGGGCCCTTGAGACAAACGCTGCGGTGTGATGGTCCTCAGAGAATCGAGAAGATTGGCCTTGACACCTGGAGGAGGTTCATTCATAATCAAGCGAGACTGACGGAGGATGTTGACCGGAATGGATGGGCTCGCTTCCATGGTCAGGAAAAGACGGAAATTCCGATGAGGGCTGAGGGTCTGAATCTTCTTCTCCAGCTGGCCTAACCATGAGGGTGCAAGATGAACGTTCTTCAACAAAACCCATGTTCCTTGGCGAGCCGCTGCTGCAATGGCTTGATCAGCGAGAGTAAATCCTTCCTGTGATCCCATGGCTACCGAGGTAGAGCGAGCAGCAGTATTTTTGATAAGGTTTTCAACACGGTAGCTGGCATCGTAACCAGTCACAGATATCAGTGCCACGGGTGTAGCAGCAGGAACTTCGTCGATGACCAGAGTGCCAAGATCGTATGTTGCTTCGGCAGAAATATCCGTTTCAAAAACGCACTGGACAAAAAGGGCGGTAGACTGCAAGAGCCGATCTGGCCGGAAGCACTTGATAAGTAGAAGAGCGCGAATGGCTTCCAGGGCAGCTACAGCAAGTCAATCAGTCATTTGGGTCATCTCAGGAGATAGTACTTACGTGTCCCAGCGTCCCAAGGGGTTGGGACATATTGCTCTGGGTTGTTCGATTGTAGGAACTTCATCCAGGGATCAACATGATCGGAGACGTGCGACACAACGGGCTTGAAAATGGACTGTCTGGAGAAATTGCGCAAACGTATGGCTTGTTCCGCGGTTAAAATCGGGTGTTCTTGTTCGTGTGGAGGGGGCACTGCCGCTGCTAGTCCATCACCACTCTCAAGCAAGAATTCCAGTTCGTCACTAATATCTTCCACGCCCCGGAGCTTCACCTGCGCCAGCAGAACCGCGAGCATGAGGTGATCACGATAGAGCAAGGCACGAGAAGTTCGTTTGTAAACTACCAGAAACAAATCCTTGAGCAAAATGTTGCGGCGCATTCCATGATCCGAAACATTTTTGAGATTGGGGTTATGATGGAGGACGTAGTCGAAGATATCAAGGAAGAAACGCAAGGAAAATTGATAGAAATGATTCACGGTGTTTAACTGTTCCAGGATGAAAAAGACGGAACTACAAGCTTGAGCCAGTGGTAGATATTCGGCTGTGACCTGCTCGACTTCCTTCATGATAACATCCGTTTCTTCAACTTTTCGAGTGATTTCTGCTGCTTCCCTCTTCAAAGTCTCCAGCGTATCAATGACTTTATCATCATCCAGAATGTTGCCAGTAGATTCATTGAGAGCTTGAAGAAGGAGTTTCTCCAATGTCCTAAGGCGTAGTTTGAATTCACCCTGGAGTTTCATGAGATCCGTACGCTTCCTTTCGGTGTCGGGACGCTCGACTTTGAGAACTTGATCAAGAGACTGACTTTGAAGACTACTACGCGTCATCGTGAAATTGACAAAAGTTACTCTGCTGCAGATGTCGGGCGAAAATTCGACTGAAGGATCCCTGGTGGATAAAAACATAGTGAAGGCTGGCGAAAAGTCAATGTCTTGACTACCCAGTCTGATGAGGACTCGGCCTCCTGTTCTTCTAATTTCCTTGTTTAGAACGGCATTCAGTATAGGATCGAGATGTTCGACGTCTTGAATAAGAAGGGGGTTGCCGAATCGCAAGGCACTTTCCAGAACTTTAAGGAATGACTCGTCCAGGAAGCTTGTAACAGTAATTTTACGCTCCTTATATTCGTTGAGGAGAAACGTTGTTGCTTGTCCTGTAGGATCGATGATAAGAGGGTACCGGTCGAAACGTTTGAGCATAATGGCATTTTCGGTTGTGAGATTGTCGGATGGCAACGATTTCGATTGCCAACTTAAACGATCGTCGGCTGTAGACAGATATTCGGTGAAGGAAAGTTCCGGTTTGAACTTGATGTTAGCCTCCGTGAGGTGACTTAACCATTCTTGCCACATGATTTCTCGATAGTGTTGATCGAAAAAGCCTCCATAAGCCAAAAAGGCAGCAGATAGCAGAACGTCGCCGACGATGGTGCTCATTTCGGCCTCAAAGGTTCGACTCCCAGCTTCCCATCGACCACGTTCGGACGACAAACTTTCAAGGAGTTTCATGCTACGGTCAACTTTGCTTTGAACGCGCACCATCTCACCCCTGATCGCCTGGGTTTCACTGATCAGTCGGGCGTATTCTTCCTTGTACCTCTCGATCTTGGCCTCCAGCTGTGCAATCATCTTGACCATTGCGTGAGCTTGCTTTTTCGTCGTTTCTGCCTCCTTTTCCAGTGACTGGACCTCATTGCGTAAAGGCTCAACCTTGTCCAGAATCTCTGAGAAGCGAACTTGAGCCAATACCCATTTGACAAGAGGCCCACAGGCTTTGCTAGCATGTTGCACGGTTTCAAAATTATAGGATGGGCGACTCAGGAACTCCTTTTTCATCAGATCACGTAGAGGCTTGGTCATTTGGGCGTTTGTGTCAAAGTTCACAATGCGCTGAATGAAGTCGTCGCGACGTATTATCCCTTGAACAGTCCGCCAGCTGTCAATTTTATGACCAAGGATCGTACAGACACTCTCCATCGCGAGTTTGACTGCTTCAGGAGGGTTGGCCATTGTGCGTACTTCCTGCAAATGTGGTCTCTTGATGTTGCTGACGGCAGACTGTGCTTCTAGGACGGCAGGTTCTGCGTCTGCGAGATCAGCCATAACGACTGCCCGGCGTTCTTGGATATGCTTGTCTTGTTCCGCAAGTTCTGCCTGTATCTGGATTGATGCAGCTTTCTTCTGCTCGGCTTCCTGTTGGTCGTCAACCATTCGTTTCAGTTTTTCATTTGCTTCCGCTGATTTCGCCTCTAACTGCGATCGCTTGATCGCCAGGCTCTTCCGGAGTTCCTCGACTTGTGTTACAGTGTCCCTGAGCTTGTCCAGACCAACATGCAGATGGCGTTGCTGCTCCTCCAGCTCGGCACGCTTCTCATTGTATAGTCTAACGTAGTGATTAATGCTAGAAGTATGTTCGTAAGCAGTAAGTCTGAGGTGGAGGCGCGCAAATGCTCACAAATCGAGGTAGTGCCTTGGCGTTACATAATTATATCGACCTTGCCTGCGGCTCAGTCGCTGATTGATTTGATGGAGGGACTGGTGAACGTATACAAGACCGTTAACAACGGCAGTCCTGTGCAAGGGGGGAATCGAAAGACCTCGATAGGCAATGGGGAAGTGAGCCGGTGGGGAATACAAGGGTAGATCAAGGTCGAGCGTATGTGTAAATTCCATCCCCACTTGATAAAGAGCTTGGTCGGACCAATCACCAAACCAATCAAGCACACAACGATTGAACAAAGCAGGCGAGGTAGCAGCCCGAGAAGCGAGACCATTTTCTGGAGGATTCATTGTGAAAACCACGTGCAAATTCTTGGCTACCTGTTGAGTAAACCACTTGTACAACTCTTCAGGAGAATCCAACATTAATCCGTCACGTTGAGACCCTTCCTTGCAAGCAGTCATCAAAGCAGCATGTTCATCTCCCTCGAACAAGCCCGGAACTTCGGCATTCGCCAGCAAGGTATTCATGCGCTCCAGGAAGCCAGAATCGAGAACATTCGATTCGTCCATAATGAAGCAGATTTTTTCCCCTTTACAACCTGCTCGACGAAGGACGGTTCTAAGGTCATCGTCGAAGTCGTCTCCGGTATACTTATTCGAAACTTTGATTTGGAAGATACTCAGTCCATTCATCCAAGCCACAAAGCGAGAGAGGGTTGTCTGAGAATGGAATCAGTACAGTAGAATCGAATTCTTTTTGCAAAACTCACTTTCCCGCTTCCACTGACACCAATGAGCAGGAGGTGTCCTTGTATCTGTCGGAACACTCGATCAATTCGAAGGACGTGGTCCAGTACATCATTAAACAGAACGAGGGGCACATCGAGTTCTTCTTCGTAGAAAACGCGCAACCGTGCCTTCGTGTATTCCCTAAGTGTTTCCCTGTCGACTGGTATATAGTTTTTAGATGTCCAATTGGAGTAAAGAATAGGCCGCCCCAAAGCTTCCTCTTTGTTAATCGTAGGGAAATGTTCGAGGGCGACAACTTCGATGTTGTCGTCTGTCCAGATTCTTTCCTCCTCGCTGACGAGACGGTCCTGGAAAAGTCGGAGTGCTTCATGGGCCCAAACGCGTACCAGGCCCTCAACAGAAAGAGTTTCAAGAGGACGAATTGCTTCGTAAATACCCCTTACCCATCGAGTAAGCTCACGTGGACTGTAAACATAATGGGCTTGTATATCTGTGGTAAACTTCTTCTGGGACGCCAAAAAGAAGGCGACCATAGCGTCCGTGAGAGGTTCAGAGTAAGGACGCAAGTTTGGAACCACCTTGAGAAGTGCGCGATTGTAGGTCCCATAAATCTGCTTCAGAGAGACTTCTCCAGGGTAATCAACCATAACCAACGGTGCGTGACGCAGGAAACGGTGGCTGAGGGGAACCCGACCTGGGTCTGTTGGAGGGTTACATGCGCCCACGAATTGGATGCGCTCTAGTTTGACCCATGCCATGTCGCTTGTACGCCAGTAACCTCCGCATTCTACGAGCTGGCGAAGGAAAGAAATGACCCGTTGTGTGCCGTATTTATCGAGAGCAGGAAGGTTAATTTCGTCACAGAATACAACAAGCCAACGACCGATTTGCACGGGCGCTAGTATAACACCATTAGGTGTCTTTCGGTACTCGCAGTATTGCTCGAATGTTTTGAGGATTAGCTCTGGTGTAGTCGCACTGGAGAAGTTGAGACCAACAACTTCCATGTCTGGTAACTTACGCAGAGCGCTGAACAAGGTCATGGTCTTGCCGGATCCAGGAGGCCCACATAGCATAAGTGGCTTGTGCTCGGATAGCCAAGAATACAGAACTTCTTCATGACGAACGGTGTCCATGGTTGGTACCACAACGTCGGAAGCAGTCACGGCATGTGACTCTATTTCGATGGACGGCACTCTTGATTGCCAGGCTACCCATTCACCATTATTGACTTGGACATCATAATCAATTAATGAGGTGCCGGGGCCCATGGACGGCAGGTCGATACCAGTTTGCTTGCGCAAGAATTCACCCAATTCTGCTCGAAGTTCTAGCTTAGAATCTCCCGAGAAAGCCCAAATGATGTTCACCAGCAATCGCTTGCTCACGTACTGCTCCATGCGTTCCAGTGGCAAGGGGAAGTCGGGATGTTGTAGATTATATTCCACCACGTTCCGCACAGTTTTGTTGATTAAGGAGAAGAGGGTTGTAAGAGCGCGAGTCGCGGTGAAATCCATGATGTGATCAATGGACTCCGCAAATGTCAATGCGGAACTAACGAAATCGCCGTCCTGGAAATAGCGTTCTAGCATGCTAGCGATCTGCCTCTGGACCTCAAGATTGGTCGCAGTATCATGGTTCGCGGTACCTCCACGTCCTCCAAGCACGTCCCCAGCATCTTCGTCGTCAGCATCCAGTGGAACTGATGCCATGGTGGAGAGGTAGTTGCGGTACATCATGGATGGTTCCACAACGTCTTCGCTAAACCAGATCATACCGCATCGGCTTACAGTCGCCAATGTTGCATATCTAAGGTGCTCGACTTCAAACATAATCCGAACGTTCGGCGGAAGGTTGAGCCGTTCACCATTGGGCAATGTCAGGAGCTTGTTGTCATCCAGCACGCTGAATTCTTTATTAGCGAGGGGATGAGAATCACAAAGTGAACAAACCTGTTGAGATTCTCGACCCACTCGGGGTCCACATCACCATCGAAAATTATCCAGTGCCTCTTGCTACTCTCCCCACGAACATCGTCAACGATCTTGCGTAGAATATGTGTGAACAGTCCGTCGTTCCATTCTCGCGTTGTTGGATCTAAAGTGCCATATAGTGCGTCTTTGTGCATCGCTTTAGGATCGATAACATATGAAACGCCTTCTACACCGTCCACGCGCTCTAGAGCGGCCAGTAACACCTGCCATGCATTGGTCTTCCCAGTTCCAGAGGGTCCCACCATCATTAGACCATGTTGGATTTTCTGAATCTGATAAAGCTGTAGAATCTTGGCAATCCAGCGCTCTCCATCAACAAGTCGCTTTTCTTTACAAACTTTCACTATTTGTTCGCGAAGAGCCTCCAGGTCCACGGGCAAGTAATCTACACCTGGGAAGACATCTGCAAGCAAACTGTTTAATACACGTTAGCGATACTGCAGACTTAAATTAACAAAATCTTACCTGGTCAAAAGTGGTACGTCATCAGCAACGAGCTTAGGAACAATAGTCTCCGTTACACTCTGTATTAGGATGATTTGTTCAGAAACATTATCAGAGAGAATGTTTAGAGATTGTTCGTCTTCTGACCAAGATCGCGTGGTCAAAAGTCGCTCTCGCTTCAGAATACCGGCACTGGCTAAGACGGCCTTCAAGGCACGTAGACCAAAGTCGTAATGAGGTTGTGGCGAGAGCTGCTCGTCGCAAAGATTGAAGAATGGCACTATCTTGGATGCCAAAGATTCCGCAGTCCTGAAGCCTTGCGAAAAAAGCATGACCTGAGCGATAAGTTCCCTATCTGGGCGTGTCATGGCCATTCTGTGGTAAATGGGATATCAGAGAAGACACCCTGATAGTAAGTATCCACTCACGGTCTGAAAAGTTTTGTCAAATTGGGAGGTAACTGAGAACGACCTGCATAATTTGGATTCGTTGTGATGAAGATGCCGATGTTTTTGTTGATTTTCAAATTTTTTCCAACCAGTTCAATTTCGGTGTTTGGATTCTTTGCCAATAATGCCAGGCCCTGTTGTATGGCTTGCACCTGCTGCGAAACTGCACTGAGGATTCGCTCCTCGAGCCGGTTGAACTCGTCAAAGCAACCCCAGGCTCCAACCTGACAAAGACCAACAAAAATACGGCCCATAGCCTGAAAATCGAAAGTCTCGTCACAGCAGAAGACAAGAACGAAACGGCCCAATTGAACTCCAAGGGCCTTGACCGATTCTGTTTTACCTGTTCCAAACAATAAATCTTGTTCTCAGCTCGGAAAAGGGTAGTTCTACTCACCAGTTCCAGCGGGTCCAAAGGGTGCTCCTCCAAGTTGTGTGTCGAGTGCCTGAGTCAACGTCAAGTAGACACGGTCAGTGAGCGGAGTCTGCACAAGTCTGTCCACAACCCCGAGATATTCCCAGCCATACGGGAAGACTGCATCGGCCGCTCTGATAGTCAATCGATCCAAAGGGGTTTCGACCATCTTGTCAAGATAGAATCGCATCTGATATAACCACACAAAATTCTTCGTGTCAATTACATTCTGTTGAATCAAGGTACGGGTGACGTCGCGTTGATGCACGAGCTCAGTGATTAGATGCTCGCATTTGCGACGAGTCACTGGCCTGAGCTCTTGAAGCACAATATCAGCCAAGAGATCTAGGGCTTGACGAATGACATCCAAGGGTTCCTCGGGCATCTGCATCGACTCCAGGGATGCCTCAACCGAGCTTGTCCAGACGACCTGAACGGCAAGGGTGACGAGTTGAGAGGGGTATCTTTCCATCCATTGCATAAACTGATTTGCTTGTAATTGCCCCATTCCATAAAACGTTTGCAGTTCGGAGACGGCTTCTACCAATAGGTTAGCCAGGGAAACCCGCATCATTGTCTCGATTCTAGCGAGCCAGTCGTTGATTTTGGGATAATCCTTGAGAAAAATAGGTTCCGTAAATGGAACTTCTTCTCCTTCTCTGGATGCCATTCCTTGAATCTGTGTCAAATCATCATCCAACAAAACGGTAGATATCCCAGCAAACATCTTCTTCAAATGTTTCATGATGCGAAGTATGTCCTTGCTATTTCCGATAATTTCAAGAAGATCCTCGTCACCGACGAAATAGAATCGAGGGAAAGAAGCACGCTCCCTTTCCAGGTATTCTCCAAGGGCTTTCTGTATCTTGTTCAGGAGATCTGCGAGGCGTTCTAAACTCTTCTGAATGCCTTGAATATTCAGAACATCAAGAACGAAGGGCGACTTGTACACTTTCTTCATCACGGTTAGAAATTCGGAATTGATGTTCTGGAAACGGGCACTTTCAACGGGGAGAAGATGCTTGATGTCCGCGCTGCCGGAGAAGATTCCCTCCAGGTAGACCCATTGCCGCTGGACATCGATCCAGACGTCTATGAGACGAGCTGAATAAGAAAATAAGAACTCGGATTGACGTTGCTTTCTTACCGAAGAGCACATGGATTCTGTTTAACTTCTCTTCCCAAGAACCAGCTTCTTCTTCGAAAACTATTCGCGAAGTTAAGGCAAAGGAAAGTTTGTAGGGTAATATAAGGAATACCTTTGTAATAAGGGGACAGTTTCATCGCAGTAAGAGAGTTCAAGTTTTCACCACACTTGTTGAATAGATCATCCCAACCCCTGAGATGAAATCAGGAAATGGCGTCAGAGATATCTCAGAAATGTCACCTAATGAGCCGACATTTGTTCTGGTAATTAACGAGATCCAAGGTGTAACTTGTCCAGGTCTCCTTGACTTGTTTAATATATTCTTCGAGTGCCATCTAATATCGAGTGATGAATTGTAAACATATATATGTAATGAAGTCGGAAAGACGTTACCTCTCCTTGAGCCTGGATGATAACTTCTTTAATCGAACTCTCGTTCTTCTTCAGGTCCAGGTCGTAGACATGACCAAGAGTCATACTAATAAACGAGTAAGTATTATCCTATGCACAGAACAGGGGAGACATACTACGGTAAGCTTATTTGTGCAGGAAGCTTGAGATTCTTGAACAACTGTTTCCAATGTCGCTCCTTGAGAGCTTCGGATTTCAATTCGGATACTAGAGCATTCGACTTGAGCAAACCACGTAGGACGTCTTGCACATATTCAAATGCGGCATACTGCCGCATCCTAGTAGGCATTTCCTTCGTTGAAGACAAAAGAGTATCGATTTGTTGCCTTAGCTTTCTTGGTTGGATCGTGGCCCACGACATTTCCCTAAGCTCGCCGATTTGACTCCATATTCCTGAAAGTGCTGTCCATACTGCCTTCAGATCACGGAGTTCCTCGAAGACAGGCTCCAAACGCGTGTGGCGCGTTAATTCAAGGTCCAATGCCTCCTTTGCGCGACAAACAAGGTCATACTCCTCTTTGACCCTGTTAAGTTTTCCTTCAAAGACGTTTATGGCATTCATAGCGGTGTCGGCGCGCATGTTCCCCTGGATTGGCCTCGTCTGCTCCCATTCTTGCAGTATGTCGTTAATCTTATTCTCCACAATCTTGTCTTCTGCAACTATTTTCAATTGCAAACCGGCTGAGAAGAAGCACCGCAGAATTCAGTAAGGACGTTGTCAATACATGACGAACATACCAAGCTGTTCCTGAATAGAGTCGTTCTTCCTTTTCAAAATCTCATTGTAGGCGCTCCATTCACCCCGAAGTTGATCGCTGTACAGCCAGTCGTCTGGGAATTGATATCTAAATCGTTCAAGAGTCTTCTCTCCATTTGCACACAATTCTATCATGGGACCCCATGCTTTGGTTTTCTTCTTCAGATCTTGTACGAACGTAATGAATGTCACTGCCGCAGCAGTCGACGAGGTTGAAGGTGTGAGCACCTACAAAAGAAGAAAAGTAGGTAAAATAGGTAAAATTCGAAAAGACTGATTCCCTACCTCCATGTTGAGACGCGTCAAGCCTCCGCCAGCAAATAGACCATAAAACGCATTATCACGTGGTAAAGCTTTGCCTAGCCCTAACCCCAAACGGTTATTGAGGTTCCTCTTCAACGACTAGGTTGTTTGCAATTTTTTCACCAAAACTATCCTACTTGTCGCTACAAGATGTCTGGACGTCAACAACGTGTGATGGTGCAACCCATCGTAAGTGTATTGTCACTGACCAATCATCGTTTAACTGATTTCTTCTTAGAATGTTATCTTCAAATATTTACAACAAGCAGGTATTTGCAATTTCTTTTTCCGTACTCAATTAACGACCCTTTCAGAGAACTCCAGTAACAATTTGGTTGTATGATAACGTCGAAATGCGCATCGAGGGCCAAATTATTGTGTGTGTTTTAACCAAGTGTTCAAGCTGCTGCTTCGCTCACAATCTAACTGAACAGGGTTTCGACGAGTTCATGAATGTCGTCTTAGATCAAGCTGCAGAGGTTTATGTCAATGGTACTAAACCCCGCAGAGAGCTTGGTGAGTAGTTTTGTCTGACGCCTCTGACACCTTTTCACCCTGATCACAGGGCGGATTCTTTTGAAGGGCGACAATATAACATTGTTTGCACCAACTGCGCCAACATCGACATCATGAAGGCGGTACTGCGATATATATTGCTGAAGATTTGCACGAAACCTTGCAACCCATGGACTTTTCATTGTAGCAACAGATGGGCATGTAATATCAAATACAATCAAAGAATATGTGATTGTGTAACAAGAGGCGTCCTTCTACCGAGTCTGAAAGCGACTATAGTGAGCAAGCGACGATGGGTTCCATTTCTTCCACGCACCTTGGTGAAACCAATCGCTGCCGACTTTTCACGGAAGCACTGACGGCAAAGATCAAGACCATACTTGCGAATGAGGCCAGCTTGATGGGCACACAGGCGGCTGCAGGATTGGGTTGTCAACACGAGACGGTGGATACATTCTATAAGACGCACCATTGCCTGCTACCCTTTCCATATTTACGTGGGCGAGAGAACCAAACGGCGTCGTGTGTCATTTTTTGGTTGTGATGAAGTTGGAAGACTGTAAGTGTAGATGGCTGACGTAATCTATACAGATACGAAAGAAGGTTCGAGTTCCGACTAGACCGTGGACTGATCCGATGATCCTAAACGGGGTCAAAGGAATTCCCAAAAGGAGAAGGAGATGTAGCAACCACCGTGTCAATGTTCAAGTGCGCCTCAATCCCCAACCACCATGGACGCCTATGTGGTTGGCGTCAGAGTCTACGACCTCGCACGTCTGATCCTCTTTGCCATCTCCGCTGTTGTCCTCAAGGCGCTTTTCTCATTTTTGTACATGTTGCTAATTCGCCCTCTGTTTGATCCCCTACGACACATACCAGGCCCTGATGGAGCGTACTTCCAGACGCATCTGCGTCAAGTCTTGGAGTAGGTGTCTGTGGCATTAACTAGATCTGTCATATTCAGCATTTGCTAGTCCGTCCTTGAGCTACAAAACACATGCCGATTGGTCCAAGCGGTTTGGTCAGACGTTCCGTTTTCACGGTTATGGAAGGGTGAGTATTTTGCTACGCGATACCTTGCCTCCTCTCTGACGGTATCCCAGTACGATTACCGATTGATGACATTCGACTTCCGTTCGATCGTCTACATTCTGAGCTCAACATCCTTTGAGAAACCTTGGCAGACCAAAGCCTTCTTGACGAGACTACTAGGCAGAGGTGATCAGCTAAAATTTTCCTATATCCGGTACACCCTAACTCGAGCATAGGACTCTTTGCCATGGAAGGAGCGGAACACAGATTCCAGAGAAGGATCCTAGCACCTGCTTTCAGTCAGCAGGCGATTCGAAACCTGGCTCCTATCTTTTTTCGGAAAGCCGAAGAGGTCTGTGAACACTGGAAGAATGCTTTTGGTCCCACTGTTAAGCTCGAATGTGGCGAGAGTCTTCCTGCACAATGTCCTGGTACCCGAATCGACATTGCAAATTGGATTTCGCGTGGATCCTTCGACGTAGTTGGTCTAGCAGTCCTCAACTACGACTTCCATGCGCTGCAAGACGAATCAGAACAAATATACAGCGCGTATCGTCGTATGTTCAATATTGGTGAAAAGGGCCTTAACCTCTGGGGTGTCTTGGAGCTCAACATCCCAATACTAAGGAAAATATTTGTGAGAAAACACCTTTTGGGACTCTTTTCTCATACTAACGGTCCATTTAGGTAAATGATGATATTAAAGTCATGAATGAGTGCTTTAAAACTATTTCCCAAGCTGGAACAAATATTATCCGTCAAAAAAGGACAGAATACTTGGAAGCGCAGGAACACGGCATGGAAAGCAAAGACCTTCTAACACTTCTCAGTATGTTTGTCACTTCTACGACTCGATGTTGTAGGTCTGAACCAATCTGTCAGTCAAGTCAAACCAATCTGTTGAACCTTCCAAGCAGTTAACAGACCAAGAGCTGTTCGACCAATGCTCAACGTTTCTCCACGCTGGATCCGATACATTTGCAGTGGCTTTGACATGGTGCATATACTTGCTCTCCCAACATCCCGACATACAAGCGAAACTACGTCAAGAAATCGATAAAGTCTACTCCGCTGACGGATATCACTCCGACTCATCCCTCGATTCCGGTTTCGAAGACTGCGTTGCATGCAACCGACATACTCTCGAGCCAACTGAGTGGTCTCGCACCTGTTCCTGCCTGAAAACTCGTATGAGCGCTATTGAAAGATTGCCGTACTTGGACAACGTCGTCCGTGAGAGCCTGAGGTTTTGTCCAGCCGTTCACTCTACTATTCGAGTCGCAACCAAGGATGAACACATCCCCCTTTCCCATCCTATCACATTGAAGAATGGACAAACAATAGGAACTGATCTGAATGGTTTCTTCGAGATTAAAAAGGGGTCTTACATTCACATCCCGATTGAGGGCTTTAGCCTTAACGAAGATATCTGGGGCCCTGATGCTCTCGAATTTAAGTATGTTACATTCTTTCGTACCCTCGGCTTACAACTGACCTCTCTTCAAGACCTGAAAGGTGGAAAGATGTTCAAGAATGGGGTCCTTCAAAACCAGGTATCAACAATTTGATGTCCTTTGGCTACGGTCCCCACTCATGCCTCGGTCACCGGTGGGCCACTGCTGAAATGAAAGTATTTTTGGTCGTTTTGCTTTCTACTTTCGAATTCCTTCCTGTGGAAGGCGCCCAAATAATCAAGCATAACTCCATACTTACACGGCCATACGTGAAAGGAGAAAAGGGCCCACAACTGCCCCTCATCGTCCGAGAGTTGAAGTAAGCGCATTTCAAGATTTGGGTTTTGTCAGTACATTATTTGGATATTTGTCTCTTTTGCTAGATGTAGTATATTGTAATATAACGATGTAACGACAATAGTTGTGCGACAATTTTCATCGTCAGAGAGTGATAGATGTGCCAGCCAGTGTACTGGCCAAGATTTCTATTGCCGAATCCTCTGCATCCGTATCAGTCCGCTCGAGCTCTGAGCGTGTACCACTCGGCATCGTGCGCGGTGAGTCTGACAACCTCATCAGAAGGAAAAGAAGGAAACGAGAACGGTACAGATACCTTGGGGATTACTAGCAGCAAATTTACTCATTTTAGATGCATTTTTAGTGCGCCTAGAATTGAATAAAGGGATTAACGACCCCTCCTTGCAAACTCCGCAAACTGAGTGAATGTTATGTTTTGAGCTCCCATAGATAAACTACTTGAACGTACCACATTCTTCTGGTCGTATGGACTTGCTGAACCGACCGTATCTAGATGAATGAAGTGAACTGCATCTGATTAAAGGGTATTTATTGCGCTTACATCTTGGCGCACTTCTCGCACTCTGCATTTGCGTAATCAGATGCAAAGAATTTAATACAAGAATCGAACAAAAAACTTACTCCATTCAAATGGATACGAGATCTCGTAGTCGTGCCTCACCTGAGGTAATCGGTGTAAATGCCTGGATAAGTAGAAGAGAACACTTACAGAAACATATATTTCAGGGTATATCTGCATGACCAGATTTGCCCTGAATCACATCCAGTGAAGGACCTCACATTGGAAACACGTAGACGCACCATTTTTTGAATAACCTGCCATGATGTTCATCAATTTTGTTGTCTATAATCCAGGTTGCCAAATGACACATCTCGTGTGAGAGTGTATTGCGGATCCTTTCTGAATCAGACCGGATTTAGTCGACAGCGAACGAAATTTAAAATAAGTTAAAACCTTCACAATCCAAAATTTTTTGAGCTAACTCAATTTCAACTGTTTGAACACCATCTCTTGAACTAGACACAGTCAGCCCAACAAGTATAATGAGCACTGAAAGAACAAACCGATGATATTTCGCGCGACCAGCTGTTTTTAACAGCCTTTTGTTCCAATTTAGTTTCGTCGAGGCGGGTAGGCAGCCCTTGAAAACAGTCTTGTTGAGGTCAGCAAAGAGTTCTTCGGCATAAGCATGCAGCATCGTGGATTTTTCTACTACTTTTGCTTTCTCATTTCGAGATTTTGGTGTTGCGGGTTTGCCTCCAACCCGGCGTGATACTGGAGTAGAAGGACAAGCTACGAGAGTAGCTGAGGAGCCACTTGGAGTATCGTTTTCGTCAAAGATAACTCTTGTCTTTCTGGGTAGCATTGTTTTGTTTCCCTCCTTTTTGAATGGCTTCCTCGCGCCCTTTGGCTCATCGCTACATCTGGTCAGAAATCCGCAAAGAAAAGGGCTTTGGAAACACTTACAAGACAATGATTGCATCATCATTATCCGTCACCTGAACGGGATCCTCGTCATCAATTGAGATTGCTTTGCCTTTGAATGCAATATCGGTGGCGCGCGTTCTCTCCGACGTAGCTTCGAGAATTTCTACTTCCGAATCGTCATCCGAGAGGAATATGCGACGGGAAGGTTTGTATTTCTTAGGATTTGGGTGGTTTGATGGCCCAGGAAGTCCCACTGAAGGCCTGTGGATGATTCAGGCTGATGTTACAAAGTGGTGGAACATGAAATGTACTGACTTCGTTGGACTCATAGTGATGCTCGTACAATCTTCGTCGTCACTGATATAAACGCGATTCAAAACCTCAATCCTGACGTTATGTCATTATCATTCCTACCTTTCTTCGGACGAAATTAAAATTACTTTAGAACCCAATTTTGCTCCCCCTCTTTGCCTAGTAAGCATCAGCTTGTTTTCATTCACATACACTCGCACTTATGCACCTTTGACGTTCTTCTTCACTGTCTGGAATCACTTGTGACCCAGGACTTTCATAGCGTAAGCCACTGATCTGAACCCCGTACGCCACGCGCTTGTTAATTAGTGGCATTATTTCTGTGTAAGTTGTCAATGGAATATGGCCAAATGGTGAGAGGAAGTGAAAGGAAAGGACAAGAAGAAGGGAAGCCTCTTTGAAGTTTGTACTTATGAAAGAAATTTCGGGACTTTTAAACACGATCAGATCAACATTAGTCATGTGATCGTTCTTTCATGAATTAGCAGTGGTTTGTACTATAAGGACCAGATCTTAATCATAGAATCCCTTCCTCCAGTAACCAGATAGCGGTCCATATATCGTAGCCGCTCCACGGGTTTTGTGTGTCCGTTCGTCGTCAATGTTGAAAGCTGTGTGCTCGTACGGTTATATATCTGCATTGAGGTTGAGTCGACAGCTGGGGATCAGCCAACAGATACAATACCTTAACACCGTTCTCGCCTGCCGCAGCCACAATCTTACGTGAATCAAATTGCAGGGCAGTGATTGCATAGTCCAAGTCTATTGTTTCAAAGATACTCCCCGTGCGAAGGTCCCACACCTTGTGATTAGAAATCAGATTCAACTCATCACTTTAAATACAGCAGTCACCTTGAGAGTCTTATCCAAACTGCCACTCGCAATCTGAATTTCATCAAACTGAAGACAAGTGATAGGACCAGTGTGTCCAAGCAATGTGCGGTGAGACTGTCCAGTGCGCACTGAACAATTAATACGAAGTAAATCGCATGAAGTCTGGAATTAAAACTTACTATCCCACATCCTGACGGCGCCATCACCACTGCCGCTCACCAAACCATATCCCCAAAACTGTACGCCTCCTACAAAGTCCTCGTATAACTCCCTTGTTCCATCCGCATATGGAGGTGTTTGAACAGCAAATGTACCGGGGAATTGATTTGCAACCGAGTTTAACACGTTCCCGGCTGGAGGATGGGAAATTGCCCAAAGGATATCCATCGTCATTACACACTGTCCTGTTGAAAGATCCCACTGTCGCAAGGTTTTGTCAGATGCTCCAGTGACCTGTTCATAATATCAGCGTGGCAAGACATGTTATATTAAAAGGAAACAGACCAGACAATCGTCTTCAAAATAGAGAGCCGTCACTGCCTTGGTGTGACCTTCCAGCAGTCGGACGCACGCGCTCTCCTTTTCTTGCAGATTTTTGTCAGCTCTGGTGACTTGGCCTACCTCTCCAAATTCTCCGATATCGTCTTCCTCCTCCTCCGCAACGTCACTCAGCTTTACCGTTTCAACCCCATGCCATACATCTTCATCGTCCACCCTTCTGAGATCCCATAATCTCACGTTACCGTCTTCACCACCAGTGAGGCAGACATGATCTTCAACCTGTAGACAATGGACGGACCCAACATGGCCGCGCAGTCTGCCTATTTCATCTCCTGTTAAGAGATCCCATACGCGAGGTTGAGCGTCTTCTTGCGAAGCGCTGACCAGAGTTCCATATGGCTCAGAAAAATCAAGAGTAGACACAGGAGTGGTGTGACTTTCCAATGTCTGAATCTAAGTGAGAATGTGACAATAAGAAAAAGCGAAATTTGACCATGAAAGCCACTCCTGTCGGAAGTTCATCATGTTCAGAAGGAAGAAACGCTGGTCCTAATAGTAATTAATATTAACTGATACACATAACTGCTTGAAGTTACCTTTTCGTCGACGCGAACTTTCAGGTAAGTGGAGATTCTGGGTTAACTGCTCCGAATGTCGTTCCGCTGCTTGTTCGAATCTCGCCCTTTCCTTAACACCTTCGACTACGAGCTGAAACTCAATAAATCTTCACAAATGAATGAAATTTACTCACGTTCGTCATCAAGTTCAAGTTCCTCCTCCTGTAACCGTAGAAGATCTTGTTCTAGTTTCGCCCTGATATTGTCAAGAGCTTGGATCTTGTTGTTAATTTCCTCGATTTCGCTGCTGATCAGGCTCTATTTAACGGTGAGCTGGAATTTTGGATGAGTAGGAAGATGATCGACCTTCCGAACGTGAATATTCTCTTTGTCAACAAGTATTTCCTGCCGCTGCCGTATGAGTTCGTTCTTCCCAAATCTCTTGGAAGCACTCAGGCTCTCTCGTCCTTTCTTTTTTGGTCTATTCTGCGATTGGCGGATAATAACAACATCTTCTTCGCTGGCCACACTCTGCTCGTCATACTCGTCGTCTTCTGAAAGCAACCCACGTGCATTCATGCCCAACTTCTTCAAACCGAGTCGTGGAGTTTCAACATTTCGCAGCTGCCGCCTCCTAATCTTGCCTTGCTCTGAACTCGGAATTGTTGCATTGAACCCCCTAAGAAGACTGACATTCGACGCGACACCTTCTGGTTCTGGAACGTCTGCATGCAGCAAACCCTCTGCAGCCTCAAAGATTTGAAGTTCTCCTGAAGTGATCCGCTTCGAGCCGAGTCCTAAACGCAAGGGAGCACGCCCAAGTGTAGCAAAACTCATCTTGGCGTTTAGATGAGTGGAACCACCCAGCGAACCGCGTGTTTTGGACGAAACGGTTGCTGCAGAATTCATCATTCGAGGAGTCATGATGACCGGCGCAACTGTGAAAGCTGAAGTTTGGATAAGAGGTTAGGTAGCTGGGCCCACGTACGGTCTGAAAGAATCCGTGTTGAATCACTTTTCTTGTGATTGAATGGAGCCAGGAATGCCTTTTGAACCAGCTCCAACTTGCCAAAAGCCGCACTTGAAGTGGACGCACCATCGGAACCTGCACTGAAGCCTGTAGGTGGATTCTGTCTCCATGATTCGGTAGAGGGTCCCTTTGATTCTGACCCCATCCAGAGTCGTGCACCAGTGCTCCCCGAGGTCAACTGTGGAAGAATTGGAGCTTCCAAGTGACCTAATCCCGTTACGGCCGTTTTCCCACATACCTGGTACCATTCAGCTTTTTGGATAATACTTGCATAAATTTGAAATGCTTTTCTATGCCCCAAACCCCAAATTGAAAGTGTACGTAGTACAAGGAAGCATGAACATTTTGAGCTACGTATACAAGGGTTCTACGGTAAAGGATTGCTATATAATGGGCCCATTCCTTGTATATCCCGCATCTTTACTTGAATCAGAGCTACCAACCCAAATCGACAACCAGACCCAAGCCATAAGGCCGCAAGTCGTATTCCGAATATTTATTACTTGTCCCTGCCGTCGGCGATGTTTCTGGTGGTATTCTGATCCCAATAGAGGCGGTCGTGCCTACCTTGTCAGGTTTTGGCAATAGGACGGATGGCGAGTCCTCTCTGTTGGTAAATGTCTGAAGAGAGAAAGGAAATAATAAGATATTCCAAAGAATATCGGAAAGCGATGAATCTTTATCGGTGTCGAAGACCGGTAAACTGGATTCCTTGTTTCTCGACATTATCTCAGGAGTGGCAGCGGCCTTCCGCTTACGTTCGAGATCTTGGGTTACTTTATGGACACTGAGATATTCCCAGTGTGAAATATCGAACGGCTCGAAAAAGCTCCCTGTGAAGTCGCACCAGCATCGATCCACGGCGCGCATGACACTGGGAAAAGCGGGGGTGGAGTTGGCAGGAAGGGATGCCTTGAGAGCATCTGCGAAAGTGGTTATGTTTTCCGACCAGGGTGTGGTGAGAGGGTCATCAAGCGAAAAGGGCTGCCAGTAACATGATGAGACGAAAAGAGTCGTAAGGAGGACGATGCAGTAGAAGCTGAAACATATGCGGGTTAGCTGGAGCAAGTTATGATATTGGCAAGACGTAGTACCATGGCCTTGCATGCAGCGTCAGAGAGAACACAAATAACACCAGGAAGTAAGGGGGCGCCGTGGGCAATGGGAGGAGAAGGAGCGGTAGAAACCATCGTGTACACCTGTAATACATATCAAGCAAGGCAATAAGGGTGCTACAGGGATCCTTACCACATCATGCAGTCCTCGTTGAACCTGACAGTGAGTTCGTCAACACACAATCCGTGTATCGGGCCGTTGGCGGGCCGGGCTTGCATCATGAATCTTCTGGAGGGTTCTATCTATGTTGGAGCCCAAATAAACGCGCATTCGATCTTTCTTCTCAAACCATTCATCCAAGTCATGACACAACATCCAGAGGTATTGTGGGCACAAAGGAGCTCAGAATCTGCTGAAGAAAAAGTTTGTCCCCTCAGCCTGGTATTTTTTTGCTGTTGACAAAGTTTTCGTAGAACGTTCTTTATGTCACAGTCAACCTACCTGATATTGTCGAGGACTCTCTGCAGTACAATTTGACTCCTGCCTCTATCTCTTTTAAAGCCAAGAGCGCAAAGGACGGCGAGTGCGCATTGCTTCTCTCTTCTCATTGTATTGGATCAAACCGCCTTTTCCAGGAAGGAATACGTGTTCGATCTCGACTTTTTTGCTGAAATAGACCCAGAAGTATGTTTTAATCTCGCGTTGAATGCATACTCCGATGAATGCTAATGCTCGATTAAATCAGAAATCCAAGAAAACTCTGTCTAGTCGATCCCTGTCTCTTTTAATTCGCAAAAAAGAGACACAAAAAGAATACTGGCCGAGACTCACGAAGGAAAAATCCAGAAATGCTTTCATAAAAACTGACTTTGGCAAGTGGGTGGATGAGGACGAACAGGGTGGCACTGCTGCTGCCGATGAGGATGATACGGATTTCGCCGGAATGGGAGGCATGGGTGGCATGGGTGGCATGGGAGGCATGGGAGGCATGGGTGGCATGGGTGGCATGGGCGGCATGGGCGGCATGGGAGGCATGGGTGGCATGGGTGGCATGGGCGGCATGCCTGACATGGGAGGAATGGACTTTGAAAAGGTATACATGAAAGACACTCTAGACTGGGATTCTAATGTACCAATATTTTCTAGATGATGGCCGATCTTGGTAAAGGCGCTGGGGCAGGACAGACTGCTTCTCAAGGGGACGATGGTGATGTCTCTGATGACTCTGACGGAGGTCCTCCCGCTCTTGAAGAAGCTGAAGCCTCTAAGTAATCACACCAGTCTTGGCAATTGTTATCTTCAGTTGGACGCTTTCTTGCCCTTTTCGTTAGTAGTTCACAGACAAGCCAGATCATAATGCAGCATGCTCGAAAATTGAACGATTGTCTAAATTCCTCTTTCTGAGAGTCCAACAACACGATATCAAACAACAGTGAACTAGACTTTTGTGAGCACTAGCTGATCCAACAGATAGAACAACGTGACATACATATACAGCATCGTCTAGTGAACCATGTTGAGCAATTGGAGTCAAAACAGGTTGATGATTCGACGCGGTATTAATGGACGACAACCTGTAGACCCCAGGAGGCAGTCCATCTGTGACGTCAGCAGTGAGCACTTCTCCTATGGCAGCATCGTTGAGTCCCTTGAAAAACGCGAACACTTCCGGTTCCAGAATTTCCGTCGAGTCAAACGCAGGCATCTGTTGGATGACGACATGAGAGTGACCCTTAATGAAACCCTGATTATTCAGCTGCTGAGGCGCAGAATAATAATTCTGTTGTGCGTTTACGAAGTTTCCTGTCTCGAGGTTCTTGATTTTCATTTGGATGGTGAACTTCTGATTTGCTGGTACTGTGCCACCGTTCTTAGGGAATACGAACTTCGACGCTGGCATCCTATCCTTAGAAGGAATGACACCCATCGGAGCCGGGTTGCAAGAACCCCCAGGGATTTGTTTGCCATCGGTCAAAGGCAGGTTCACAGTTTTGCAGAAATTGATATAGTTATTGGTCGACGTCAAAGACGCTACTTGATCTAGGACGATCTTGCGTTTACAAAGGATAATGGGAAAGAAACATGAAACGAACCAGGAACCGGTGTGCTTTGTCCATCGTTAGCAAAGCCTGGAGCGATCACCGCCGAATCAAGGGCTACAGGCAATGAGTCACTGAGTCGCTATTACAGGTGGTACACACTCAAAGATCTTTGCAAGTCTCCGTTGCCACCTCCATTGTTAGGTGAGTTGTTGGACTGTCGTTCACAAGTTAATCAGACTTCTAGAAAGTATTGATAAACAACCCACATCGGCAGAGTTCGGTGGAGGGGGGTTGCCACCGCCCGTGGCCCCAGACTTGGTGTAAAACTATCAGAATTTCATATTTATCGATCTTGATAATCACATACCGCTGCAATGCGATCATCTACATCAGATTGAGTAGTACATGCGATCGACGTTCCTGGAGAATCTTCCAAAGGAAGCGCCGCACATCTGCAGGCAGAGAATTTATCAGTCTATCCGCAATAGTGCACATGAATCGAAGATGATTACATGGTACCAGCTGCGCAAACCGTGAGCAGGAATTTCCCCCCAGAGCACTGAGCTAATTTCCCTTCCGCACAAGCAACCTCACTATCATTGCAGGGAGAATTGGCATTGAGAAATTTGAACTTTTCGCTACAGTGACGGATTAGAAATAAAGTGCATCGAAAAGCAACTCACTTCAGAGCAATCGCTTCCTGGCCATTTGCAAGACGTATATCATTTCTCTTGTGGTGTATGCCCAGGTTCCTCGCTGACGATTCCAAAGCCAAGATCAAAATTATAAAGCCGTTGAACGTGTGCATCATGAAACGAGTGGATATTAGTAATATACGTTGAAAGAAGTATTATATCGACACCAGGTCGACGGGAATGGGAGGAAAACTGAAGGGACAGAGACAATGGTGGGATGAGAAAGTGTGAATGCTTGTTATTTGGACCACTTGCGGCCTACGATTGCGATGAATACATTTTTCCAACAAGGCACCGGCCATTGAAGTCCGGGCGGAGGATGTATTATTGTCATTTCGGAATCAGTGATGGATCAGGTATCAGGCATCTGCCGATAGCCCACTTCTCTCAAAAGTTGACAAGTGAGATATAAGTATCAGGACAGTTCCAGTTGAGTTCCAGCAAATAATTGGTGTAAGGTGTCCTGTGACAAATTGACTTGTGAGGTAAAGTCGAAATTGCATAAAGGATTTGGTGAAGCAGCAATATTTATCTTAACTCACAACCCTACTGATCTATAACGACCTGAATTTTTCCATCAATCACATCCACCGAAACACTGTCACAACGTTAAAAAAAATTCTTCAAAATGAGGATACGGGACACAGACTTCGTCAGATCATTGACAATGAAATCAGGTTTTCCACTTTCAACTAGTCGGGTCCTTTCCGTCGATGTGCAAACAGCCAAGGTTAGGGCACCTGCTGCACGCCCAGCGGTTAATCCTGAAATCGCATCTTCCACGACAAGACCTGGACTCTAAATAAGTACTGTATAATATTCGGAGCAAATACCAACATTTCAGTGGATCAGCAGAACACAATGCAGCCCCGGCCAAATATGGATCAGGATGCGGTTTGCCTTGAGCGACGTCATTTGCTGTGACAATTCCAGCACCTGGTGTAGGAATCCCAGCCTGTTCCAATGCTCTTGGGGTAGATTTATTGGATGCTTTGCATGGAATGAATATGGAGCAAAAAGACTGCCAAATAGAGTTACCTGAAGTAACGACTGTCCATCTCATTTGACTTTCGGGGTGCGAGCAAAGCTGCAAGGGCTCAGTGCTTTAGATGTCAGTCATGGTTTCTAAGTACTCACCCGAGAAACAAGTTCCTTAGCACCAGGTAGTGCGACCAGTCCACCACGAATAACTTCCTCCTCGAAGAGAAGAACTTCATCCTATCCGTCTGTTTGTGATCAGCAGTTCCGAACCCTATCAAAAACACGCACGGCAAGAAGCTGTTCATCTGTGATGCCACAGAACTCCTTCAGAGAATCCTGAAGTCTTCTACCATGTGCATCGTGGATAACCCTACTGAAATCGCCGAGTTGATATTTGATACTCCATTTTTGCCAAGCCGCAATGACGCCCGGGGTGGAATCTATCAGGGTCCTAGCACCGGGAGTGGTGATCACTACGACACTCGCACTGTCACTATAGACCTACCCATCCATGTCAAACAGAATCTATAAAGAAAAAAGGTAATGGAATTTGAAGAGACCAAGGGTTAACCGGAGCCACGCACCGCATCCACAGCTACTTTGATGGACATTTAAGAATTCGGGGGATAGTTTTTAAAAAAGTAGAGGGAGAGTCGTCACGAAAATAATCGTGATGATCTTACACATGATGCGGCAGTGTCCAATCACTGGCAATCTGCGGTCACAGGGAGCTAGTCAAGCAAACGACAAGCGATAAAAGTTGCCAGGTGTGCACCCATTCATGACGGTTGCGCAGTTTGACTCTTGAATGTGTTTACCAAACCACAACCTTCTCGAAGTCTGTGACATCAAGGAGGACAGGCATGATCAAGGGTGAAAGAATTATTGAATTTCGATTATAGAATAAAGTGACATTGCCGCCACCTGGTTTAGACGACCAATGTTAAAGCCGACATGTACCACTGGGAGTTTTAGTTTTCGATGTGCGTTCAGTCCATTATGCCCTCGACGTGGCCAATCGCCTGCGCTCTGCCTCCCAACGTGCTTTCATGAGTTGTGCCCCTTCGGCCCGTGAGTGAATCATAATTGCAGGCAACAGCTGCTTGTGAGCTGCCTCAAGATGTGGAGGTATTATTGAATCGGTTCGAATAACCTGGTCCTTGAAAATGAATACGCGAAGCGAAAAATCCACAGGAGAAACAGACCGATCCAATGGCAAGGAAAAACGAGAAGGTGGCCGCACTGCTGAGCATATATTGGGACAGAGTGGCAAGGAGACCTCGCGGTCCTGCACCTTGACTAGTTCAAGGATTCAGCCAAGGGTCAGTTGAAGGAATCGTAGAAGCGCACCGCAGAACGCTCCAAGACCCAAAGATAAATCCAATGGTCAGACCTACTCCACCCCCCATAATAGCACCCATTCTGAAAGACCATTCATTAGTTTTTGCAGCTTAGTGAGGTATTGAGGAAATTACTTCACTACAAATATATTAATTTAAAATGTAAATGGTTTGGAATACACTTACTCTTCTGCCAAATGGATGGCCCTTCTCCATAGTGAGTAGGTGGAGGTGGCATCTGTTGTTGGTTTCAATGTAGTCGTGGAGGAAGACAAAGACCTCGCGTCATCAAACCATTTCTGTTATGACCTCTTCCCCACATCTGGAATTTCCGAGAGCTCAACAAGCTCAAATAAGTACGTGCCCATGACAATAACCAGAATATATCTCCAAGACTGTCATTAGTTCGGGCAAACCAGAGGGATTTGTATCATGTATTACGTTTGCGAGAACAAGTCGAAAATGTCGTCCGCTCCTGGATGGGTCAGTTCTGAGTTCTGTTGCGCACAGCTCTGAAGACATGTAATAGGATCCAGGTGGCTCACTCGTTGGGATAAGGAATTTGATCTTCTTGTCAAGCTATGTTACTTTGGGTTGACAACTGGAAGAGGTGTGGTCCTTCACCAACCCCAGACCTATATTCTAATTTTCTTAAACAGCGACTCAGACGTTGGGAGAGGAATATACTGCTATACGTCAATATTCGTCCTCATCACGAACTTTTCCTGTTTCCCCAGCAGTCCGCACTGCTCTGGTCATTTTATCACTTTTTCCACCTTACGCGCTCGGCCGATGGGCCCAAACGACCTCACTCAACGAGAATCACCCCAACCTTGCAAAGTGGTTAAGGCGAATACCAACTTTTCTCGATGTAGTCATGGAAGTCAACCTAGCTGTCTTCTACTTGAGAGGGACATATTACGATCTTGTGAAGCGGTTACTTGGAATTCAACATGTTAGTCCCTTGGTTTTTCTAGACGGATACTTCGACAATCTTCGTTCTTCAGCTTTCTTCGCACCCTCATAACCCGTACGCAAGACCTCCTTCATATTCTCTCCTAGGCATTTTGATCGCTATACGTTTACTATATCGCTTTACCATTTTCCTGCGAGAGACTCGGGTCTCTGATTCAGATAAAGGGAAAGAGCGGATCTCACCGTCTGCAGAGTTGTATCTTGATGACCGGCCGGTATCCCTGCTATTGGAAGAGGTGGCAGAGGATAAGCCAGCCAAACCCGCTGAAGACGACGAAAGAACCGCCTTGGATGTCACCACCATCCCGGATGCCATCCGAGCATCTAGAACCTGCACCTTATGTCTGGAAGAAAGGACAGATAGCTGCACCACTGAGTGTGGACATTTGTTCTGCTGGAATTGCATCGTAGGTTGGGGAAGAGAAAAGGTAATTATTACCTTTTTTTCTTCAAAAGATTGGGCTGACGAATACATCTGACAAGCCTGAATGCCCTCTCTGTCGTCAGTCACTATCCATAGATAAACTGGTTCCAATCTATAACCTTTGAGGTGGGGAGAATTGTATAATAATAATAATTACTTATGCAGCAGAACAATATACAAATACTTCAGCATTACAACAACATTGAATAAGGGTGCATTGAATAAGACTTAGTGGAGGAACTCCAGTGTCATATCTGCAAAGGCTGCTGAGCCTACTCCAAGTATCCCAAGCTGGGTTACGCATGTCGCAGTGTGACGGTAGAGTGTTTCAAGAGGCGGTCTGGTTGGCCGGCCTTGCGATTCTACAACAATAACTATTCAGGAATGTTCGGAAGGGTTGGGATAAAAATATCTCACTAAGAATTGCCTCGTTGATTTCATGAGCAAGCGTGATCCTTGCCTGTTGTCCAACAATGTCAGCTACGCCACTGCACTCCTCGGAGGGGTCCTCATAGGCCACTATTCCGAGTGTCTTGTGGAATAAGGGCTCAAGTTCAGGTCGCGGGTCAGAGTGGTAGTCATGCGACAAGGCCTGTCCATATGAGAGTGCAGTCTTCAGCGCATCCTCGTATTGCACGTTGATTTTGTTGAGTTCTGGATTGGCATATTTGTCATGAGATGAAGTTGAGTTAGTTGGTTCAACCATTGTTGGTGGAGCATCTTCGTCAATATCCATGCCCATCTCATCAGTCATCCACGAGTCTTGCGGGGGAATTGATTTCCAACGCTGTTCCTCCAATTCTTTCAATTCTTTCATCTTTTTCTTCAATTCCGTTGTCCGTAGTATTAGTTCCACGAATTTACGTAAGCGCAGCTTGAAGAAAACAAATTGTTTGTCCGCCTCCAACACATTCGGATGATGGTGCCGCAACAGATCGATGGCTCCGTCAATGTTACCGGCATGAACAAGATTCACAATGTTAGTGCGCAATTCGACGTCGGCTTCAGTAAAACCGATCCTTCGAGACCTGTACGACAAACCGATAGCGTCACTACCGTCCAATATCACTGAATCGTGCCCTTCTTGTACGTCGCTATTGTCACATTGTTTCTTGAAAGCCCGAGCGGTCTTGATGTGCCCATGGTGAACGAGGTAGGACATGATGAGGTCATTCAAAGCCTGATTAGACTCCTCCTCCGTTAATGGGGACTGATCGTTTGTATGTTCTGTGACAGAGATAATGGAACCTTCTGCAGACTCGGAACACCGCTGAAGCGTCCTGCGACCGATGGGGGAGGTCAGAATTCTGTTCCACACATCATTCTGCTGTTGTCGGACGTGGTACTCTATGTCGAATTCGAAAGGATCTTGACCGAAGTTGGTTCGAATCGAATCACCAGTATGCTGTAGTCCAACGGAAGGGTAAACCTCATTTCGGCCGACATTCTCAAAGACCTGTCCTACACAAAGAAGATGTAAGAGGGAGTGGAAATAACCAGGGATTTGCCCAATACCAATTAAAGTTCCATTCCTTGTAAAGAAAGCCTTATAGGTCGTGAAGTCAACGCCGCACCCGACAATGTCTCCGGCTAAGGACAAGATAAAAGATTGCGAAAGTGAAAAATCAAATGACATACTTCCAAAGGACTGCGAAAATTGAGTATTGTTCCTTTCGGGCGACATAGCACTGCCGTCGTCGCCATAATAAGCCCAGGAATTGGGTTCATAACCAGGCAACTTGGAAGGTCTTGCAGCTTTTCCTGCAAATCTGGAAAAGGTGTTAATCACAGGACATTAAATTATTAACAATCTCACCCAATGCTAATACGGCTAAGCTGGTTATTAGCTTGGCATAATCGTGAATGGACAGCTTATGGAACTCACGATTTCTGTTCCTTTCCCAATATCTCAACCTCATAATAGTAAATACCACAAGCAGATGGTATAGGGACGGTCGTTCGGGCAGCAGCAGCATCCTTCTCCCCGTTAGGTATGGTGCCTATTCTGATTCAGTGTGGTAGTAAGTGGGAAGGCAAGCGACTAACCCTGTAGAGTCAACTCACGACCCTCAGGTGAGACAGTCAGGCCAGGGTGTCGATCCTGGTTACTCCACCGCGTGGGCAGCTTAAAGGAATGTTCATGAAGAGGAAGTGTAGAAGAGGCTGTGGAGCCAGGGGTGTCGTCGTCTGTCTCCGACGGTGTGGAGAAGGCATTTGCGTATGCCTGGTTCCTTGAACTTGTGTTAGGGTCATCTCTTCGACTGGGGATCGGATGTGCGGGTCCTTCGGTGTGCAAAAGGTTTCTCAGGGACGAGTGGTCCAAGTAGGCTGGCCTCGGGAAAGAAACAGGAGCTGTGCGAGCACCGACATGTTGGGGAATTATGTGTCGAGGAGAGGATGCAGTTCTGATGCTAGCCATGCTAGCTCGTCGGATGTGTGTAGGCGAACCAGATGGGTTCGGTGGGCATTCTGACTCTCCGTCTCCAGCAGAACTACGGATGATTCTTGGTTCGAAAGTGCGGGATATTGATCGACCTGAGGCTGAACGGGCTGTTGTTCTGGTTGGTGAAGTACTGGATACTACACGACTTGCGGTGACTGCAGCTCTGGATACATCGGACACGCGTCTTGAATCTAATATGGGCCTGGACGTGGAGGGAGACGTAGGCTGCCTGCCAAAGGGTACAAATGGGATCGATATTAGGGATTCAATATTCCGAGCAGAGGAGGTGGTAGCAGGACTGCGGGGTATAGGAATGCTTGACGATCGACTTGGTCTGGTATTCATTTGTGCCTCCGTCGGCGCTAGAGCCCACCAAGAGACTTCAGAAACAGCGACAACGTCGACAAATCATGATCAGGATTCAGAAGTCACGTGCCGAACGATAAAGCATACGCGTCGTCAACTGGTCTTTACTGTCAATTACTATGGTATGTCAATTGAAGCTTCAAACAATGCATTACTCCCATCTGTTATCAGGAACGTACACTCAGAATTGTACCAGAAACCACTTCAAAATCCGTATCCATTCAAGACACGGCAAATTCCTTAGGACTGCACGATACCCTCGAGTATGGTCCACGCAGTCTTGCAGCCGAGGTGAAGACGGGGAATGGTTTGAAGGAACGCCTAGAGAACGTACGCATCCATCAACTTATTGATCGGTCTTAATATTCATGGTCCACCAGTGGGAGGCAACTCAGGATAATCTGAAGTTGACACTTGATCGCGACTTGTATGGCCTGCACATGCCCATGCGACGACTTATGGAACGCAAAATAGTCACAGATGTGAGACGATACGTTTTTATGATGGATCTGTCTTACCTGTCTGCTTGAAGCAACCCCACAAATTTATCGCCAACCAAAGCAATCTGCACCTCGACATCTTAATGGGTCGAGACGAGAGCATTGACTTTGCGGATGTGTTCTTGGGTAACATTCTTCTGCTTGGCAATATTTGTGTCTAACCAATCCAATAGACATGGACTGTGGACAAGCTGTTGATATGCACAAAG
>Ga0307517_10000055_pt1 | contig 154092 bp, 166 predicted proteins | sample 23_EM_MG_FD_194515 | JGI IMG/M metagenome (GOLD analysis project Ga0307517, IMG submission 194515) | Populus trichocarpa ectomycorrhiza microbial communities from riparian zone in the Pacific Northwest, United States - 23_EM | ecosystem: Host-associated > Plants > Roots > Unclassified... | reverse complement strand
AGGGGATTGTGAAGCTGCTCCTTGATCGGAAAGAGGTCAACCCCGACTCGAGAGACAAGCATGACCAAACGCCACTCTGTCGTGCTGCCAAGGGTGGGCATAAGGGGATTGTGAAGCTGCTCCTTGATCGGAAAGAGGTCAACCCCGACTCGAGAGACAAGCATGACCAAACGCCACTCTGTCGTGCTGCCAAGGGTGGGCATAAGGGGATTGTGAAGCTGCTCCTTGATCGGAAAGAGGTCAACCCCGACTCGAGAGACGATGATGGTAAAACGCCACTCGGGAGTGCTGCCGGGGGTGGGCATGAGGGGATTGTGAAGCTGCTCCTTGACCAGAAAGAGGTCAACCCCGACTCGAGAGACAAGTATGACCAAACGCCACTCTGTCGTGCTGCCAAGGGTGGGCATAAGGGGATTGTGAAGCTGCTCCAGCGTCATGCAAATACTGGGTCCGGTACCGAGGCGAATGACGCCCCAATGTCTCCTTCCCACTTTTCACAGAATACCTATGAGGGGCTCCTGGTCTCGCAGCTACCCCCACAGCCACCCCAAGATACCCCTGACATGGTCACTCCAAATACCCACCCAGCACTCTTGTCAGCCGTTTCTCCTCCTGACACCCCCGATATCGGTTCGGAAACCTCCTCTCAGAAACCTCCACTTGACTCTCCTCTCTTAGCTCTATTAAACCCTATCCCCCTGACTGCTATCGCTGCCGCCGGAATTGCCGCCGTTTCCGCCATCCTGGCTATTTCAATTAGGCTCTGGCTACAGTACCGCGAGGATTCTTGTTGAAAATCTGCCCCCGTCATACCAACCATCCTAGCCTATTTCAATGCGGCGGTACGATTAGCGAAACATCTGAAAATGGCTAGGTATGCTGATAGATCGATGTGAGTAGTTTTGTACCTAAGAATTTAGCTGTTATGCCGTTCGAATTTTCTATGAAGGTGAAGGATTCATGTGTACTCCGGGGCGATAATGGCAGACATTGTGTTACACTTTATATCCATTAGAAATTTCTGTTCGATTACCGAAAACCCTCCTTACAACACTGCTCTACTCACCGCCTCTCCTTCCGTGAATTCAACCCTTGCCTGCCTCACACTACCGACAGACTCAATGACCCACATTAGTAGTCAAGCGAGTCGGCAAGTACTAGTACCCAACACGCCCATCAGAAAGTATAACTTTACTAAACCTATTTTGGTGGAATTGGCTAACTTGACATACAGGCTAGCACTCCATGGGAGCTAGGTGTGTTCCAGCTAGAGGATAAATTTCATGAAACGACTTAAGTACGTAATCCAATCAGTGCTAGTAGGTTATTAGCATTGACAACTTGCTAGAATATCAGCAAGATAGAAGGATTTAGGTAAAATATCCTGAGATTAATTAAGGACCCTCGGATGGCAAGTTAGGAGCTTGTTGGCGGCGGCCCTAGGAGGCCAGAGGGAACAGTGAGTGTTTCAGAAAAAGCTTCTTAATTACTTGGGCATTGACAAGGCTTTATAGCTTCTGGCATTCTGTATTTGACAGAAACTGTCAAAGGGGGCGGGTGCGGAGGAGCTATTCCTGGAGAAGTACCTTAGAGAAGCGAAGGAAGTACCGAGGAAAGCAGAGCTGGGGCGAGCGGTAAGGCGAGCCTTCAGTGACGCGCTGAGGGGGACGGGGGTGTGTAAGCCCCGGGAAGACATGGGCGGAACTAATTATCCCTTCTTTTTCCTTTTCTCCACTTGCTTTTTATTATTATTGGGTCTTGATGGATACCCGCACCGGTATGGGGGGATACGATTAAAAATAAATTTCTTTGCATAAACTACTAGAGTACCATAGAATCTCTTGAGATCCACAATATCTAGCCGCCCCGTAATCTCTAAATTCTAAGTCAAGCTCCCGAGAAGGATTAGCATTTTCCTGAATTTCGAGTGCCCCCGTCTTTTTCGGAAACATACCGGTATATCACAATTCCCTAGAACTTGGCAGGTGTTCCTTCCTTCTGTTTGTGCCCTCGCCAATAGTTCATAAGGGCTCTCCTTTCCCTTGCCTGCCATTTCCACTGCCTGATTTGAGTTGTTGGTGTGTGGACTGCAGGCGGTAGCATTCAGCTCCCAGTAAGGAAGGGAGAAAGCGCAAGGTTTCGGCCGCGCATACAGGCATGAGGCAACTGCCTTACCAAATGCTCCAGGCAGCGCATGGTTTTCATGAAAGACACGACGATTATATATAATACAGAAAAGATAGGAAATTGTTGCGTCATTGATTCTCACCCGGATTCTCGGCCTAACTTATGTTGGAAAATGAGGGAACGGGTGAGCTGTATACCGGAGACTTGAAATGCGAGAGACACTCAAGAACTTTATTCTATCTAAGAAGGTCTGGGTGGCGCACTATTTATGCAGTGAAACAGAAACATCTATTGGCAGTGGAAAAGAAATCAAAGGAAAGAATATGGAATACAAAAGACCATGGATGAGAACAGAATTGCATATCTAATCAATTGATCAAACAATGACGGGGGGGATAGATCAAATAGGATAAGTAGAATTCAGATGGCTCTAAACCTAGATTAAGGAATACTGACCGGCTATTTTGTACTCAAAGCCACAGAAAGTACATATCCTAAATCACTATTTCAACAGGTTATACGAACGCTCCATGACCCTTACGTATATTAATTACCTTCCAGCAGAGTAACAAGGCCATCCTTTAAGAAATTATGATGTAACCTGCGCCAACACAGCACGTGCCGTCAACCTGATAGAGGCCGCTCGGTATACATGACGATTAGGGCGGCTTAAGCCTGCCATGCCTATAAACATTCCGGTCTAAGCCTCCCAAACCTACACCCATGATCTGGCCACCATGTCACACTCCGACATCATGGTACAAACCTCCAACTTGACGCCGGGCAACACAAACAGCGATTCAGGAGGTGGTGGAGGCATAGGAGATGACACCCCTATAATGTCGCCTGGATCCGGAGCAGACATTACAAAGTTCCTATCGACATAAGCAAATGAAAGACGAGGAACCATCTCTGCCCCATCAGGTGGTAGGTATGGCCCGGAGATAATACTAGCAAGGCACAACTGGGATTGGTTCAGGATTCCATAGGCTTTATGCAGTTTAAAAAGGGAAGGCTGGTCGCCGAGGCACCTAGATTAAAGGTGGGTTTAATCAATTTCCCTTTTTGCTTTACACTCAGCAGGAGAGCACGCGGTAATCAATTAGAGTATTACCTTTCAAACCAGGCTGCCCCCGGCTGTTTAAATGCCTGCTGTGCGCTTGAGGAAATTTTGAAAAGGAAGCCTGCCAGTTACCCACCAACCAGAATACTCCATTTCGTTACTTCCCTGTAGATGTTACTGAGGAACTGAATGAATGGTTCTCTTATTCGCTCGCGAAAGACCTCTCTCTCCTGCTACTTTCTAAACAAACCTTTGAAAAAGGTTATGTTCTCTCATTCCCGCCGTACCAGACAGTCGAATCTGGAAGAAAGCAGCCCCTGATATGGACGGCTGGCAAAGATGCCAAGCACAGGCATTTTATATCTCGATGTGCAGACCTCATGGAGCATACCAGCCAGAGGGAACGAGTAAAGGGTCTTGGGGGGTTGGCCTAGGTTGTTTCAGGGTGTATTTGGGGTGACTTTTTTGGAAGAGGGCCATCCAGATAGGATTAGGAAAAATATTGCGTTAGTAAGACAGACAGGGCTTGTAGAGGGGTTATTTAATTGTGTCTGAGGTTCGGTAGGAAGAGAATTAGAGTATGCTGCTATGGGTAGTAATTCCAGAGATGAGACGAAGGGAAGAGATAGCGGATGGAAGAGGAAGGAACTCCGGTATCATACTTTTAATGATAATATTATACGTTCGAGGGGCATCAGGTGTTAGAACGTTCAACTACAGTAAGGTAGCGAGAATTGCGGATGAGTCAGCGTCTTGCTATCCAGGGTAACTAGGGTATCGGGTATGGTGCCGGGCACTTGAAATCAACCGAAAACTAACACAAGAATAATTCTCGAAAATTTTCAACCACCACCACATCTTTGAGAAGATGTGGCTTCATAGAAGTGTTCAGAAGACACTCCTCTTTAATTCTATGTTTTCCAATTTTCAATCAAAGCAATATTAGTGGAGATAGTAAAATTCTGAATTACCCATGTATGGTCATTTTCGAAGTTACTTTTGCCAAGCCCCATTTATTTATGTGTATTATGTAAGCAAAATGAATTACCCATGAGGGCTGATTTCAAATGCCCGGCACCATACTCGGATAAACCATTCCCCTAAGCATCCCGCCCTCTATCAACAAACAACCTATCATCATCTCTACCGACCCCACATCATCAGTCAAAAATTCCACAATAAGTGTATCCCTATATATTTTGCTCGGATTATGCTTCAAAGTGTATCAAGGAGGGTAGCTCAAGTTATCATTACCCTATTATTCTCGATCACTCCCGACACCTTCCAACAAACAACCAATCGCCTCCGTCTACCCCCACGTTCGAATTATCCATCAAAAATTCCCACAATAAGTCTACTCCTGTACCTTTTACCGAAGCCACACCCCGAACGCATCAAGGAGGTTAGTTCAAGTTATCGCTACCCTATTATTCCCAATCATTCTTGACACCGGTCGCATCCAAGAGTGAGCTTTCGGATTTTTTTTTTAAGTATCTAAACACAAGTAAAGTATTAATGGATTGGTGAACAGGATTCGGCATGACGAGCGATGGTACTAGCAACAAGAAGAGGAAGGTGAAGCGAGCCACACCGTACTCAAAGATGACTATCGAGGAAGCAGATATGAGACTACGTATCATATACAATTCAACGAAATCAGGGCTGTACCCAGTGTTCCCAACCACCCCGGGCACCTAGAGCAGAGTCTGTAAGGACGCTAGGGTATGGTGTCCACCTTTCATAATGATGGCGGACATTCGCAGGGCCCGGTCGTCTTCTGTATGTCAGCTATTTCAGAGCGAGACACCCGAGGCACTGCCGTCGGCCCCGGGCAGAGTCCCATCTCCGACATCCGCCCCCTCCTAAGAAAAGACGGGCGGACTGGACGCTTGGGAAAACTGTCCGTACCTGTCAACACAATGACTGCAGACGCAAAACCTATCCGTGAAGAGGTTGGTATTTGACAAGAGGGCGATTGATATCATCAAAAAAGCGGTCCGTGGTCACACCTTGTAATATCTTAAGATTGAAGGATATCCCAGTGAGCAGTGTCTGGATTTCAAGTAGGCTAACGTTAGTGACTTAGCCCTATATACTATCGGTCCGATACTCGATGCTATAAAAACGACTGGACGAGGGATATGTTTAAAGAGGGCGAAAGAGGTCATTTCATCAGATGGTCTAACCAGGGGAATGGAGGAATTTCTGGTAGTCGATCGGGTTGCGATCCCCGAGCACAAAAAATCTGTATTAATTATTGAGACAAAGCGATCTATGGGATAGGCGATGACAAATTTTGCTGGCAATGAAAGATGCAAGGGATAAGTTACCTGACCTACAGATGCCCAAGTAGCCTGCAGAAATTTGTGAACCGCTTGCAGGCTTTTCACGGCTAATCACTCGGAATATGCGAACAGAACAAGGACTTTATGGCGCTAGGCTAGTCGATTGCAGATCCCGCTTAAGAGGCATCAATGCCCTCAACTGATCAAAAACCACGATCTTCATATCCACACTACCGTGACCCGACCTTGATCCTACTTCTCGCCCTTTTGCACAATTCTTTGAATGACCTTTCCACCACTTCTAGTGGATTAATGTAATTAACCGTAAACCAAAATTTCCTATCCTCATACAAGCACACTCTTCCATACAATCCCTCCATTGGTCAGCGCGACCACCATACAGTCTACCATAACCGAACTCTCTATTACCCACCTCTCTTTGCTACCCCTCAGGGTATCAAACAATATTGTGAGCTTTTCCATCTTCACAAACTCGCTCCCGTCATAACTAAACATTCGCCAATCATCTCCTGCTGTAATAAAACGTTGTAATATAACTGCAGATAACACCTCCCGTATTATTAAGTTAGCCCAAATCGGAATTTCGAATAATCGGGCAGCTTTACCTGGGCATCTAGCCGCTTGGGATCACTGATCAAACATGGCGAGCTTTGATGAAAAAAAGAGGGGGTTTTGCCAACACCTTTTCTTAGCGACTGTACTATTATAAATCCTCCTCACCTTGTAGGAGTTTCGTCGCTCCACGGTGCCTCCACCTGAAAGCATACCAGAACGGAGAACAGTGGTATCTGTCGGATGTGTAGCCCACACACCCCTCAAAAGCAGCTTCACTATTTCCTCACTCCCATCCTCCGCAGCCCATAAGAGTGGTGTTCGTCTCTCCCTGTCCTACCGGTTAAGGTTGACATCATCCCGTTCCAGGAGGAGCTTGACCAGTGCACATTCACAGTGCACTAGGCAAGTATAGTTAACAGAGGGAAACTTGGTCCAAAGGCCCGTGCCTCTCCCCCGGATTCCAATTCCCGGCATTTCCCCGTGACCATACATGGCCCCGTACTAGAGCACCGTTCGGCCAATAAGTCATGTAATATCGAGGCAAATGTTCTCCCACCCGAGCAGGAGGTTCACTACTCCAGCCGACCCATTCATAGCTGCGTAATGTAGCGCGGTCTGACCCTTATTGTCGTGAACAATTGCGCTAATATCTTTCCGTTCCAAAAGTAGCTGCACAATTTCATCATTTCCCTTCCCCGCAGTCCATGAGAGTGTCGTTATGCCTGTTGGAAATCGCGAGATGCTGCTCGGCATGCTCTCATGATAGTCGCTTCGTTGTTCGGACAGTCGTGTTATTGTTTGCCTGACTTAGGAATGCTTTAGCTCCGTACATGTGTTCGTGCTTTCGGGAAAGCATTTCGGTTGCAGGAATGCGCTAGAGTTTTGGGACGATGTATCCGCCGGAAGGAAAGCGGAGCACTGTGGGGGTAGCGTGAAAGATTCGGACACATGAAGGCCATATGCCCGGATGCAATAGGGAGTGGGACCTTTTCTTTCATTTGTTTAGCAAGTGAGTTTGCAACGGGGAAGAGAAGACATACGTGTATTGGCATGGGCATGTGTGGTGGTGGTTCACAGAAGCATCCCCCAATGGAGCCCCACAACCCCGGTATGCCCATCTCTGCAGCCCATGAGAGGTGACCTGAGACCAAAATACCGGAACTGCTCCTGGCGGTCCCTTATCGTGGCGCGACGATCCGGCAATGATGGCTCGTCTTATCAGAGTCGGTCTCTTCCTTTTCCAACAGGAGCTCCACGATCTGGTAATGCCCGTCCCCCGCATCCCAGGAGAGTGGTGTTCGGTTTGTTATTACCAAGGTGCACCCCTGTTATAATATCATCTTTAGTACTTGAAGGAAAAAAGCGGGATAGCAAACCAAAGAGAAATAATTGATAAGCTTAGCAATCTCCTAGGAGCGGTCGACAAACAACCCCCGGAAACAAAAAAAAAAGCACGAACCTTGCAGTATTCCCGACCCCACGATCTTGCTCCAGCAGATTCCCACAGTGCTGGGAAGAAGAGGGTAAAAGAAGGAAGCAAGAAAATATTCCAAATTGTCCTTGAAAAGGGAACGAGGTGGTTATTAGGGAAGCAGGAGAAGGAAAGAAGGAAAGGGGGCGAGGCACTATAAAGAGGGGCAAACACAGGGTAATCATCAGGGGGTTAGGAATGCATCCGTGGCACGTGCCAGCGCGTAGGAATTCAGGGAAGAGTAAGCAACATGGACTAATGCGAGTGAGGAAGTTGTGGGGATTACTCCTAAGGATTCACCTGCCAGGCGAGTAGGTGGCTAGGAGCCAACAGAGTGGTTCCCGAGAGAGGTGTCCGGGTTGCTTGAGTCTCGTTCAGAAGCGATCTCCCGGTATCCGCCTATCAAACACCTTAATAAACCTCCCGGACGGAACCAAGTCGACTTTTCAGCCAAATATTCCGACCATCCCACCTTTACTTGATCAATCGACTTCTGCTATATATGTACGATTCTTTCCCTTTCTCCCGTAACGGGCCAACATGGCCACAGGCGTACATATGTGCTTAGACAAGGCTCCATAGGCTCAAGTGCATCTAAAGCAGGCTACAATTATTCCTATTACCCTCCCCCTCCTTTCCCGTTTTCTTTTCCTTTCCTACATACCTGACCTCAATATATCTCTCATTTCTCCCAGTTATGTGTAGGTTCCCTGGATCATAGTGCTCGCTGTGTGCCCATGAAAGCCCACGATCCTAAGCTAAAGTATGAAAATGACTGAAAATGTGTTTCTCCCAAACCCCTAGTGTGGGATAACACCATGAGTGGTTGGTCTACATGACTCTTATATAGATGCTTTCACTTCTTCCTCTGAGCAATCACCTAAATCCATGGGTATAGAGACCCCACACGAAATCTAGAAAGGAAAAGTATAGAAAACTGTTTTTTTAAGAGTTTACTTTATCCAGAACCTAGTGTATTCTAATTTACCCATCGCACAGGGACAAACTCTCACTCCTCAGCTGTTTTTCTTTTTCACCTGAGGGAGAGGTTTGTGAAAGTGCAGAGTTCCGTGGGGCCAGCGGGCAGGGGCAATGCCCGCCGGGCCTCGGCGACCAAGGCCTGTGCAGGCCTGCCCCAAGAGCTTTTGAAACCCGATAGGCCCGCCTGGCCCGCGGCAAGCACTACCGGAGGCTACAAGTCTCCACCAGCCTTCAGCTAAGAGGATAGGATCAGGCGTAACGAGTAACAACTGTGAACAAATTCAGTCACCTTCCGCATAGGCAGAACGGTACTGTACCCAGAGCCTTAGCCCCCACCCCAGATACTGAGATTAAGAACCCAAATACCCCCAGCACGCTAGCAACCATGAAGCATTAATGGAACAGGTGGGTTTATCAAGAGCCTAAAGGTATAAACTAGTTTACAGCCTCTCAATTGGAGCACCGGGGAACCAGCTTCTCAAATTTCCAAGACTCCCCGGGAGGGCGTGATGGACTTTGTTGTCAAAGTTGCCTTTTTCTATAGTTATCCCCGCTTGTACATTCCTCAGGTATCAGACTCTTTAATCCTACTGCCGCAAAAGCCCAAATAAAAGAAAAATGTGCCTAGGATGTATTTATTTTCATTTCATTTGTTCCAACTGATGGCTGGGCGAGAATTTTCTCGCTGTCTTCTCCCCTTAATCCAAAGGGCGAAACTCAAGACTTCCCAGCGTCGTTCTCAATTATTCTAGCTCTTTAGTGTAGTTTACCTTTGGACCGGTGAAGCATATCACTCTGCCCCCGTTAGATCTTATGGCACACGAGATTATTAAGAGAAACAATAATTATAGCAATGAAGCCTGGATTGGTTAAAGCCCAGAATATCTTTTATTTATTTCTTGTTAGGCTGTATCTCCGGGCACGGATCAAATTGGATAATACCAATACAATACAGGTACTGTGCCGGCCCCAAGACAATACAGCAAAATGAATCCCCGGTCGGTACTCGTAGCGGAGATTTAACTTTACCCGTTAATCTTGATAACAACCTTGCCTAAATTTGCGATATCGATCAGTACCCTGCGATACAATAATAATTGGTACAATGAAAGAAACGAAGGTAGATCTGCTTACCAATGTGCTTCTGCTCCCACTGGTATAGGTACGCATCCTTAGCCTCCTTGAAGTTGAAGATCTTGTCAACAACAGGCTTAATACCGTTGACCTCGATCGCGGCATCCATTGCTAACACCATGTCCTTGCTCCCAACTCGGACACCACGAACAATGCAATTCCTAAAGAGGGACTGCATAAGTGAGATGTCCTCAGCAGCCTGTTTCTGCGCTATGAATCCGATCACATTGATGATTCCCTCAAACTTGATAGCGGCGAGCGATTGAGGGAGGGTGTGCGGTCCGCCGATTTCAATGATGTGGTCGAAGCCAGCGTTGTTGTGTGTATGCTTTCGTGCCTCCTCGCCCCAGTTCGGGGTTTCCTTGTAATTTATCACGACGTCTGCACCGTGTTCTTTGAGGAATTTGGCCTTCTCAGTGCTGGAGGTGGTTGCCACAACGAAGGCACCGGCGGCTTTGGAGAACTATTAGGTTGAGGGGTTTGGTTGGTGCACTCTCCCTAAGAGAATCGGGGCCCGGATGTTATAGATACCTGGAGAGCAAACACGCTAACACCACCGGTTCCCTGGACCAAGACACATTTTCCGGGCTTCAAACCCTTCAACCCGTTTAGAGCGTTCCAAGCGGTAAGGGCAGCACAAGGGAGTGTAGGCTGTGTAGCACCCTCTTCGAAAGTCAATCCCCTAGGCAAAGGAACCAGCCCCTGCTCCTGGAAAACACCATACTCCCTCAACACTCCGTCCAACGAGCCTCCGAGACCAGTAATAATGGACTCGTTATCCAGAGCGCCATACTGATGTCCCTGATTGAACAAAGTCGCGACCCTATCGCCCTCCCTGAGATGCTTGACGTGGGGCCCTACAGCAACCACTTCACCAGCTCCATCTGAAGCGGGTACAACTCCAGGAGCCCTGGCTACATTCACTCATTAAACGCAATTAGCCCAATCCTTTTCACCGCGGTCCTATACCGAGGCCAATCGCAAGAACGGAACAACTCACGAAAAGGATACGACCCCATCAAGATAGCCAGATCCCGGAAGTTCAACGACGCAGCTTTCATCCGGACAAGAACATCATAAGGCCCCAATGAAGGGATCTCTTTCATCTCCAACTCCAACCCGTCGAGTCCGACCTCCAGTTGGCGGATGACCCACTGAGCAGTGGATTTTGGAATGTTGCGATTTGCAGACGGCATAGTTGTGTTTGGTATCGTCAGGAATAAGAAAACGCAAAATGTTGTTGCCTCACTGTAGATTTTTCCTTAATCGCCTAGAAGCATTCACGAGGGCCCACTTTATATCAAAACCCAGACCTAAGGCTCGCCAGGTTGACGACGTCAGCCCCCTCCCATACCCCCACTTAATCCACTCCCTCCGTCTCCCATGGACCTCCGTGGAATTGTTATTTTTCTTTCCACCTTTTCCTTAAGATCATGGTAGGGGCGAGAAGTTCTATTTCTAAGCGAGTCTTCGCAGGGGGTAAAGGGGAAACGGCTTCCCCTCTGGAGGAGTTGCATACCGCCGGAATTGGAATAATTGAACCCCACACTAGCGCGTTAGAGTCGCCCCTCCTAGTAAGTCCCGCTGTGTTTTCCTCTCCATTCGTCTTAGACAGAAGCCGACCTTATTTGTGGTGATTCTCCCTTTTATCAAAAGAGGGGAATTCTGGACGTCCTGCGCGGAGTTCAATTTCTCCGGCCCTTGTGATAAACACTACTTTTGGCAGGGTAGGCTCGGTAGCTGCTGGCCGCTGTGGGCATCAAGAAAATCACCACCCCGCAAGCCGGACCAGCCGATCGAACCACCCGCGCGATAGTAAGTACCCCGCAGGGAGACAGGAACCCCAGATAGAAAAAAAGACCGGGTTATTGCTTTTGAGGAGGGTACGAATAGAAAACTCCAGAGAGGAGATGCTAAAATCCAATTATGTCGCGGATCATGGAAGGTGGTGGTGTGGTGTGGAGTGGATTGGGGTGAAACCAAGATAGCCCTATGACATGGCTTCCCGACGACGCAAGGGGGTGGATCCGCGGGATCTTACCGGGATATTTAGCACCGATAAGAGAGCTCAAGAGAGCTCTAATCTACGAAATCAACCACGGACCAAAGCATACCAACCAATCACTATTATCATCAAAAGCATAATAATAACATTAAACACCATATCGCGTTACGCTCCCGCGGTAACCTATGCTCATTGGGTTCGTGAAGGAAGGCGTTAGGAGCAAAATGAGTCTGCCAAGACCCCCCACCCAATAATTGCGCAAGCCAAACAACCACCCCGAACATCCACTCAGAGCCTCCTCCGCAATTAAGGTTCTGACAAAAAAATATAATAATAGGAAAATAAAGCAGGTAAGAAAGAAAGAAAGGGAGAGGGGGGGGAACGCACAACTCGCGGAGCGCTCCTCCGACGTCAACCATATGAGTAGCTATATTCATGCATAAGGAGGATCTCCACCTACCAAGTTACCGTTCCGCATTGGCAAGATGGGAACTCTGTCCCCGTCGTCCATGATACCGCCGGCAGGGGCCGTATAGTGCCGTATGTACTGTACTTAATGAAATGGTTTTAGGCCTAGCGCTGCAATGCAAGGAATGAACCGGGCAGGTCAATCACATCTCAGGCCAGATCTGACAGCGGCCAGTTCAAGTACTACACGCACGGTGCCGCCAGCGCTACCTGCTACCTAAGCTCGAGTGACTACCGGTGATCAACTAGGGCCTCGCATCGAGCAGGGGAATAGAGTACCGCGTGAGACAAGGATTTTAATAGGGCACACCTTGGGCGAAGTGGGCATTGGAGGGGATCCTATGCAATTTCTCTCCCATCGTATTCCGAATTCACTTTTACCCCTTCCGGTTCTTTAGCTAGGGTAATCCCAGGTCTCTCACTACTCGAGTAGAGTAACTTCCCCTCTAACTTTAATAATTTCTTTGAAAACACCAATTTTGAAACCCCAGGTTCCGCTACTCCCCCCCTTTCCGCTAAATCGAAAAAGAAAATAACTATACTGGGTTTACATTTACACCGAAAGTAAGGTAAGAATATGATGAAAGAAAAAAAGACATTGGCAAAACAAGCGGCCCGGCCAGGACTACAAAGATATGGCGATGACGGTTACTATTCCGATGAAAAATGCGAGCGCGGAGCTAGAACCAAGGGAGGATGCAGTATTGCCTAAATCGCTCTTGAAGAAGTCCCAATTGTACTCTGTCCCCTCAATCTGCCCTGCATTCTCACCGACCTGCTTGGAAGCATCCGCTCGTCCGGGCAATGGATCAGCAGAGCTGCCGAAGGCATCGAGCATCTTGATGCTGACGGGGAACGTGGAGGCGTCCAGCCCCGGGCAGATTTTCTCAGCATCTGCAAGATCGATCGAGGAGAATCCGAGGTGCTTGGCGGATCTGTGCATGAGGTACGATTCCTGAGTCCTGCAGCTGCTCTGGCAGAAATCCGGGATAAGAGCCGCATCAGAAGCGTTGCCGGCGGCGTTTGAGGGCCAGGCGGGTAGGCCATCGCTTTTGACAAGACAGAAGTCGTTCTTTTTTCCTGATTTTCTGAGCGTTTGTTAGCCTAATTCTACAGCCATAAAGTCAGAAATGACAGGGGCTGACTCACTCATCCTTCAAACAAAAAGACCAATAAAGATTCTCCTGAACAGAATGCTTATCCTCCAGCGCTAACCCTAGGTAAACTCCCGACTTAAGACCATCCACAAAATTCTTGTCCCTGTCGTTACAGCTGCCCTGGAGATTTGTGTCCCACTCATTCAAACTATCCACACAATCCTCGGTGCAAAATTCGGCGAGCTCATTGGTGCGGAATAGTTTTCTGCCCTTCTCCGAGTCTCTCAACTTGAAGAGGTGATTTGTGCAGGAGACTTGTGCAGCATATGCATGTGCACAGGATTCACTCAAACCGGCGGCTGGAACAATACCGTCGTAATCGAAACCTTTAACGGTAGTATTGAAGCTAACCTTGGCCTGAGCGATAGTAAGGAAGAGAAATGCGGAGATGAGTGATTTTCGCATCGTAAAATATCGAACCGTACCCGTACGGAATTTGCGTGAGGAGGATTAGGGACTGAGTAATTCAGCAGTAAAAAGGGTGAAGAAGAACAGAGACAAGCCAGTTGTAAGGAGCGTGAAATTTTCAATTAAAATGAACGAAGAAAGGAAAATAGAAAGAACGTAAAAGTAATCCTAAAAGAAAATCGTGAATCTGTAAAGTAAGAGAGAAGAGGAGAAAGTGGGAGAAAGTGGGACGGGCCAAGATTATAAGCTTGAAGGGGTCCCTGGTTCAGATTTGGTGGCTCGGATGAAAGTGAAACCTTCTACTGGCACAAGGAAGGTAGGGGTAGGCGCCAGCTGTGTCTTATTGGTATTGATAGACAAGCGTATCCCACAACTGCACTAACAACCAACCATGAAAGGCTATTGAAACAAAAATATGCATTCCCGTATTACAGCATGCAACCGACCAGTAAATTTAAGCAGTTACCCTCACGAAACCCGAACCAAAGCGTGATGGATCATACACTGCTTGTAAGAGCCTCGCATATTCGTTAGCGCAGGAGATATGCACTCCATGATGCATACGGTAGGGTAGACCAGTTGATAAGGGGGAAGCATCAGCACAGATAAAACTCGAGACCATAGATAGCTCCAACATAACTTCTCCAGAATGCAAATGGAAACATGCAAGAAATCCAACGCAATCATCCCCTAGCTAAGAACAACACAATTCCTTCGACTTACTTTTTAAGCCGCCCTCTGAGAGGCTGCTTCCCACTACCTAACCCTGGGAGAGCCTTGGTTGCGGTGGTGAAGATGAGTTGTTCACTCGGCTTTTGTGAGGTTTGGCACGAGATGGCCTGCCGTATCTCTTTTTCAAGGCTTGTGATGATGGTCGGTAATGTCTCGTTGCGCCCGTAACCCATCCCATACTAGCAGCCCCTGCGCCACCTAAACCCCCGATAATCGTAGCGAGCGAGCGGACCCGTATGGCTAGCAACGAAATCTATTGTCTGCACCTGGCTTGTACGGGGCAAACCCCCATACTAAAGGCGGCCGTCTACCCGGGACTGACTGCCGGTGCGAGAAGGGGATAGGAGCGAAGACAGACGACGTGGAGTGTCGTTTCGGTAGCTAAACGAAATGATGTGCCCGCTTCCCACCTCTTTCTTCGTTGTTCTTTTTCCCCCGATTCCATTGTCCCGCCTCTTCGAACAAAGGGGAAGCAGCCGGGTATTTAACATGCTGAGGTTCAGTAGAATGAGCCTCTGTCCTCCTACTCTATGTGCGTGACCTTGAGAGAAACGGGACCTGAATGTAGAGACTCAATATACTGGCACCGTACGTCTCCCCTATAGTAAGATACGGGCATCGCAGCTTAATTCAAGGGGGAGGTAATGATCCCGTTTCTACAGGGTTAGGGTTCCTTCTCTCCTATTCCCCTGGCTCGGCTCGCTTGGCTGCTCATCACCAAGCAAGCAACCCACGAACTATCCTGTTAACTAAGACCTTGGGCATGTGGCTTCCGAAAAAAATAAAAAAATACTTTGACCTTGCTGAACTAAAAAAGTAAAAGTACAAGTAAAAAGGGAGAACTCTTCGAGTTACTCGTACAAGTAATGTAAATTCCTGCCTAAGTTTTATCGATTCTCTTTTTGTGGACTGTGGACTACCCCTAGGAAGCATTCGAACGCTTATTGATGAGGTTCGACTCGAATTTTTAACCCTTCCAGAAATTCCCGGTACTGTAAAAAAAAAGACAAAAAGTTACTGGTACATTTAAGCGCTGACCATGTCTCACGCAAGCATCTACTCAATCTGGTCAGGATAAATACGGTAACAATTCAGCCTACCGGTATTCCCCCTTCCTGGGGTTCAGGGGAGTGCTCCTACTTATGGGCTAAACTTAACCTGAAAAGGCTGGTCCCTCTCTCGCCCCCCTCAAAAGCGGAATTCCAGCTGCCATTCAGCCCATCTCTTCGACATCAATATCTTTCCCCAAGTGTCCTCCACCGCTATCTCCCCTAAACAGCAATTGCCCTACCCATACTAGTAAAAGTTTATCCTACTCTTGCAATGATTGAATTGGCAGATGTCTCCGGTCCCGACGCAGGTGGGGAATTTGGCTACAATCAGCGCTGATGGCAAGCTTCGTTCCTGCCCATCCAACTTGGGGCATCTATTCTGATTAAAGCGTCCTATGATGACAGCCTCTTTCCCTTCTCCATTTTGGCGCCCGTATGATACAACACAGAGACTGGACCTCGGGTTATCGCGCGTGAGCTCAGACTAGCTTCTCCCGTCATCGCGTAGTCATGGGAGATTACCCGCCCCACACCCTGCACCTCGCACCTTGTTTGGATCGGACTCTAGATAGGGCGGCCGTTTATATGTGAAACCAGCAGAAAGCTCCCCAGAGAAGATCTCGTTTGAGCGACGAGTTAGCCTATCCGCCGACTAAATCTGAGCGAGAACAGCTACGAGCGCCATATGGTATTATCTTTGATGTTCCTTTCGCAATATATCTTGACCCTCCCAGAACCGGACAGTACGGCGTATGCGGATTGTTCAAGTTTCGGGGCGGTTTCCCTCACGCAAGCGTCCTCCGGGATTATAGGGAAAACCATTGATACATAGTTAATGAAGATCGTGCACAATACCAGTATTTTCACTTTCTCCGTTGAATCCTAGTATTTTTGTACATTACAAAATTCTATAAGCTCGTAGATAGGAAATATGCTTGGCTGGAAGACGATCTCATTATTCCTCTTCGTGCCCCTCCGTTCCCCTAAAACCTCCCTGTCCCGGCCCCCAGGACAAAGGCCACCAAGCCTACCGCCCGGTTCTATTATATTAAGTTCGTACAGGTTATGATACCACATATCACACAACCCCGAGGTATGTGAATGGTAAATTTCCCTAAGCAGCCGGAAATTTTTCATTTATCATATGTAGGAGAAGGCCCAATGTGTGGTCCTAAATTGCCATTACCTTTTAATTATAACTTGATGATCTAGACATCATTATCCTTTGTTTGTTCTAGATTCGGGCTAGCCGAAGTTTCTCTCATTATCAGCTTTTCTACGCCATACGTTAGTGTGCCCGCCATATATTTTCTTATATCCGTAGATAACTCTGAGGGCTAGAGAAGGGAGGAAAGAAAGGAAAATTGTACAAAATTGTTACATTCTACATAGTTTTCAGTTATGGCATCAAATCGTGAGAATTTAGTATTTTGTGGTTGGCCACTGTACTTATCAGATCCGAAAACGGGGATTGGTAAATACTGGTATGACAGAAAATCCATCTCATCCGAGCGCCTAGACAAATTCACTAACCCCTATTTTTGAGCACTTCTTGCGTGCTACGAGCACGGTACAATACTACTAGTAGACCGGTGCTGTACCACCGTAAGCCCTCGCCCAGTGATCCGAAGCTTCAATCTTTGCTACCGTGGTACATATCTCGAGTCGTACTCGTACATGCGGTCTTTCTCCGAGACAGGAGGTTGCTTAAGGTTGTGTGTTGCAGAACTGTTCGGGGCATCCGAGATGGAAATCGGCCACACCCCGGGGGGTTGAGGACTAGTGAGGGGGTTCGGAGGCTACTTAAGTATCATGGCTCGGGGAGCAATGTCATGGAGGGGCTTTGGCGAGGGGAACTGAGGGTTCGCCTGGCAATTTTCAATCACCAAGGAGAATCCGAGATTTGCTGGTTTGTATGGTTACACTCACCGGATTTCTGTGAGTCGCCTCACTTGTGCTAAATTTACAATATCATACACGCGAAGCACGATACTGCTTTAAACAATACCGTATCTTGGGGAGAGATAGTAACCTTGTGTCTCTCGGCAGGTACAGTATCGTATCCGAAAACCAGGCCTATTATTAGACAACTAGCTGCGAAAAAGATATCTTAAGCCAGATGGGAGTACAGTACAAGTCGAGATGATACTGTACTACATCCCTATGCTCTCTACCGACCCCCCCCCGACCCCCCCCCGACCCCGTCCATTTGTTTGCGCGCCGGAGGTCTACGCACGTGCGACACCTTCCCGGTATTGGGAATGAGGAAATTTTTATCCGTGATCGACCAGTCTTAAACGGCTAACTTTAACGTGTGGGAACTCGAAAAGTTGCCTTTCGACCACATCCCTTTCCGGCATCAGTCCCACCATGCCTCTTTATGTCGTCGCGGATAAAGAATAAAATTAAAATTGAGGCTAATCTCGCTGGTGGTTTAGCTACCTTGCACTGTTGGGGGGTTCTTTTTTCCATCTCTAAAAGTTCGTGAATTTTGTTACGGGGTTATATATTTCCTGAAATTTATTTCAATCCAATCTTGATGGCCATCATGTTTTGTTCAATAGGTTTTAGTTTTATCTCTTGAAATCCCATTCAATCATCTTCTTGCTCTGCGCTGACAAAAATTAGTGGTAGAGCACGGGGGTGTAAATGGAGGGGTCTTTGGAAGCAAGTTGTCCAGGCTCACACTGAACCCCCACGGATGGTCGCCAACGGTATTATAGACGTCTTCTCACACAAAAGTCTTTATGCATAAATAATTACCCTCTTTCACGGTCCTTACCTTGTGGGACTGTCTATGCCTGCAGTAAAAAGCTAGGAGGTCCTCTCACCCACTCACTCACCAGCTAAGCACCTCTCTTTATGTACCAATTCATTTCCTCCCTACACTCGTAGGGTAATCGTATCCATCGTACTAAAGAGTTAGTTGAGTTAGGAGGAGGAGGGGATTGAAGTGCTGCATTGTAACCTTTTTCTCCATCTGAGCTTCCTCAATAGCCTCCGCCCCCGTCTACCTTACATTCAGAAGAGCTGTATTCAGCCGTTAAGCCTTCGACATGATAGATCTTCAGTTCAAATTAGCCGGGGGCATTCTATGCTTGGTTGGTTTGATATCGTCATTGACTTCCGGGGTGGGGGTGTTCCTCAACTAGGAGAGGCAGAGGTGAGGGTGGGCTTCAGAAAAATGCCCGAGTGCTCCTCGAGAATTTGTGCTCCGTATGCTTCTTTCCATTCTCTTCATTCCTTGTTCACCAGCTCCCGCCAGGATTTCAATCTTGAACTTGATTAGCTAATAGGCTCGATGAGGGTATTGGATTCTTTGCTGGACTGCGGACAAAAGATAACGCTAGAGTGCTTCTGCAGAAAACCGAATCCTCTGATATGTGCTTGTACATAAGTAAGTTTTTGCAGCTGCCCTTATGGCATCTCCACAATTTCCCTGCTTCCTTTTTTTCCATCCTTCCCCTTTGCTAATGCATGATAGCGTGAATTGGGATTGTCGGAGCCGTACGGAGGACTGGTATGATATGCAGTGCTCGGGGAAGCCATTCGTCGATCTCACCGACACTCGCGGCTATACATGCAGTTGGTTTGATAAGGCGGATGTTTGTACGGAACTGACTTCCAATTATGTATGTCCCCAGTCAGAGCCTGACTGCAGCTCTCCAACGACCACATACGAGTCCACCGAGGTGGGCTTGTACGATGCCTGGTCTACAATGTCTTGCAAGCATAATCCGATGCCGATGACCACGAGTGTCTCGAATTCTTCTACGACAGTGTCCTCCACAAATTCCACCTCTGTGGGTTCTACCTCGCTAGCCTCTACTGTCGGTGGCTGCGGCGGGGGTCTATCGAAGGGAGCCGTTGTCGGCGTGGCTATCGGAGCGGTTACTGGGACTTTGGCTCTGGGTGTCTTTCTGTTTTCCTGTTGGAAACGGGAAGGGTTCAGCCAGGACTGCGCCGCTGCAGCACCTCCGGTCCGCACGAGACGGAGGACCCCTCGTATCCAAAAACTAGGCCTGGTCTGATTCAGGTGTGGTGCAACCAGCTCCCCTTGTCGAGGCCCCCGGGGATCCTAGGTGACCTGTCAGCGAGCTTGCTGGCCCCGTCTTGCCGTTGCGGCAGGGAGATTCAGAGATTAGCATGGGGACCTAGGTGGCGGTTAATAGGAAATGGACCTACCGTAGGTGCAAGAATGAGTTTGTGCAATAGGTGTGGGTAGCTTGGTAGCTAGATGATAGTGGATTGGGTAGGGTAGTACCTTTATATCGCATCGCCCTCAAACTCTTTCCCTGCTCAAATTAGGATTCCCGGCTACACGGGTTAGATATCATACTAACAAGACTAGCTGCCATAGAACAGGTGATAATCTGCCACTGAATGCCAATATTATCATCGCTACAATCTTTTAATAAACTGTAAAAAGAGAGCTGTGATGCTGCTGACCTGTTCTGCTGCGATTGGATTTCTTCAGGTCTGAAAAGCCCTATTTTACACTTTTTCCGGGTCTCGCCACTCACCTGGGTTTCCAAGACCTTTAGGCTAACGGAAAATGACCTGTTTTCCTGCCACCTATGTCTCCTTGCGCAAACTCTCTATTGTATGGGACGAGATAAGAATTTGCATTTCTAAGTGGCGCAGTTCTTTCCTTTTTGATTTTCGTATACACATGTGCTCTTGCAGGCCATTTGAGAACTGGCTTGATGTGAGCTTTTGAAGCACGGGCCTGTATTATTTTGTGCTTTCATCAACTCGAGTACCTCAGTTTCGCTCCTACAGTATCCTTGGGCTACTGTACCGTATTTGTTGTTCCGCCTTCTGAGCACTCTCTTGGGCTGGCAAGACATTGAAAATTTGTTGCTGCCCCTGTCAGTTTCTGAGGCAGCGGTCAATCAGCAGTTTTTTGTTAATAACAAAGTTGAGCAGATGAGTACTGTACAGTCTCCACCGTATTCAGAACAAGACTGGGCTGGCGGCGAACAATTGCCAGTAGTTTTTTGTGATCCTAACCTTGACGGAATCCTTTTTTGCTCACTCATCACCCCTCTTCGTCACTTGAACAGTTTCGTCACGACTACTCGAGTGTCGTGGAGACTTGTACTCGCTCGTCTTTGCCGAGGATACCTCCGCCAGCCCATGTTTTGCTTAAGCTCTCACCAAATATTCGGCTCATGGTGGTATTCTTGGCAAAGACGGGCGAGTAGACTTCATAGCTAATATTAGCTATGACCCACTTACGCCAAGGTGGTCATTCAAAAGCCACTTAGTCATCTATTTCTCGAATACTGACTAGTGTATCATAGCAACAAATTTTCAATGTCTTGCTGGCCCCAGGAGATAGTTCTACTCGAGTACTGGTATACGAGTAATATGATACGTCAATACCGTAAAAACCGAAAGAATTGGGAACCTCGCTAAGATATTGGAGTTTCCTCTTCCAGTTAAGGTACTCGAGCGAGGTCTGTTGTATTTTTCTTCTCCCTTGTCTCCACTGAGGGTTGAAAGAGGATCTTCCTGCTGCCTTTTCTCCCCATGATCCAAAGGGGGGGGTTCTCGACCTCCTTGGGCCATCCTCAATTACTGTACTTGTACCATATTTGCAAGTGCAGTACCGTACTTGCTCGATCGCTATCGGTGGTTAGCCTTTACTTTAGTAATCTGAGATAAACACTGTAAGAAGGGAGAGAGTTTTCCTGACGGGATAGCCTGTTTAAATGGATCCCACTGGATCTCGTTAACCAGCTGCAATATTCATGATTTTGTTAACCTGCTCTGGTAAGCCTATTGCTATTCGGGCCAGCTATTTCGGTTACCTAATCGGATAGTTAATCTAGCCAAGTAAATACGGTATTTTTGCTTTTGCGGTATGATATGATAATTACCCTCTTTCCCGGTCGTTACCTCGTCGCTATTGGGCACACGGGTGGTTGTACTTGCACTGTACTGTACCAGCTATAAAAACTTAAGTCCTTTCATTAGTTCACGCATCCAAGCACCCCCGCACGCACCCGGACTTAGGGAATGAGCATAAACAAGGCGAATTCAAGCTTAGCTGGTCAAAATCTGGCGTGTAACCACGGGAGGAGCCGGTCTTGGCTATTTTGTTTTGGGGGGGCTAGACAATTGAGGCGTTCGGCCTCGGGATTGAAAAATGGTTTTCGGGTGCCAAGTTTCTAGTGGATCTGTCTGTTTTGTATGCAAAAAGGCATTACACACGCCAAAGTTTTTCGGCTCGAAAAACCTGCATAAGGGCTTTTCAATCCCAAGGCCGGATGCCCCCACCATACCCGGAGATTCATATGAATTGACGCCAAGATTCTGGTGTTCAGATGTGTACTGCGCCATCTTGGCTTCAATTCATCCTAATAGTTGATGAACCGCCGGGTAGTTCTACAACAACTTGCTCTCTAGCCTACGGTATGCGCCAATGGGAACGAGTTCGCCTGACTTACCCTTACCGCCCCGTGCATTTCTTCTGCATAGCACGATCGTGTCGTACCAACTGGCCAATTGAATTGGGAGGGGAGAATAAAGAGCATCATTGTTGCTCTTTTCTGTGAGCTCTCTCGACAACCTGTCCTCCCATTCCGCCACACTAGATTCAAACATACCATATTCCACTGCCATAGTGCCAGAGACCAAGAACTGACCTTTTTTTACTTTCTTCTCGTCCAGTGGCACAAAAGGGTAGCGCTTTGCATTAATTTCTATGTGTGTTCCCGTTTCTCAACCCCTCGCCCCCTTACCTTTCTCAACTCACACTCACCTTATCAAAAAAAAAAGGAATCCATAGAATCAAGGAGGAATCAATTTTGGGTAGTTCATAGAGAGCCTTCCTCTGAAACTTCGTTGCTGTTGGGGTAGGTTGATTATTGGATTTGGTCGTGCCTAGTGTTCCCAAGCGTCTAGCCCGTCCGTCTTTTGCCTAGGACGGGACGGACGCCAAATTTGCGGCCCATGGACAAGACGGACGCCAAATTGTAGTCCGTCCTAACCCATGCCCGGGACAGACAGCCAGGCCCTACAGGTGTCTCAGTTGAACTGCTATTTTTAAATTTCTGAGCCGGGAGTCTGTGCTTGAAGAAATGAAACATCTTTATAACAACGCTATCATCATATTTGGGTATCAGGTATCAAATTTTCTCATCAATCAACCAAGCTGTGCACTCATATCCGATCCCAGTTCTGGGCACCCGGAACCTGCCCTAGTTCCCCACCTAATATTACCGCTCTTGTCCTCCAAATCCCCAAGCATATTTTCTTCTCTTATCAAATGTATGAAGCAACAGCTAAGCGGATAGAGCAATCACACATTATGAATACTGTAAAAACTCCTGTCATTTGCTATCTCCGAATCTTCTGCCTAGAAGTCTTCAAAAGGGTTAATGCTTTCCTGTGGGGGATAATATCAGCCATCAGGATGTTATTAAATCTCATTAACAGACTCACACAATTCTATTAACCTGTCCAACTAAACCTATTATAAGCTGACGGAGATAGCGAATCGAAAGTATTTTTAAGGTATTTTTAAGAAATACCTGTAGGTGACTGCCGTCCTTAGTAAGGACGGCAGGTGATGGTAGGTACCTATAGGTGACGCCCGTCCTCACTCAGGACGGCAGGTGACGGCGGGTACCTACAGGTGACGCCCATCTTGACTCAGGACGGCTGGGCTCTGCAGATGACGCCCGTCAATTCTAAAGACGGCTAGGCTCTACCGGAACTTACTATTTCCAGAAAGCCTGCAGGGCCCGGCCGTCAACCTACAGTCCTGCAGTTAATATCGAGGACGGACGCCTTGCCCTGCCGTCCATACCAACCCCGCCCGGGACGGACGGGACTATTGGACGCCAGGGCCCTGCAGTCCGGACGGGACGGTTGGGAACACTGGTCGTGCCAAAGGTCGATTTCAGACCACATGCACCGTAAGCTTTCGATATGATGGATCTTCAATTCAAATTGGCGGGAATTCTATGCTTGGTTGTCTTGATATCGTCATTGACATCCGGGGCGGGAGGCGCTCCTCAACTGGGAGAGGTAGATGTAGAGGTGGAGGTGGACTTTAGCAAAATGCCTGAGTGCTCTTCAAAACTTTGTGTCCCGTATGCTCCTTCACTTCCCTTCATTCTGCTCTTGGTTCACCCGCTACTATTGTGCCTTCGAGCTTGCGCCCGACGATCTGATGAAGTTGAATAGGCTATTTCGTCCGATGCTGGGCTGCGGAACAAGGATAATGACAGACTGCTTCTGCGGAAAATCGAATCCTCTAGTGTGTGCTTGGAAGTGAGTTTTTGCAATTGCCCTTTTGCAATCTCTGTGATTCCCCCGCTGACTTTTGTTCTCCTCCCATTTGCTCATGTATGATAGGGTGGATTGGGATTGTTGGAACCGTACGGAAGACTGGTATAATACGCAGTGCCCGGGAAAGCCACTCGTCAACCTCACCGACATTCCCGAATGCGCACGCAGCTGCTTTAATGAGAAGAATGTTTGCGCGGAAATGACTTCGAACTGTCTGTGTTCTCAGCCAAGGCCTAACTGCGACTCTGCGACAACTAGATGCGGGTCCACGGAGCTGGACTTGTACGATGCTTGGTATACAAAGTCTTGCGAGTATAATCTGACGGCGAATACCACGAGTGTCATAAGTCCTTCCACAACTGAGCCTTCCACTTATATATACCCCGCCCGACTCTACTGGTGGTGGCGTCCACAAACGCTTATCGAACGGAGCGATCGCTGGCGTGGCTATTAGTGCGACGACTGGGGTTTTGGCTCTATGTGCGTTCATGAGTTACTGCTGCGGATCGGGGGCTCCCAAGCCGAACAGCTCCGCCGCAACAGCTCTGGGTCTGCACGAGATTGGGGACCCCTCGAATCCAAAGGTTAGGCCTGATCTGATCCCAAGTATGGTACAATCAGCACCCCTTTTCGAGGTCCTAGGGGACTCTAGGCGGCCTGCTAGCGAGCTTGTTGGTTCCCCCACCGTTGCGACAGGAACAATATAAAGATTATATGAGGCGAGATAAGAATTTGGATGTTTGGGTGGTGGAGTTGTTTCCTTTTTGATTTTCGTGTGCGCATCTGTTCCCGGAGGTCTTTAGCACTGTCTTTGGTGTGAGCCTTTGAAGCACGGGCCGGTATCATAGCGTTTTGTGTTTTTCATCCACCTCGGTTTCCCTCCTATCCTTAGGCTACTATATTTGGTGTACCACCTTCTGGGTGCTCTCCCAGACCAGCAAGATATTGAAAATTTGTTGCCGCCCCTGTCAATTTTCGAGATGGCAACTAATAAGTAGGTTTTTGTTAATAATCAAAATTTCCCAGATGCCCAGACTTCAGAACATTGTTAATGTTACTTGTCCCAGGCAATAAGTACCCGCAAACAGGGATTAAAAATATATATGGCAAAACATCTGTGCGCGTCTGAGCGCTCATACGAGTACAAAATAGACCTCCCCTGTTTGCGGGTACTCCTTGCCTGGGACAAGTAGCCACACGACCCCATTTACGCTAAGGATGTCGCTTGAAAGCCACTTAGTCATCTATTTCTCAAACACTGACAGAGGCGGCAATAAATTTCAATGTCTTGCTATCATAGCCCAGGAGATAGTCTATTGGCATGATACCTCAATACCGTGGAAACTGAAATAATTGGGACCTCGTCAGGACATTGGTGCTGACTCTTCCGGTTACGGTACTCGAGCAAGGTTTGTTGTATTTTTACTCCTTTGTCTCAACTGAGGCCTGAAAGAGTGCCTTTTCTCGCCTTGATCCAAAGGGGGAGATTCTAGGCGTCGCCAAATCCACTATCTGATTTTGCGTACCCGAAATAGCTGCGCCAAACAGCAATAGGCTTAACAGAGCAGGCTAACAGATCACGAATACTAATACCGAGATCCAGTGAACCCAATCCAAATAATCTATACTCCCTCAGGAAAATACTGTCCCTTCTGAGGGTGCTTATTTGGGATTAATAAGGCTACACCGATGGTGATCGAGAAGGTACCCGTAAATACGGTACTATAATTGGGAATGGCGCAAGGAGTAGGTGCTTTTTCGTGTTTCTGCTTTTGCTGTGGTTACCCTCTTTCTCAGTCATTACCTTGTCGCCATTGGGTATACGGGTGCTTGTACTGTACTGGTTATAAAAACCCAAGTCCTTTCATCCGTTCAAGAATCCAAGCACCCCCCGCACTCACCCGGATTTAGGGGATGAACATAAACGACACGAATTCAAACTTAACTGGTCAAAATTTGGCGAGTGCAAGCCATGGGAAAAGCCGGTCTTGGCTATTTTTTTGGATGGCCCAGACAGTTGAGGTGTTCAGCCTCGGGGTTGAAAAGTGTTTTTCGCGTGCCAAGTTTCTACCATAGTTAATCTGTTGGTTTTGTATGCAAAAAGCGTTACACTCACCAAAGTTTTTTGGTTCTGAAAACTTGCATAGCAGTTTTTCAATCCTGGGGCTGAATGCTTCTACTTGTAGTTCTAACAACGACAACTGGCTGGGTAGTCTATGGGCCAATGAGAGCGAATTAGCCTAACATACCTTTACTGCCCCGCATTTACCCTACCCAGCATGCTCATATCACACCAGCTGGTCAATTGAATTGGGAGGGAGAATAAAGATGCTCCTTTCTCTCAATCTGAGCTCTCTCGACAACCAGTCCCCCCGTTCCGCCTACTCCAGATTCAAACATACCATATTCCACTACTAGTACTATGGTGCCGGGGGCCAAAAACTGACCTTGCTCACTTTCTCCTCGCCTAGTAATACAAAAAAGTAGCGCTTTGCATTAATTTCTATGTGTGTTCTATTTTCTCAACCCCCCCTTGCCTTTCTCAACTAATACCCACCTTATCAAGATAAAAAGGAATCCGTAGAGTCAGAGAGGAATCAATTTTAAGTAGCTCATAGGGAGCCTTTCTCTGAAACTTCGTTTCTGCTGGGACTGGTTGGTTATTGGATTTGGTCGTGGCAAGGGTCGATTTCAGACCACTTGCACCTTATGCTTTCGACATGATAGATCTTCAATTCAAATTAGCCGGGGGCATTCTATGCTTGGTTGTCTTGATATCGTCATTCACATCCGGGGTGGGAGGTGTTCTTCAACCGAGAGATGCAGAGGTGGACTTCAGCGGGATGCCTGAGTGCTCTTCAAAAATTTGTGTCCCGTATGCTCCTTCGCTTCCATTCATTCTACTCTTGGTTCACCCGCTCCTATTGGGCCTTCAAGCTTGCGCTAGATGATCTGACGAAGTTGAATAGGCTATTTCGTGCGATGCTGGGCTGCGGAATAGGGGTAATGACAGACTGCTTCTGCGGAAAACCGAACCCTCTGCTATGTGCTTGGAAGTGAGTTTTTGCAATTTCTCTTCCGCAATCTCCGTGATTCCCCCGCTTACTTTTGCTCCCCTCCCCTTTTCTCAGGCATGATATCCCGGATTGGGATTGTTGGAACCGTACGGAAGACTGGTATGATACGCAGTGTCCGGGAAAGCCACACGTCGACCTCACCGACATTCCCGAATGCGCACGGGGCTGCTTTAATGAGAAGAATGTTTGCAAATTGACTACGAACTGTGTATGTTCCCAGACAAAGCCTGGCTGCAACTCTTCGACAACTAGATGCGGGTCCACAGAGCTGGACTTGTACGATGCTTGGTATACAAAGTCTTGCGAGTATAATCTGACGGCGCTCACGAGTGTCACAAGCCCTTACTACCCCCGGCCTAGGCCTACTGACAGTGGCTTCCGCAAATGTTTATCGAATGGAGCGGTCGCTGGCGTCGCTATTGGTGCGGTGGCTGGGGCTTTGACTCTGTGTGCGTTCATGCGTTACTGCTGCGGACTGGGGGCTCCCAAGCCGAACAGCACGGCAGAAACACCTCCGAGTCGGCACGAGATTGGGGACCCCTCGAATTCAAGGGTTAGGCCTGATCTGATCCCAAGTATGGTACAATCAGCACCCCTTTTCGAGGTCCTAGGGGACTCTAGGCGGCCTGCTAGCGAGCTTGTTGGTTCACCCGCCGTTGCGACAGGAACAATATAAAGATTATATGAGGCGAGATAAGAATTTGGATGTTTGGACTGTGGAGTTCTTTCCTTTTTGATTTTCGTGTGCACATCTGTTCCCGGAGGCCTTTAGCACCGTCTTTGGTGTGAGCCTCTGAAGCACAGGCCTGTATCATAGTGTTTTGCGTTTTTCATCTATCTTGGTTTCACTCCTATCCTTAGGCTACTGCATTTTCTGTACCATCTTCTACCGGTAGGTGCTCTCCTAGACCAGCAAGATATTGAAAATTTGTTGCCGCCCCTGTCAGTTTTCGAGACCGCAGTTAATAAGTAGGTTTTTGTTAATGATCAAAATTTCCCGGATGTCTAGACCTTAGAACATGGTTAATGTTAGCCACACGACCCCATTTACGCTAAGGATGTCGCTTTAAAGCCACTTAGTCATCATCTATTTCTCAAACGCTGACAAGCGGCAACAAATTTCAATGTCTTGCTATCATATCATAGCCCAGGAGATGGTCTACCGGCATGATAATTTGGTACCGTGGAAACCGAAATAATTGGGACCTCGCCAGGACATTGGAGTTGACCTTTCCGGTTACGGTACTCGAGCAAGGTTTGTTGTATTTTTTTCTTTCTTAACTGAGTCCTGAAAGAGTGCCTTTTCTCTTCCTGATTTAAAGGAAGAGATTCTGGGTATCCTTGCGTTATTCTTAATTATCGTATTTGTAAGTACTTGATCTGCCACTATCAGCGGTTAGGCCCTTAGCCTTATTAATCCCAAATAAACACCTTAAGAAGGGACAGTATTTTCCGGACGGAGCACAGATTATTTAAATTAGGCTCACTGGATCTCGGTACTAGTATTCGTGGTTTGTTAACTTGCTCTGTTCAGCCTATTGCTGTTTGGCACGTAATCAGGTAGTGGATCCGGCGAGCGAATACACTATTTCTGCTTTTGCGGTAATTACCCTCTCTCTTGGTCATTACCTTGTCGCCATTGGGTACACAAGTGCTTGTACTATGGTAAGAACCTTGTCTAAGTCCTTTCACCTCACACATCCAAGCACCCCCTCACCCCCCGGACGCACCTAGACTAAGGGAATGAACATAAGTGAAGCGAATTTAAGCTAAACTGGTCAAAGTTTGGCGAGTGTAACCGTGGGAAAAGCCGGTCTTCGCTGTTTTTTTGGGGGGCTATATAATTGAGGCGTTCAGCCTCGGGGTTAAAAAATGTCTTTCGAGTGCCAAGTTTCCGCCATGGTTGATCTGTCTGTTTTGTATGCAAAAGGGCGTTACTCACACCAAAGTTTTTCGACTTGAAAAACCTACATAACAGTCTTTCAATCCCGGGGCTGAATGCTTCTACTTGGCGATTCATAAAGTATTCGGATGTATTGGCGCAAAGATTCGGGCTTTTAGGTGTATACAGTGACATCTTGGCGCTAAACCATCCGAATACTTTATGAATTGCCAAGTAATTCCAAAGACCAGCTAAGTAGTCTATGCGCCAATAAAAACGAATTCGCCCAACTTACTTTACTGCCCCGTGCATTTCCTCCGCCCAGCAAGATTGTATCACACCAGCTGGTTAATTGAATTGGGAGGGGGAGAATAAAGAGCATCATTGTTGCTCCTTTCTCTCGATCTGAGCTCTCTCGACAACCCGTCCTTCCATCCAGCATACGCCAGATTCAAGCATACCATATTCCACTACTAGTGCCGGAGACCAAAAGCAGACCTTGTTCACTTTCTTCTCGCCCGGTAATAGAAAAAGTGGCGCTTTGCATTAATTTCTATGTGTGTTCCCTTTTCTCGACCCCCCTTACCTTTCTCAACTAATACTCACCTTATCAAGATAAGGGGGAATCCTTAGGATCAAAGAGGAATCAATTTTAAGTAGCTCATAGAGAGGCTTTCTCTGAAACTTCGTTTCTGCTGGGGCTAGTTGATTATTAGATTAGTCGTGCCAAAGGTTGATTTTAGACCTCCTTGCACCGTGAGCTTTAGACATGATAGATCTTCAATTCAAATTAGCAGGGGGCATTCTATTCTTGGTTGTCTTGATATCGTCATTCACGTCCGGAGCGGGAGGCGTTCTTCAACTGAGAGATGCAGAGGTGGACTTCAGCAAAATGCCTGAGTGCTCCTCAGAACTTTGTGTCCCGTATGCCCCTTCACTTCCCTTCATTCTACTCCTGGTTCACCCGCTCCTATTGAGCCTTCAAGCTTGTGCCCGGTGATCTGATGAAGTTGAATAGGCTATTTCGTCCGATGCTGGGCTGTGGAACAAGGATAATGACAGACTGCTTCTGCGGAAAACCAAATCCTCTGGTGTGTGCTTGGAGGTAAGTTTTTGCAACTGCCCTTCTGTGATCTCCGCGATTCCCCAGCTTACTTTTCCCCCCCTCCCATTTGCTCATGCATGGTAGCGTGAATTGGGATTGTTGGAATCGTACGGAAGACTGGTATGATACGCAGTGCCCGGGGAAGCCACTCGTCGACCTCACCGAAATTCCCGAATGCGCACGCGATTGCTTTAATATTGAGAATATTTGCGAGAAAATGACTTCGAACTGTATATGTTCTCAGCTAAAGCATAACTGCGACTCTACGACGACTAGATGCAAGTCCACAGACCTGGGCTTGCTCGAAGCTTGGTATGCAAAGTCTTGCGAGTATAATCTGACGGGGATGGCCACAAGTGTCACGCCCTCCACTTGTACCCCGCCCGCCTCTACTGAAAGTAGCGTCAGCAAATGTTTATCGAAGGGAGCGATCGGCGGTGTGGCTATTGGCGCGGCGGCTGGTGCATTGGTCTTAGGTGGCCTCCTGTGTTACTTCTGGGGGTCTGGGGTTCCCGGGTCGAACGGCGCCACCCCAGTACCTCCGGGTCGGTACGAGATGGGGGTCTACTCGAATCCAAAGGTTAGGACTGATCTGACCCCAGGTATGGTGCAATCAGGACCCCCTTTCTACGCTCCGGGGGGCACTAGATGACGTGCTGGGGAGCTTGTTGGTAACCTCTCGCCCTTGTTGCCGGAAAGATATGAAGATTATATGAGATGAGATAAGAACCTGTGTCTCCGGATGATCCAGTTCTTTCCTTTTTGATTTTCGTGCGCACATGTGTTCCTAAAGGCTTTTTGGGCACTGTATTTGGTGTGAACTTTTGAAACCCGGGCTTGTAGCATTTCCCCTTTTTCATCTACATCCGTTTCGCCCCTGTTCTTGGGCTACTGTATTTGCTATACCACCTCCTGGCGCTCTCCTGGACTGGCAAGATATTGAAAATTTGTTGCCGCCCCTGTCAATTTTTGAGACTGCGGTTATTAAGTAGCTTTTTGTTGGTTAGGATTTCGCAGATGGCTAGGCTTCGGAACATAGCTAATGTTGGCCACACTACCCCACTTACGCTAAGGATGTCATCCGGAAGCTACTTAGTCATCTATCTCTCAAATATTGACAGAGGCGGCAACAAATTTTCAATGTCTTGCTATCATAGCTCAGGAGATAGTTTACCGGCATGTTACGTCAATACCGTGGAAACCGAAACAGTTGCGAGCTTCACCAGGACATTAGAGTTGCCTCTTCTAGTTATGAGCAGGGCCTGTTGTATTCTTTCTTCCTTGTCTCAACTGAGGCCTGAAAGAGTGTCTTTTCTCCCCCGGATCCAAAGGAAATTCTGGGCGTCCTTGTGCCATTCCCAATTACCGTATTTACAAGCACTTGCTCTATCACTATCGGTAGTCAGGCCCTGGCCTTGGCAATCCGAGATAAAAACACATTAAGAAGGGTCAGCGCTTTCCAGACGGGTATAGCTTATTTAAATTGAGTTCACTGGGTCTCGGTAGCTAGTATTCGTGATTTATTAACCTGCTCTGTTAAGCCTATTGCGGTTTAGCACAACGATCTCAGTTACTCAATCAGTTAGTAGACCTAACCAGTAAAGATGATATTCCGGTTTCTGCTGTATGACTAGCCTCTTTCCCGGTCATTACCTTATCGCCACTGGGTATATACAGTCACTAGACATAAGTCTTGGTGATTGTGGAATGCTGTGACAATCTGTGCATCTAACGGGTATTTGGTGCGAGCTGGATAATGGTATTGCAATGGTGGAAAAAAGTGGAGAATTAAACATGAAATATTATTTTAGTAGTAAAGGAACTAGAATACCGGTATATTGAGTTCACTGTATCATACTGGGGGGAGGAGTGGGGTGCCATGCTCCGGTATTCTCGCTTAGCCCCGGTTGAGTAAGGGGCCGTTTGGTGCGCCGTCATTTGAGATGAGGGCCCAAAACGCATTTTGCAATGACAGGGGTGTTTGGCAAGTCATCATTTGCAAAACACGTTTTGCACAATTTTCAAAATGTGTTTTGTAGATTTTTTTGCTTGGGGTTCGGAACTATATGACCTAGATTACTATGCAATAATAATATATTATTAATATCATTCAATTTTATTTTTATAGGATCCTAATATTGAAAAGCCCTACCTCCATGAAGTAGATTTTCTAACAAAAACCTACATGATGGTTTCTAAATGACAGGCTGTTTGGCAAAGCGTTGTTGGCCAAACGTGTTTACTGATTTCTCATAAACGTGTTTAGCAAAGCACATTTTGAGATGACGGTCATCTCAGATGATGGAGCACTAAACGCCCCCTTAACTTTCACCGGGGCTTTTGTCTAGTGGCGGTGAAACAAGTATTGTACGATTTTGGTGACTAGAGGAATTGACCCCACAGGATTTTCAATACAAAATGGCCATTTTTAAAAGGTGCCTACTCAACACCATAACATTGGAAAAATCAAGGAATTTTTTTAGATAGTAGTCTAGCGAGCATTCTTGCTTTGGGCAGGAGGGTGTTATCTATAGTACCTTTTCTTTTGTACTGCTGATGCTAAAGGCTTTGCGGGAGAAGGAAAAGTGGGACCGGTCCCATATGTTGATCTGAACTTGTAGATTCCTGACCAACCGAATACCGCGGAATCTCTATAGCATTCAGAATCTATAGTTGCTCCTTTCCCCCAAATCAATGGAGGCAGAGCAACTCCTTTCTTTACTTAAACGAAAGGAAAAAAAAGTCCGCCGAGCGCCGACCTTACCCCTAGGGCCCTTAGGGGTGAAGGTCTAGAGTCGGATGCTACCACCTACTGCTCCCAGTTCCTGTAGGTCGCGACCCTACGTGATAGGTGAGAATAACTCCTTTTGAGGGGAATTGAACTCCTGGGCTCCTGCTAAAGTGCACAGGAGGTTATTTGCTTTCCAACATGATAGCCACTGCGCCAGCTAGGTATTTTCACACCATATCTCTCCGGGAACTAATACTTATCCCAATGTCTTTGATTTTCGCCCTCCTTGAGGTCCAAAACAACGATTTTATCATAATAATATTTATTAAACGCTTAAGCCAATGGGGAAGTTGGCCCTGGCCTGGAAAGAAGGAAAATTGTAAGCGTTAATTAATGACAGCCAACAGCAGGGTGTCATTGTACTGTATTCAATTACAGTGCCAGGGGCAAGGTTGCCAAACAAGCATTCTTGCTTTGGGCAGGGGAGGTTATCGAGCTCCTCTTCTGTATTGCTGATACTGAAATGGAGCCACCGCCATTTGTTAATCTGGTCTTGTGAATATGCGTGTTGATATATGGTGGTTAGGTGGCCCCTCTTCTCCATTTCTACTAAATAGTCTGACGACTCCTCTCACCCTCCTTTATGTTTCTGTTGAGAAATGGTCCTCTGGGCGGAGGTACGAGATATTTGCTTGAGACTTCCTACTCACTATTGCGAATATGGGAGCGTACGCGGAAGTGTGTATTCAACATCGTGGGTTAGGTCATCACGATAGGGTATTCTTATACCGTTCATGTTCCGCTTAGCTAGCTAGAGAACTTAATCAACAGTCTTCTGCTGCACAAAAAAACGTCCAATTCTCGACAGTTTCCAAAAAGCATATGCGAGTGACCGGCTATGATCAAAGATCTACTCGGTCTGGAAGGTGGGCTGATTTTCCCCTCATAACAAATGTGCGTCAACGCAATGACTGCTTTCAGCCCCTCGACCTGTTTGGTTGCATGAAAGATTCTCTAGAAATGGGCCTGTTGAAAGCCGTCCTGGGGTTTGAGGGGAGGTCTCTACTAGTGCCAGTGCTTGGAGAATAAAACTTAAGGTACTAACACCAGCCAAAGGCCAGTATCGTCTGTCCGGATGTTGCAGGATGTTACGGAGAATCTGGGCCTATCTATATATCTCTCGCCCCCGTCTCCCCCTCAGGCAGTCAGTAACCTGCTCGAGCCCCAGCACATGCCGCCGCTATGCCAGATAGATGGTTTATTTTCCGTTAACAAAATTAACCGTACACAAACGACATGGAGATTTACATACTTGAGCACCAGGTTACAAAAAACATGCTAGGGATTCTAAGTTCCAGGGTTCTAAGACGGGAGCCCAAAAACACTGCCAAGACATTCAATTTGTATGGGATTTCTACATGGCAACCAAACCGGTCGACTTCCCTTGCTTACTGCTAGTGTGAAAACAATTGTCAATTTTCTATGATATGTTAAATTCCCTATGATTCCCTTTAATTTAAAGAATAAAGTTTATTGTCTACCCTGGTTGTGTGTGGGTGGCCAAACTTGTGCATTTTGTATGGAAAACCCGGCGGGGGTCAATTTCTTTTGCCGCCAGGCTCCTACAGTAGCCTAACGGGAACCTCGGAAGCCCTTTCGTTCGTTCACACATCCAATCAAGCACGCACCCGGAATTAGCGAATGAACATAAGCGAGGCGAATTCAAGCTTAACTGGTCAAAATTTGGTGAGTTTAACCGTGGAGGGGCTAATCCTCGCTGTTTTTTCCCGGGGAGGGGAAACGTCTGACCAACCCAGACAATAGTAGAGGCATTCAGCCCTGGAGTTGAAAAAGAGTTTTCAGAGTGCCAAGTTTCTAGTTAATCTATCAATTTTATATGCCGAAAGGCGTCACACACACCAAAATTGTTCCCGAAAAGCCTGCATAACAGTTTTTCAACCTTGGGGCTGAATGCTTCTATTTACATCAGCAATATAAACTTAATGATATGCTCTCACTGCCTGGATGGCCTGAGGGCGAATGAGAGCTAGTTCCCACCCTGCACATTTCCTCCACGTAGCACGATCGTATCACACCAACGGATCAATTAAACTAGGAGGGGGGGAATAAAGAGCATCATTGTTGCTCCTTTCTCTCAATCTAAGCGCTCACGACAGTCCATCCCCTCTCTCGGCCTTCGCCAGATTCAAACATACTATATTCCACTACTATAGTGCCGGAGACCTTGTTCACTTCTCGCCCAGTAATACATACAAAAAAGTAGCGCTTTGCATTAATTTCTATGTGTGTTCCCTCTTCTCAAAACCCCCCTTTTTACCTTTCTCAACTAACACTCACCTAATCAGAAAATAGAATCCATAAAATCAAAGAAGAATCGATCTTAAGTAGCTCTATAGAGAACCTTTCTCTGAAACTTCGTTGCTGCTGGGGCCGGTTGATTATTGGATTTGGTCGTGGCAAGGGTCGATTTCAGACATCCAGCACCGTACGCCTTCGACATGATAGATCTTCAATTCAAATTAGCCGGGGGCATTCTATTCTTGGTTGTCTTGATATCGTCATTTACATCTGGAGCGGGAGGCGTTCTTCAACTGAGAGAGTCAGAGGTGGACTTCTACAAAATGCCCACGTGCTCTTCAGCAACTTGTGTCCGGTATGCTCCCTTCCCTTCTCTTCATTCCACTCCTGGTCCACCCGCTCTTATTGGGCCTTCAAGCCTGCGCCCGGTAAACTGACGAAGTTGAATAGGATATTGAACTCCTTGTTGGGCTGCGGAACAAGGATCGGGACAGACTGCTTCTGTAGAAAACCGAATCCTCTGGTGTGCGCTTGGAGGTAAGTTCCTACAACTGCCCTTACTTTTTCCCCCCTCCCCTTTACTCATGTATGGTAGCGTGGATTGGAGTTGTTGGAACCGGACGGAAGACTGGTATAATACGCAGTGCCCGGGAAAGCCACTCGTCGACCTCACCGACATTCCCGAATGCGCACGCGGCTGCTTTAATAAGAAGAATGTTTGCAAGAAATTGACTACGAACTGTGTATGTTCCCAGCCAAGGCCTGACTGCAACACTGCGACGACCACATGCAAGTCCGAAGAGCTAGACTTGTACAATGTTTGGTATACAAAGTCTTGCGAGTATAATCTGACGGCAGTGGGCACGGGGGGTGCTGTGAGTCTCTCTACAACTGAGACTTCCACTTCTACCGTACACGCTTCCACTGGTAGCTGCGGCCCCAAAGGGTTATCAACGGGAGCAATCGCCGGCGTGGCTATTGGTGCGGCGGCTGTGGGTTTGGCGCTAGGCGCCCTCCTGTGGCACTGTTGTAGGGCTAGGGCTCCCGCCTCGGACGGCGCCGCCACAGCACCTCTAGCTCAGCACGAGATTGGGGACTACTCGTATCCAAAGATTAGTCCTGATATGATCCCAAGTATGGTGCAATCAGGACCCCTTGTCGAGGCCCCGGGGGACTCTGGGTGACCTGGCAACGAGCTTGTTAGTCCCCTCCCGCCATTTCGGCTGGGGAGATATTACGAAGATTGTGCGGGACGAGATAAGAATTTGGATGTTTGGATGGTGGAGTTCTTCCCTTTTTGATTTTCGTGTGCGCATGTGTTCTGGAGGCCTTTTTTAGCACTGTTTTTGGTGCGAGCTTTTGAAGCACGGACCTGTAGTATTTTGTGTTTTTCATCCACCTCTGTTTCGCTTCTATTCCTGGGCCACTGTCTCAATTTTTTGATCCCTCCTTTAACAACCCTGGCATTTTATCCTTTTCCTTAGAAGAGGCTTAAAGTTCTTTTATTTTTTGGGTCTTCCATGGCGTAGTCTAGGGTGCGTTCCATGGGTTTCTTCGGTATTCAACGAATAGATCTAATGATTTAACAAAAAAGCCCTCTGGTGAACTACCGTATATACTTGGGTAGGAGATATCCCATACACGATGTACCGTACTTGGTCCGGGGAGATGGTAAATACGATAAAAACTCATCGGTCGTCTACTAATCCCAGTTGTTCGAGACAAAGCACCTTGAGAAGGGATAGTGTTTACTTGAGCGCATCATATTAGTTTGACCCTATGCCAGACGCTGCGGATCAGTGAGTTCCACTGACTCACCCGCAGTGTATTGAGTGGCTAAAACCCGCTTTGCTTACTTAGGAGCACTTATTTGTATAAGCCCCGTGTCTCTTGCCTAACGCTTACACAATCAAAATACCGGAGTCCATAGAATTGAAGAGGAAAGGAACCTCCCCCAATAATCTCCCCGATTTTGCTCTGCGGCCTTAGATACTGCCGTGTCTTGTCGAAAATAGTAACTTTATATCTCACAACAAGTACTAGTACTGGAGTACTTTACATTATCTGAAAATCAAGCCTATTGTTAGGCAACCACCTAGCCGGCTGCAAAAAAGATGTCTTAAGCCAGAAGCGAGCACAGTGCTCGGGGATAACCATAAGTCGGGTGCACTTCCACAACGTATAGGGAATCCGTCTGGAAACTACCACAAACCAGGACAGCTGAGTGATTTCTCATGATTACAGGCGAAAGACGAGAGCCAAGCGCACTCTATAACTTCTCCCTTCTACTAGTATTGTCCCCTCTACAAGCAGGCTTAGGGGCCCACAGGATCGCCAGTCTGATTTTACCACGACTTGTATTCAGAGGCTTGTAGTCATAACTTGGTGCCTACTTAACTTGTGGTTGATTTCTTCATGCAGGGGGCACGGGGAGGAGAGAGAAGAGTGAGTGGAAATCATGCCATTAATAGAGGGCCTAGTTACCCTGACCAAAACCAAGCTCCAAGACTGCCAAATCTAGCTATAGTACTGCGCTCGACTTACTCTTACCTTCGGGTACAAGTTGAGAGATATGGTACTATATCCTCTATTCCTTCCACCATTTTTCTAAACGCCCTCCGTCCATTCATTACCCCTCCCCGTCATGGTTTTTCTGTGCGCCAGGGGTCCATCCATGTGGGATACCTTGCGGGGGTTTGGGATGGGGAAAACTTTATCCACGATCGACTAGTCTCGAACGACTAACCTCAACATATGAAAACTCGAAAAGTTGCCTTTCGACCACACTCCTTTCCGGAATCAGTCCACTACTACCCCTTTATATCATCACGGATAGGGGATAAAAATGAAGTTATAGTCGATCTCGCTCGCGGTTCAGCTACCTTGCACGGTTAGGAAGTTAATTTTTCTATCAGATTCTTTGTTACAGGACCTTCCTTTTTTTTTTAAAAAAAAAAAGGGTCACCAATCTAATCCAAATGGTCATCGGGGTTTGTTCCACGGCTTCCAGCTTGCTTCCTAAAATAATGGTAGAGTCAGAGGATGTAAAGCGGGGGGTTTAGCTGTCCAAGCTCACACGGAACCCCTAGGGATGACTATAAGTGTTAGTATAAAGGCCTTCTCCGGGAAAAGTCTTCGTGAAGCAGAGCCTCTCTTTGGTCGTGCTCACCTACACATAAGTACTGTGTAGTATGCTAGGGTATGAGAATTAGTCGGTAGAACTGAATAGAGTATCGAGAAATAGTAGATGGAAGAAGGGAGAGGAGAGGGGAGGGAGGGTTAAGAGAGGGGGGGGAGGGGATGGAATGGGGATGAAGAAGGTTGGGAGAAATGGTGATGTGGATTATAGTAGTTGTGCAGTACCGGTGGTGGTAGTGGTTGGGCAGATGAGGCAAGAGTCCCACAGAAAGCCCGAAGAGAATAAACTCCTGAATAAAAATACTCCAAACTTTGGCTCATTGGATGAAATTACAATGTGAACCGCTTTTTCTCTCTCTTTCAGCAGATACTCTGACAATCTCCGCTAGTTATTGGTGAGCGAAAAAGTCTGTCGAACTCTCGCCCAGTGGTCCTTTCAAGATCTACTGCGGGATAGGCGGGTTGAGATAACGTACAGTACTTCGGGACTAGCAAAGATGTGCTGCCAAAACCTTGTTATGAACGCTCTCTCCTCCTGGCCGTTCTCTTCGCCACCTCCACCAGTTGCTCTCGTACCCCTCGTCCTGCTGGAGGCCTTACTCACCGCTCTGAGCTCAATAATGCACCAGCGGCCTCCTTCGCCGAAGACCTACAAATCCTAGATAAAGCTCAATTCGATGCTTCAGGCCTCACCTTCTCAACTCTATCGTAGCCGCTCACCGCTAACGCACCACGTAGCTAGATCGAATACGAAACCTCTAGCGGTAGTCCCCGAGTTCAGGACATCAAAGTCTTGCATAAGTTTCTCTGTTTTTAGTCAATATTAAGTGGTAAGAGCATCAACAGAGCAGGCATCTCATTGTAAGTCTCCAAGACACTTTTAGTAATATTAGAAGCAGGAAAAAAACACTCATTCCAAATGCCCTTTGAGTTTTTAGAAAAGTTGAAGTTCGTGCCCTTGGGATTTGCCCTATGAAGTACACCGCGCCGAACTGATGGATTATTCTGGGCTAACTGACCTGTAACTTATGTTCTCTCCTTTTGTCACGAATTTTAGCCCTAAATTCTGGTCAGTAATGCTCTGCTTATAAAAGTTTCAGATCTTTTCCTTCTTCCTCTTCTCCCACCAACAACCTTCACTCAGTTCCACCATCAAACCATATCACATCTACCTTTCCAAAACCTTCAACTCAAATTTCAATCAGCTCTAATCCGAAGGTAATCTCATCCTAGCTGACTGATAAGTAAATATCTAACTCTTAGTACCGTCCCAGTCAAAATGTTCTCCCTCAAGAACCTCATTTTCCAAGTCCTAGTCCTCACTATCATTGCGGCACTTGCCAATTGCTCTCCTTCCGACCGCCTTTCTGGTGGAGTCTCCAGCCGCTCAGAATCTGCAACTGACAACACCGCCACCACCGCCCCGGGCTCCGGTAACGTCAATATCCTCGACCAGGCTCAATTCGAAGCCTCTGGCTTGGCTCTCATTACTCCCGGTCCCTCTGCTGAGAACCCCGAAGGCTTCATCGCCTGCGAAACCTCGGCTGCTAGCCCTTGGATATGGAATGGCTATAAAGCCGCCGGCTGGTTTTCGCACTTCAGTGGATGGTATTGCTGTAATTGGAATGTGAGTGGCGGGGGCTGCTCACACATGATAACAATTGAGGATGCTAGTACTGCCTTATGTGGGAATCAAGGATGCATCAGGTGTGAGGATATGAGGTCTAACGTTTACAGGATTGTTGAGCTCTGTAAGAGGGATAATAAGGCTGGCGGTATCTCGTTTCTTGATCAGGGGAGTCATATAGTTCTTTACTAGTAGGTTAGTTAATTGAATGATTGACTAAATATCTTGCTGGTCTAATTTTTTTCTCCCCTATTGCTTTTGTGAGGGTATTGTGAGTGAAGTAAGCTCCTGCTACTAGTCCCCCCGGATGTCCAATCGCTCTAGTTAGCCCGCAGTCATCATAAGGTTGTACGGATGTCCAAGTTTAATGAATTTCTGAGGAGGGGCCAGACTGATAGAGCTCGTAGAACGCTCTGACGGGGTGGACCGCAAGAGAAAGTCGCAGGTGCATCTAGAGGCAGACATCAGCTCTCTCTGATACAAAAGTAAACTTCTGGGGAATTGCGTCGAGCTGTTGGGCAAAAAGGATTTGGCGGAAACACTAGGGAGGAATCTAAGCCTTTGCTACACGTGCAAGGTTGGTAAAAAAAATAAGATCTAAAGGTTTGTTTTACCTTCTCTTCTTTTGTCTCCCCTTGGGAATTATATTCTATTTCCAAATTTTGTACCGTATCATTCATGCTTAACCTTAGAGTCTTTCCGTTTCTCCTTTCGGTTTTTCTCTTCCTGTTTGTGCTCATCCTAGCTTTGCTCCGGCTGGCCGCTCATTAACAACTCTTACCGAGTTCCAACACATTGTGTCTTATTTGGTCCAATGCCGAATCTCACATCTTCCCGATGTGCAAACCATTACCAAAAAAAAAGATCATGGATTGGTGGTTGTGGTAGAAGTTATAACTGGAAGGTCGACTAAAGGGGATATAGTGGAATTCCTCGAGGAGGGGTTGGATAACGGCATCGATTGTGACCCCCACCGGGTTTTCCATACAAAACGCACAAGTTTAGCCCCCACAACCAGGGCAGACAACAAATTTTATTCTTTAGAAAATATTCAAATGAAAGGGAATCATAGAGAATTTAACATATAAAATTGATAATTTTTTTCACACCGCTAAGTGCCAGAAGTAAGCAAGGGAAGTCAACCAGTTCAGTTGCCATGTAGAAATCCCATACAAATTGACTGTTTTTGCAGTGTTTTCCGATTCTTATCTTAGAACCCTAGCACTCAGAATCCCTAGCATGTTCTCTGTAGCCTGGTGTTCAAGTATGTGAATCTCCATGTCGTTTGTGTAGGGTTAATTTTGTTAACGGAAAATATACCATCTATCTTGCATAGCGGGGGTATGTGCTGGGGCTCGAGCAGGTTACCGACTGTCGGAGGGGGAGGGGGGCGAGGGATATATCGATTCCAGATTCTCCGTAACATCCTTCAACATCCGGACAGACAATACTGGCCTTTGGCTGGTGTTGGTACCTTACGTTTTATTCCCCAAGCACTGGTACTCCTAGAGACCTCCCCCTAGACCCCGGGACGGGTTTCAACAGGCCCATTTCTAGAGAATCGTTCATGCAACCAAACAGGTCGAGGGGCTGAAAGCAGTCATTGCGTTGACGCGCATTGGCTATGAAGAGGATATCAACCCACCTTGCAGACAGAGTATATTTGTGATCATAGCCGGTCACTCGCATACTCTTTTTGGAAACATGAAGGAGAGCGAGGGGAGTCGTCAGACTATTTAGTAGAAATCGAGAGGAGGGGCTCCTGAGGCGCATACCCGACTATACCGGTGCGTCCATCCAGCTAACCAACACCACATATCAACACGCATATTCACAAGATCAGATTAGCAAATGGCGATGACCCCATTTCAGTATCAGCGATACTAAAAAAAGGCTCGATAACCCCCCCCCTGCCCAAAGCCAGAATGCTTGTTTGGCAACCTTACCCCAGGCACCGTAATTAAATACAGTACAATGACACCCTGCTGTTGGCTGTCATTAATTAACGCTTACAATTTTCCTTCTTTTTCTCTATGCCAACTTCCTATTAGAAATCAGTTAGTTCTGCTCGGCATGCTATAGTTTATTTTGTTATATGAAAGTGCGGAAGCACGGGAAATATGTTTCCGTTGATGGATGGGAAGGAGCATAGACTGTTAGAGGAATACATGACGGCAAAAGGAGATGAAGGAAGAACGGAGAGAAGACGTTGCGCTCAATCCATCCCTGCTGCTATTTCAGTGACATATATTTGACCATTTTAAATACTTCCCCATTGTCTTAAGCGTTTAATAAATATTATTGTATGATAGTAAAATCGTTGTTTTTGACCTCAGGGTGGGCGAAAATCAAAGACATTGGGATAAGTATTAGTTCCCGGAGAGATATGGTGTGAAAATACCTAGCTGGCGCAGTGGTTATTATGTTGGAAAGCAAATAACCTCCTGTGCACTTTAGCAGGAGCCCAGGAGTTCAATTCCCCTCAAAGGGAGTTATTCTCACCTATCACGTAGGGTCGCGACCTACAGGAACTGGGAGCAGTAGGTGGTAGCATCCGACTCTAGACCTTCACCCCTAAGGACCCTAGGGGTAAGGTCGGCGCTCGGCGGACTTTTTTTTCTTTCGTTTAAGTAAAGAAAGGAGTTGCTCTGCCTCCCTTGATTTGGGGGAAAGGAGTAACGACTTCCGGGGTGGGGGGGTGTCTCAACCAAGAGAGGTAGACTTCAGTGGAATGCCCGAGTGCTCCTCAAAAGGTTGTGTCCCGTATGCTCCCTTCCCTTCTCCTCATTCTACCCCTGCTCCACCCTCTCCTGTTGGGCCTTTAAACTTGCATAAGCTAGCAAAGTTGAATAGATTATTAGGTTCCTTGTTGGACTGCGGAACAAACATAATGAGAGACTGGTTCTGTGGAAAACCAAATCCTCTAGTGTATTCCTAGACGTGAGTTTTTGCGACAGCCCTTCTGCAATCTTCACAACATCTCTCGGCTTACTTTTGTCCCCTCCCTTTTGCTCATCAATGGTAGTGTGGATTGGAATTGTTAGGACCGTATGGAAAACTGGTATGATACGCAGTGCCCGGGAAAGCCACTTGTCGACCTCACCGACATTCTAGAATACACACGCAATTGCTTTAATATGAGGGATGTTTACAAGGAAATGCCCTCGAACTATGTATATTCCCAGCCAAGGCATAACTACATCTCTTCGACAACGACATGCAAGTCCACCGAAGTAGGGTTGTACGATGCCTGGTATACGAAGTCTTGCAAGTATAATCAAATGGGAACACCCACGAATCCTTCCAACCTTTCCATAACCAGTCCCTCCACCCCTGCCACTTCTACCCCGCCTGCCTTTGCTGGCAGCGGTAGCAGCAAAGGTTTATCGAAGAGAGCGATTGCCGGCATGACAATTGGTGCTGTGGTTGGGGTTTTAGTTCTGGGCTTCCTCCTATATTGCTGCTGGGGGCGACCTGGACGACGCCCCAGCAGCACCTCCGTGTCCCCACGAGATGTGCAACTCCTCTCATCGAAGGCTGGCTGATCGGATCTTGAGTATGGTTCACCCAGCACCTCTTGTCTAGGCCCCGAGGGACCCCTGGTGACCCACCAGCGAGCCTGTTGGTCCCCTCCCGCCGTTGCGGCAGGGAAGATATGAAGATTATATGGGACGGGATAAGGATTTTGATGTTTGGACGGTGGAGCTCTTTCCTTTTCGATTTTCGTGTGCACGCGGGTCCCTGGGAGAGAAACACCGCAACATATTACCTGTACCAGACTGGCTTGCTGTTCTGTGCTGTTGCTTCACTTACCACTAAAAGACTTACTTGGCAACCCTTGAACTGTAAAGTGCACTCACCCCCCGCTATCCCGGACGGCCAAAATCCGAAGAATTTGTCCGGCGCAACGAGTGATCCGGGACAACAGGCCAGGCTTCGGTGCAAAGAAATTCAGAACTTATCGAGTTTCATACGAGATAGCAAGGTATCCGGATTATCGCGATCTGGGATAGTGGGGAGTGAATGTACTACATCGAAACATCTTGCCTAGTACTTGTAAATTTGCTGCATTTACTCGCTAGATCCACTATCCGGCTACGTTACTGAAATCGTTGTACCAAGCCGCAATTGGCTTAACAGGATAGGTTGACAGGGTCACAAAATTCTAGTTAATGAGATCCATTGGGCTCCATTTAAGCTATACAGTCTAGAAAACGCTGTCTCCGCTTAGAATGCTTTATCTTGGGTTATAAAGGCTAGGGGCCTACTCGCCGGTAGTGGATTCAGCGATTAAATGCCGTTATAGCTACTAAGCAGTAAGGTGGCACAAAGATAACAAGGTAATGCTATCTAGCTTCATTGGGATTTAATAGATTTGTTATGCAAATCTATCTTCCGGGAACTCTCTCGAGATGGGGTGCGGCTAATGCGAGCTCAATTTTTTGACACCCGCTTTAATTTATTCTGGCATTTTGTCCTTGATTTGTTATATTGTTTTTATTTTGGGATCTTCAATGGCATTCTCTAAGGTGCTTACCATAGGTCTTCGTGTAATTAAGGGATAAATATAATAACTTAACAAAAGAAAACGCTGAGAACTACTGTGCTCGAGTAGGAGAGATCCCACACACAGTGCTTGTACTGTACGATACTTTCAACGTGAAAGTTTAGGCTAGTTCTTGCAACTTTGCGTCTCGCAGCAAGTCTGATATTGTGAGGTCTCTATACATAATCCCACTAAGGTCACATGGCAACAAAGTTTTTACGCTCACGTGACTGTTGGCCACTCAACCCTGACCAGTCCTTCCCCACATTCATTAGTCCTTTTTCTCCTTTACTTGGTTTCGATTCGAGTTTTCATGTCTCAATAAATTTTTCAATTGATTTTCAACAGAGAAGTTTGTAAATCCTAAAGCGAAGTTTAGAGCCATTAGAAGAGCTGGCTAAATATCCTACTTTATTGCATCGCAAAACCCCGCCTCCGAATCCCGAAGCGTAGCGAAGGGCCATTCGGAGCGCCCGCTGGTATGACATAATCCCGTATCTGAAAACCGGGCCCATCGTTACACAACCACCCAACCAGCTGCGAAAAAGATATCTTAGGCCAGAAACGAGCACAGCACAAGTCGAGTGGAACCGTATCACATCATTCATTCCACCGTTTTTCCGAACGCCCTCCACCCACTGCCCTTACCCCCCTTTGTTCGCGCCCTAGGTGTCTACCCGCACGCTATATCTTGCTGGTATTGGAAATGAGGAAGGTTTTATCCGCATCGACCGGTGTCGAGCGGCTAACTTTAATATGATAATATTATGATACATGAAAATTCCAAAAGTTGCCCTTCGACTACAAGCCTTTTAGGCATCAGCCCATTGCCACTATACCCCTTTATACCGTCGCGGACAAAGGATTAAAAATAAAATTATGGCCAATCTCGCTCGTGGTTCAGTCACCTTGCACAGTTGGGAAGTTCATTTTACTTAAAACTCCGGAATTTTGTTGTATGTAGGATTCTCCATTTCTTGAAATTTTATCAACCTAATCTTGATGACAATCACGTTTCATTCAACGAGTTTTAGTTTATTTCTTGAAATCGCCCTGGCAAAATGTAATGGCAGAGTACCTTAAGAACTCAAATACTCAGACCACATGCTAGGACGTTGGAATTTCCTCTTAGATTTGCCTCTCCTAGTATGGTCCGGTGTTTTTTTCCTTCTTCCTCTGCCCCGGGAGGCAGATTTTTGGTGTGTTTTTCACCCTTTTTCTAGTGAAGGAAGTTTCGGACTACATAGTATATGGTCCGATTATTCGAGTTTTTACGGCAACAGGGTGTAAAGACGGGGTCCTGAAGTACTCCGGGGGCGAGCTGTCTAAGTTTACACTAGATACCTACGGATGGTTACAAAGAGTATTACACTACACACTTTTTCTCTACAAAATTCTCTGTGAAACGGAACTCACTTCGCCCGTGGGCCAGGCACCCCCGAGCCCTCCCCCACACCGACCCTAGCTACGCAATGTCCCCCCGCCCCCGAGGCTGCAGCATCTCCGTCAGGAGAAACTCCTTTTCCCTGCGGCTTGTGCGGAGTAACCGCACTCACACAGTGGTGACAAGGCAATGACCAGACAAGACTGGAATGAATTTTGCTGTTGCAGTGCAGATTATGCCTTTGGCAACTTGAGACGGTAAAATTCGTAGCTACACTCACTGCCATATTCTGGCCTGGCTATCAGGTCTTGCATCTACTAGTCGCGCTGGCGGTACTTTCCAGATGTACTGCGGGATAGGTGGTTGTTATTCATTTTACTCATTGGGGCACAAATTGTGTATTATCTAGGCTAAGTTAAATATTTCCTCACTCCAGATCAGTCGAGACCTAGCCATTTCGGATTCTGAATATCTGGTTTTTAACGCCCAAGTGGCTCGGCATCATAACAACCATTAATTTTCAACGAACCACAATACCGGGATTCTTTCAAGACAGGATACGTGTGTCTAACTACGAATTTTGCTGTTTCTGACCGCCCAAGGGATACATAAATAATTACCCGTTTTCCCGGTCACTATGATACCTTGTCGCGACTCTATATATTAAGGAAGCCCTTTAACCTTCTTACGCACCTGGTTAAGCAACTCCGTGTACGTACCCACTCGTTTCCTCCCCGTACTCACAGGGCAATGAGATGGAGGGCTCCTCTAGGCCTGGCCTGATTCCAAGTATGGTGCAATCAACACACCTTGTCGTGGCCCCCGGTAACCCTAGGTAACCTGTTATCGAGCTTGTTGATCCCGTCTCGCCGATATGGGAAGGGAGATTTGAATATTATATGGGACGGGATAAGAATTTTGATGCTTAGACCGCGCAGTTCTTTCCTTTCTCTCCTTCTTGATCCTCGTGTGTTTATGTGCCTTTTGAAGCCTTTTTTAGCACCGCCTTTGATGCGAGCTTTTGAAGCATGGTATAGTATTTTATATATTTTTATCTGCTTCCATTTATCTCCTATTTGTATCTCCAGTGCCACACAAAGCGCTCGAGCACAGCACCGGTATGTGCAATAATGTAGTCTTTGAATGAAAGCTATAATATCATTGATTACGAACACATTCTTGTGCAGCTAATACAGCACATTAGCAAAAGGAGGAGAGAAAAAAAACTAGGCCAATCAGACCAATATTTTGGGTACATACAGGAATCTAAAGTCGGATAATCAGTTTTCAACCTCTGCTATACCGCTCGGGTTGACAAAGCAGATAATGAGATGATGTCCATTTGGGGTCATTGCCGTATTCTCCTCGCGCCACCACTTAGTAGCTGTAGTTTAATTTTGCCATTTTGCCCTACTAGGGTTCAATGGTTTCGTTATACAAATATATCTTCTAGGCATTCTCTAGATGTATGAGATATAGCTAATACGAACTAATTTCCTTTTCCCAATGCAGCACTATCAGTTGGCGCCTGTTTCGGTGGTCTGACACTCTGTCCCTATTCGCCGTTTCGTTTTAGGGGAGGCTTGAGGTTCCTTTTATTTTTGGGTTTCCCATGCCATTCTCCTGGGCGCTGGCCATGGGTTCTCCCGTATTTAACAAATAAATCTGAGGATTTGGCCAGGGGAGAAATGAAAGAAAAGACACTGAAAACTGCCGTAGTGTCGGAGATATCACACTCACTGTACTAGTATAGCCCTGTGCCAAAAGTTCCGGTACCCCTGCTAGTACCATGACAAATTTTATAGCTGTTGATTTATAGTCCCTTTGTGTTACAGTATCAGCCTGGATGCCAGAACCTTTGGCCAGCGGCTGTACCCGTACTAGTACTGTACCTTAGAGCGGACTTTGTACCTATAGGCGCCGAATCTAGGACCTCTCACAAATACCCAACCCTACTGGTATCCCCGTCCCCTAAGCAGAGGAGTTGGACATAGACAAAGGACCCTTCTTGCCCGCAACAAGTATATGGCCAAAAGTCTGCGCACCCCGGTACCGGTATCTGAAGGTTAATACAGCTAAGTTTGATACACATGTCGTCCCAGCCCCTGTCCCCCGGCGCACCCGGTCACACTGCGGCCAACAACACTCCGCTCGATCGGCATGTAAACGGCGTCGGAGTTCATTGCGGTGGTCGCTTGCGCTTGCTGGCCGAAACAGCCCTACGAGTGTGATACAAGTGCCGGTACCGGCTGGTAACAAGTCAAAGCGCGCATTTCTCCGTATCGTAAGCGCTCCGAATTTACCCGAGACAAGTTACCCTCTCTCTCTCTCTCTCTCTCTCCCAAATGGAAATAATCATTTGCTCCAGTTTTTTTTCCAATCGCCTCCTGGTTTTGCGACTTGGCGGATGGGCGAGCCCTCCCAACCACGTATCACGCTCGGGGTGGGGGGAAATATTAGGACAGGCAAGGGGGGGTGGATGTCCATGCAGAGAAAAAATAATGTACATAATCATAATAATAGGTGCCTGTTCAGGCCATCGTGTGATCTGATATTCTAACCTATTTTCAGATTCCTTCATTCCTATGCTGACCCTGCTGATACACCGCCCGAACACAAAAACCCATGGAGAATCTACCTGAACAGGCAAGGGCATTTTCCTTTTAGATATAAGGTGGTCGAGACTGAGGTTTCGTCCGGGTTCTTTGTATATACAGTGCAGGCTCCTGCCACCCTGCCTGCCCCATCCAATACTCGACCCCTGCCCCTAGTGTCTTTGCTATCTTCATACCTATCACCTTCCACAAGCTCGACTAGACATGTTTGTACACAATGCAATGCCATCATAGCAATAGCGGAGAATTCACCACCCCCGCCTGCACACAATATGGCACCAGATGTCTTCCCGAAAATACGTTGGCACCCTTAGAACCCGTTCATCGAGCTTGCAAACCAGGAAGAAAAAATATGAGGAAGCACAGAGGAAACACTTAAGACCCTATTTATTGAGGAACAAGTCAACGATCGAGTGAGCACCGGTGACGGTGAGCGTCGAGGGTCACTGTCACTATCTTTCCCACGCAAGGGCGGCACCCATGTAGCAAGGGGAAGAGCCTATTAGTGGCACAGTATAGTACATTCTGAGGTAATATATCTGAATCTATACTGCCTGCAGGACAAAATGGGAACTCTGGACTCATCACACGACTCACACTTTGAGTTGTTGAAGAAAAAAACTGAAAAAGCTAGCCGACGGAGACAGCTAGAGCGCGAGCTCTCCTAAGTCTCCAACATTTTAGCAAGAGGGCCATGGATGCTGCTGCTCAAGGTAAGAAACAAGTTCTACCTGAAATGCCTAAGTCTTAAATGGGGAGGTCACTCCGCTCTTGCGACTACATACTTTCACCAGGAGAGCTGCCCGATTCTCCTCTTTAATCTTGTTTTCCTACCCAAGCTACTCACTAAGCTCGTTTGTGATGGTGACCCCCAATGGCCTAGCCCTGTAGCTTCTTCACGGAATAGCCTTATCGAGGGAGGGAAATAAGACATTAAAGTGCTCATGCAGCCTTTGTTGGCAAACGCTTTCGGGCAAAATTCCACCCGAAGATGCAGGCCTGCCACTTGGGATACTGGGCTGTCTGGGAATGGTTGGGATGCGGGGAGAGCACGACGGATGGCCGAATCAAAGAAATCTGTCTATACAGTGGAGAAATTTTAGCTTTACTACCGTACGAAAACTAAGGTTGAGGGGTTGCACAAGTTCCCATAAGCACCGATTGGTTAGATTCAGTGGGTGGGATCTCGATTCCTTTCCACAATCTACCTGGTGTACTGTACCCTAACATTAAGAACAGTGCGCTCGACTGACTTGATAATGCTAAGTATCTCTTCACTCCCTCATCCTGAGATTGGAGTTCTGGAGACTAACTGACGGCAGAAAAGAGATAGAACTGCAGGGCAAAGTAGTTCACGTGGTTCACTGCAGAGCGAGCTAGTGTATTTATAAGTTAATGTGGCCTGTAGGGAATTTGGGCACCCTCTGACGATCTCACGGCGCCAGTAGATGTTTTCCCGAGCGGCTGTTAAAACCTCCCAAGCAGGACTTTGCAGTTCTTGGCAGAGACGGGAGCAGTTATTCGTCAATAATCCACTCTGTTAAAGTACTCGAGTATGATGCTAGGATGCTTCATGGCTAGGCTAGTTTGTTGTTGGTGAGACGGTGCTTGGGCTAAGGATGTAGAACATGTTTTGGGCCAATAACCGAACATTTCCCAAAGGGTCTAGGACCCTATTTTCAGGAATTAGGGCCGATCATTGAAGATTTTGAAACTCATAGTGAAGGTTCTGACGATAAAATCTCTGTGAAAACCCCTGTGAATCCGACATATGGATGGGCAGCCTACATCTTTGCCATGGCTTTCTTTATCCTAGCGTCAGCGGTTGTGACAAACGGAAGTTCAGTTAAACTACTAACTGTGGCTGATGTCGCCAAGGGCCTGCGATTATTAGATGACAGGGCTGCAACACACCCTCAGACCCTTCTTTCCCGACTACGACCAATATCTCGTTATTGGATTATATGATAATAGGAAAAACATCATCCTGGAGCAGGTTACCGGTCTCTAGTAGCACGGTACGACTAATTGCTAGCCAGCACTTGATTCACTTTGCCCCGCAGCTCGGAGGGGAACAAGAGGGTTGAGCCGCACATACTCAGATAAGCCGTTAATAGACAATTCAAGCCTAGAATGGAAAATGATTTTCACAATTATAGTCGATTAGTGACTCGATATTGCTATAATGGAGGGGAGCTCCAGACACTCCAGGTTATCTTCCGAACACACCAAATGGTTCACGGGACCTGCAGGAACACAATCGAGCACTCGACTCAATTTGCGTGTATTTTTCAGCACGAGAACGGTAGCCCATGTCACGATAACCATTTTTACCATTTTGTAACCGATGGTTCCCCTCATCCACATGTGGGGGTAAATATGTAAAGCGGTGCACCGTACTTATCGGGCGAAACGCGCATTAAATGACCATAGTAAATGGCGACGAAAAAATAGGTTCTCGCCAACGATACAACCAATAGGAGCTTGAGAACAGGTTTGTTGAAATCGCCCGAAGAGGTCGCGTGCGTCTTGACAGGTATGACGGGGCCGGACTGGACGATTTGAGATAGTATTTCCTCATGGGATGATCGTCCTTTTGCTTCAGAATTCGGCAAGGAGACCCTCCACTTTTGGAATTTCGTGTCTGAGGTATGTTGATGAAGTTGTGGTACTGAAGGGCTGGTGGGCCGTAGTATTTGCTTTGCTGTGTTGTTGTTTGGAGGCCCGTTTCATGCGGTAGCGAAAGCCGCTGCCACGTTCCCCGGACCTCTCTCTGGACACAAAGAACTGGTGGGGAAAACAATGAGGGAATGCGTTGGCAAGATAGGGGAACATTTAGGGGGTTGGAGGGGGGAAGGGGAAGGAGAAAAGAGGATAACATAAGTATAGGAGGGGATCCGGATGAACGATGAGCTCCGGAGGTATTTCGTTTTGTTTTATTTTTTTTATTTTATGTCATCCCTCCATCGATTTGCTTGACTTTTCCAAGATTACCGGTATGATTGTTTTTGCTTTTGGAGTTGCATCTCGATGAGATTACTGTGATGTTGGGTTGGTTGGGCGTTGGTTGCTTGCCATGGCTCGCTCGTTGATTGCCTCTACCCCACTCTCTCACCTCCGCCTCTTGTCAGCAGAACAACTCTGGTGCCTCTTCCAGCGGGAACTCGGGAAGGCCGTATTTACTGTGGTAGTCCGCTCCACTTAATCTTATCCACACTAACTGGCCGATGTCTCCTCTCCTTCCCATCCAGTGTTTTTTTTTTGCCTAACAGAGGCTGTAGTCTCGGACGTTATTCGAATACTTTTATCCATCGACAAAACAGTCGCAGCGTGAGTCGGCAGCGGGAGGACAACTACAGCACAGAATGCCGGACTCTATGGGTGAACACGTTCAACTGACTAGCTGCCGCGGCAGTCACAGGCTGGGAGGCTGCCAACTCAGTCCTGAACCCCGCTTTGCTTGTTCACTCAACAACTCTCCGTTCCCTTATTATCGCCACCAGGAACCCCTTTGCTAATGGAGACTGTCGGTCGGTGGCCCTTTTGAGTTTTTAACATCCAGTGAGGCCGGGAAAAGTGGGGAGGAGAAGGGAGAAGGGGGGAGAAGAAACAAGGCAAGGGGGATATCTGCTCTTGGCCGACTATTCATCGTTCTATTTACTTGGGCAGGCGCTTCGGGGGGGGGTTGGGGGGAGGGGGGGGGAAGCTGCGGAAAGAGGAGATACGGAGGACTGGGGGAAGCGGGCTCTTTTCTCTTTCTCTCTCCATCACGATGGCCGAGGAGTGGGCGGAATATGGACGGTCTGGATGGGCCTATTTGGCCTGCGATTTACGCCTGCTCTCTACTCTACTTTTAAGTTCTTTTGTTTTGGGGTCGTTTCTTGATCTGATTCCTCTGGCAGAGCCTCAAAAAAGATCGCCGTCAAACAATAGTCTTGTGTCATCTGTCGCTTGGTTCTATTTTTAGGTAAGTATCCGATAAAAACAACTTTCCCAGCCGCAATGGACGCGAAACCAAGGGACGAAAAAACACCAAACATCAAACCAGTCTCAACTCCATTAGCAGCGCGGCTGTATGGTGAAAATACTCAATCAATTGAGCTATCGGCAAAATAATATCTGCTTGCAGACAAAGAAGGCAGGACATGACAAGGGAAAAATTCCGAAAAAAACAAAAACAAAAACAAAAACAAACGAGAGATGATAGGCCAGATCTGTTTTTGGATCCCCACACTTTCGGAACATTTCATCGCCCCCCTTGCCGACCCCCACTCCCGTACCCTGGGCGGATCCCGCAACCTCACAGGTCCTCACTTCACACCTTCTTGCTATCAATATCCACCCATCACCCCAGAACAATGAGGAAACCCGAATAATCAAAACACGAAAGGAATGGAAATGGTAGGAAAAACACAATTAGAAATAAAGCAAAACACCAGGACAAGCTTCAAACAAAATCACCGTTACCAAGCGCCAATACCATCCCAACTCATACCGTTCGCATCCGGCTTTGTCTTTGCATCTCAATTTCCTTCAGCTCCTTCTGCCACGCAACGATGTTAACCTTTTCCTTATCGGTCGACACGGGGTTGATGCCTTCGGCTTCCCATCGGGCCACTCGCTCCTTGGCTTGGGCGATCTTCCTCCAAGTCACTTCATACTTCTTGCACATCTGACACTTGCTGGCGACGCGAGACGCTTCGAAAATCAATTTCATGCCACAGGTTTCGCCCGTCCGGTATTCCTTGTTGCAATGAGCTCGGAATCGTCCCCACTTGTGGTCTCCGCAAACAAAGATTTGTTGGTCGTAGAAACACATGTTTATTTTAATGTTTCAGTTGGATCGAATGATATTCTGTGGTGGGAGGGGGGGAAGTAGGATCTGGGGGGGAGGCGGGGATGCTTTGAAATTGAGCTTGGAGATTGCTCAATGGCGGCTATGGAAGCAATTGATGTTTGGAGGCAAGCCTAGATGCTGTTTGCCTTTCTTCTGGAGAGGGGGGGAGAGGAGGATGATTGCCTTGGGGAGAAGAGACGGAGACAAGGGCGACCGCGCAGATGATTGTGAAGATGAGAATGAGGATGGGGATGGGGATGAGGATGGAGATGCAATTGGGGTGATTCGGAGGGGGGTATTTATGTTAGAGATGCTGTTGATACGCATCCATATCACAACCCCTCCTCCTCTCGGGACGGTAATTCTGATACCACCAACAGTTACAGAAAGTTCAACTATTTCCGGTCACGCCAGTCAGCCCATTGACACCCTCAACCGCCTCTCGTGAACAACACACAGCTGTAAAGCAGAGCGGAGGCACACAATCACAACGATCACCGTTCTTCCTAGTTCTCGACCCCTGCCCCACACTCCCACACCATCTTACCTCCGTCAATTGAAAGCGTCTCGCCTTCACTTTCGTTCTCTGTCTCCCAGAAACAGAAACTCGTCCTCCTATTCGGCCGTTCTCCCAACTATCTCCTATCTCCCCGTTTAACCCCTCACGGAGACGCTGGACCATGCACCTCCTGGTTCTGCCCTCACCCTGTCTCACTCGTCCCGCCCTACTAAATCAGATGCTCCGCGGTGTTGTCGTTTCTCGTTTCTCCTGCTCGCCATCCTTGTTTGCAGAAGCCCATAGATTGGGTTGCAAGCTTGCTCTTCTCATCACGTGTATGTGATGAACGGGACGGGGTTGCAGATAGTGTGGGGCAATGCATTGAGTGCTTGCTGAACGGTGGTTATTTGCGAGAATGACACGGATTTCCGCCCAGTCAGTGGCACGAGATATATCAACAAGGATGCAGACGAGGCATCTTGGGATTGACCTTCACCAGGACTAGGGTTCTTTTGGCGAAACTCAACGCATGAATTATAAGTTTCTTTTTACGCTAAAGGCCGGCTATCAAAGACGATCGTGCCCTCGATTGCTCCAAATCAGTACACCAACACAACATAACCAAGAAAATCAGACACTTCAAACCCCTCACCAACCCCTCTCCCCCAACGCCGGTTCCGTTCGCCTCATTCTATCTCCTTGGACCCACACCCATCTCTCAGCTAAAGCCTTGCCATCCGGGCTCGCCGGGGTCTTATCTCAGCCTTTTCACTTCATTTGGCCTGAACTGCAGCCGGATTTGTTTTGTTTCTAGTTTTTCTTGCTCAGCAATAGCGCTTCAACTATCCGCCCACCCGGGTGGTGTATATGCTGCAGCTTCAGTCACAAGACTCTAGCTGCCTCGGTCTTTACTTTGGGGAAATACTGGATTGGCAATTCGGATTGGTTTCCACAAAAGACTTGCATCTTATTTTGGGTCTCGCAGCGTTCAGCTGATTGCCATTCTCCTGCACCCCTCCTTGAAGCCTTGCCTTCCCAGCATCACGGCCCGGCGGCTTTACCCCTTCCGTGCTCTATTCCTCCAGAGTAGCTCAGATAAGGGAAGCATTGCATGAAATGACTCGTATAGATCTTTCCGCCCATCACTTTTTTTGCTTGTCCCATCGCCCCCCCCCCTCCTTCGTGCAAATGGACCCCGGGCGCTAGGGTCGAGAGTTTACCCATACTGACGTGGCAAACAGGGTATGGCCATCTTTTCAGAGGGAAGAGCCGCAGTTAATGTGCTCTCTCCCCTATTGTTGGAAGTTCACAATTACGTTTTTGGGTTCCGGGGGGCGGTGGCCATAATGTTTGAAGGGAACCCGGCCGGAACAGCTTACAGTTAATTTCATCAGAGCAGCTCCTGTTCAGCAAAGATTATCCTTGGGGTAACATTGATTTACCTCAATGGAATTGGAGCCTAGAGCTGCTATCCGGGTGGCAAAAAGAACAATGATCAAAGTAGGACTTTGTTTGCAGAAAGTTGTGCCTTTTACTTTTGTGGGCGGCACAGCAGCTTCCAAAGACATAACTCTGGACTTCCCGGTGAAAGGCAGTATTGCCAGAGAAGCATGGTGAGAGTTGCACAACAGTAACGAAGAGGGGGGCAGCGAAATCAAGGCAGCAGTCGAGGCATTCCGCTAAGGTTCTCGGGTTTTTAGAGAACTTTAAGCGCGGCATTTACTTTGGTGTGCTCGTCAAGGAAGAGAGGGAGGGGGGGGAGTGACCGAAGGACTAGGCTGGTTCTTGGGGGAAGCTGCAGACGAAGCATGCTGTGGTGGAAAGGGTCCAACTGTCCTACGCTAACTCCATAACGTCCGGATTTCTTCTGTTATTATTCAGTCATTACTTTTTTGCGCCCCGTCCCCCGACCCCTCCATTTGTTGATACGCAGTACTGTTCCCTTTATTTTTGGCACATAACGCAGAATAAACAATAAACAACGCTGTTGATTTATTTGAGATTGATTTTCAGTCACCCCCTCCTTCGCTCCGGACTCGTTTCCCTTTCCTCCCCCTACCGCCCTACCCCCCACTACCACCCACCACCTCTGCAATTGAGTGTGGCGCTTGTTGGTCGTGAATGCGGTTGTGAGTGCTTTTGTTGTGTTTGTGCTTTTTCGAAATGGGGTGGAAAGGCTTCTTCATTGAAATATAAGTTTTTTTTCCCGCCTGGACCTAGTTTCCTTTTCGAGTTTTGATGGGATATGTAGTGAAAGGTACCTCTGTTAAGTACCTTTGAATGTAGTCAAAAGAAGATGGCGACTACCCCTTGGAGTTTCTAGAAGGTCTTATAGAAGGACCCGATTCCAGCATTAGTTGCATGCCAAGGATTTGGATTGGTATCCTTTATTCGGGCTCCGCAGTCTCATGTGAGACCTGCTGGATGCTTATGAGACAATTGGGGGTGTGGTGGTAGTGGTGGTGGTGATGGTAGTGGTGGGCTATCGGGAGTCTTTTTTTTTTGTGATTTTCTTTTCCTTTTCCATTTGCTTACCAATTTCCTCTTTTCGTCTTTTTTGTCTCCCTTACATTTTTGCCCTTAGATCATTGAGGATTGGGTAACAGGAGGAGAACGGAATAGGCAAACATTTAACGAGGAAGAAATATCATATACATATAAAAAAAACAATTAAAGAGTAAAAAGAAAGTAAGCAGGGGGTATAATATTTTTATAAAATACCATAGCACAGCAAATATATAATATAAAAGAATATTCATCATTGGCCAAAAAAGGTTCTGCGTGCTTACCTTCTTTCTCTCTCCAACCCCCTCCATCTATCTATCGGGCCAGGATCCACCCTCCTCCCATAATTCAGTGCTCAGCGCTCGGCAGTGTCAGTGAAAATCGGAAAACACAACCCACGTCTTCGTAGAGATCCCTATGGGATTAGCAGAAATAGTTTTCCGATTTTTACTGCACCCCCCCTCGAGTACCCACTGACACACCGCACCGCACACCGCACATATCACCACCCTCACCACGGAAAAGGGGGTGCTCACTTACTCACTCACAAAGTACGTAGGTACACATACCATGCTGTGTATCCCGCAGATAGATGGATAGATAGGTAGATAGATAGATGAGTGGATGAATGGAAATGATATGCCCTAATTGAAATTTCATAAAAAGAATTGAGCCCCTCCCCTCCCCCCAATTCCCTATCGATCATGGTGCCGGTCATGATGGATGGATAAAAATAAAAAAGGAAAGTAGTAACTTGAGAAAAATAACCAAGCTACGTATGATATGTAATGTAGTGAAAGGGAGCGGAGGTGAGAGTGAAAATGAAAGCGGGGCGGGTCTAAAAGGAAAGGAAAAGAAAAGAAAGAAGGGGGAGGAGGAGGGAGGGCAGGGAGGGCAGGGAGGGAGGGGGGGAACAGTTGAAGAGGAGAGGAGAGTAAGGATGAGCAGAGAGGGGTGAAGCGATGGTAACGGGAATGGAGGGATGGATGGGCAAATGGATGGGGCGAGTGAGGTGGGTGGATGAGGTTGATGGATCGATGGATTGGAAAGAGGGGTGGATGGAGGGGAGCGGAATAGATGGGTGGGTTTAGTTGGGGGGGGTGGATGGGTGCACTGGGTATGAGTAGATAGGCAGGCAAGCAAGCTGGCGGGAATGTATCTTAGAGCAGGTAGGTGTGTAGACAGATAGGTAGGTAGACAGGCACACAGGCAGGCAATTGGATGATTGAGGGGGGCAAATCAGTCAAGGCAGGTATTGTAGGTTAGGTAGCTAGGTAGGTAGGTATGTGAGTAAGTAATTAATGAAGGCATAGGTAAGGTGGGAAACTGAAAGAGAAGTGCCCACTGTAGGATACCAGTGCAGAAGACGATACCCCACTAAATACACTAGCAATGGCTTTTTCCCTTTCTTCCTTTCATTCATTCATTCATCTAATAGTTCACCCTCTCTAACATACTCTCCTCAAGTTCTCCAATCCCGTTTGCTAGCTAATTCCTTCTTCTGCCCCTCCTCTGCGGAGCAGGCCCGTCGTGCTTTTTTTAATCCATAAAACGGCACGATCCATCGTATTTCTCAAACTTAAGCTTAATCCTAAGCTCACCGCAACCAGTACCTTGGCCACAAAGCAAAACGAATGGAACGTGCTGTGGGTATGGTAGCTCCGATTCGACCAGCCAACCATTCACTCACCTACCGTACCGCCTCTTCTCTTGCTCATCAGTCAATCAATCGTTGATTTTACCATGTACAGTACCAGACCTTACTCTACCTTACTGGTAACAGCTATCCAGTCATACAGCACCAGTCGCTCAATTCTACTTACCTACCGATCACCGTTCCCCCAAAGCTCCACCTCCCCCCCCCCCCTCCTCCCCATTTGTTCATCCATCACACAGACCACCTCTTATGGCTTCTCGCTCATCATCTCCTCATCGCCATCATCATAATCATCATCATCACCATTATAGAGGGTTCATCCGATTCGCTCGATGAGCCATTGAAACGCGATTGGATAACTCGGGGCTTTTTTTTTTTCTTCACTTTTCTTGCCTCTTGCTCGCCCTCCACCTACGGTGGGAGGGATGATACAGCATGATAGATTAAAACAAAAGAAATTTTTAATAAACGAAAATAAAGATAAAAGACTCCGCAGACACACCCCATCACCTGCCTGCTTGGAAGATTATTTTTTTGGTTCTCTTTTCCCTATGTAGAGCAGCAATGTAGGGTGCGAGGTGGACTTGTGTGCGAGCAAGTCAGTTGCGGTATAGAGAAACGAGGGGGGGGGGGATAGGGCCAGGTATTGAGTGACTGATCGTTGGTCTCTTTTTTTTTTTTTTTTTTTTTTTTTTACTTTTATTTTCCTTCCCTACCATGTTCTTGCCCTGCTGTATTGTATTGCTGTACCTAGTTTATATTGCTAGCTGACTGGTTGGTCAAGGAACCGAGGGGGCGGAGGAGAGGGGGGAGGGATGAGTTGGGGGTTGGAAGTGATTGGGAGATGCAGGAAGAGATGTAGTTATTGGTTCATCGAGTATGCTCGTGGTTGGATGGATTGAACTTGTTTTATATCGAGCGGAGTTGTGAAGGGCAGTGGGGGGAGCGCAGAACCTCATTTCAAAGTGCATTATAGTTAAAAAAGTGGCAAACAAAATATTTAAAAATAAAAATAAAAATAATAAAATGATGGAAACAGATATTCATAGATCGATCACTCGATTTAGCTGCTACCGCTCGGTTTTGTATTTTTTTGCTATTATTATGTGAGTAAGGAATATGCTCCGGTAACCAGCGGTAGCGGTAACTGGATGTGGATTTGCGGTTGGTTGGCGTTTCAGATTGGTGCTGGCGTCATCTGCTACAATAATATGAGAGTTGTTAAGGATATTTACGTATGAGCAGGGTATTGCTGAGCACGGCTTGTGCTAAATGCTGGCTGGCGCTGGACGCGCACGGTAATGGGTACGGTAGTGTCTTACCGATCACGGAGCACAGAGACCGGTAACATAACGTAAGCTATAGAATCGGAAGAGGGGCTTTTGCTGCTTGTTGAAGGAGCTCTGGGAAACGTTATCGTGGGAACTCTTTTCGGGTTATCCAATTGTCACGTAAGTTATACAAATCACTGGATACGTTTCATATCGCTCCACTCCACCACGGTTACCAAGGCGATGTTTGCCTCCACCGAGCTAATTGCGGCATTGCAAACCGTACTGCACCGCATAGTACTTGTCCGGTACTGAAACTGTCACGCAACTCCTAATACTGTAACATAACCTGGCACGATCAGATTAACATGTGCTATCAACACTTGACCACCACAACACGATCGTAGCCTAGCCACCACTAACTGATCCAAGCCCCAACTGACCAAGATCCGAACATAGCTTAGCCCCCGCCTAAGGTACGAGTACTCGTACAGTGCTCGCACCTCCTACATCATCTTCATAACAATCAGTCGGCCTTAACAGACTCACTCTCTCGCTCACCGCCAGACAAGGTTATTTTTCTTTTTTCCCCCCCCATCCTGCCCCGCTGCTTCGTTGTCCCAGCTGTGGGGACGCCACCTCTAGTGCCTCTATCACTGCTACCTCCACCTACTCCACAGAGAACGTGGGTACCTGTAGCGTGCTTAATGCCGTTTAAAGCAACGTCGGCTTCAGTTGCGGGTTTCGACACCGACAACGACGGCGATGGCAAACAGCAGCAGCAGCAGCAGCAGCAGCAACCGCGGGAGACGCTGCTGCAGGAAAAGGAAAGGGTTTCGTTGGACACGCTTCCGGACGAAATCATACTCGCGGTTTGTGAATTATTGGATGTGCCGGAACTGGGGGCTTTGGCAAAGGTGATTGCTACTTTCTTTTTTTTCTTCTTTTCCCTCCCCTTTCTCTTCCCGAGTTTGTTCTACTATATCTTTTAATCGAGGTGGGTGGGTGGGGTGGATCGATGCGGGATGAGGTGCGATAAAATAGTTGTGATACGTAGCTATGGTAGCTATGTTAGTAGGTGGGTAGGTGGGTAGGTAGGGAGGGGGATGGTGGGCAGCTAGCTAGCTAGCTAGACTTTATTTGTGTCGGAGACACGGTGGAGCAACGTGCCGCACTCCACGGGGAGGGGAAAAGGGGGACAAGTGATCATTTCATCCCAACCTCTGTCCTTACATACCGTACCCAACTAACTAGCTAACAAACTAACCTCCTCCTGCATCTACATACCTACCTACCTCCCTTACCTCCACTAACACTACCATCCACTTCTCTACTCTACTCTACGGTTATTAAAAATTAAATTAAATAAAAACCACTAACAATTACCTCAGACAACCCACCGCCTCCGCACCCTATCCACAGACCCCCTCCTACACAAAACCCGGCTCCACCGCGCTAAAGCGATCCTCGCAGCCTCTCTCCAACTCCGCTTCTCTGTAATGCGCAAATCTATCTGACCCGCCGCTAGTACACGTAGTGCTTCCTCTCCTGTACCTTGCTCGGGATTAGACTAAAGCACCACTTCCTTGCCCAACCGAGTCTTCCCGCCCTCCTGGAGCGCGGCGAGATCGCACCGGCACTGGCGGGCAAGCCGAGACACCGAGAGAGAGGGGGGTGGGGGGTTAAAGATGGGTTGAGGGGTGGGTTGAGAGGTTGAGTCTTGAGGAGACGATCGGGTGTGTGCTAGACTTGAATAGGGTTGGGTGGGGGAGAGGAGGGAAATGGTTAGGAGAATTGCCAAGGGATCAATGGCAAGGTGACGGGAGGATGGCAAGGCGAAGGAAGGCGAGGGGGAAGGGGAAGGTGGATAATAGTGGGACGTGTTGGGAGATAGAGTGGCCAGGTATGATCCGCCCTGAGCAATGGTTTTGGGGCTTGAGAGATACTTTGAAAAGTTGGCTGCTGAAGGGGGAATCGATCTTCCACGTCACACCGTTCTACCTACCTAGAAGTAGTAATTGAAACCAAATGGCCTGCGAACCACCCTGTATCGAGCATGGGATTGGTAATATTCAACCTATCCAACCTGTTGGGAGTACAAGACAGAACCATGAGGGGATTTGCAGATGTGACCAGAAATCTTACCTGTCGTTGATATGTGCTGTACCTATCTAACTAACTAACTATCTCCCAATTCGTAATGCCTGTCGCACAGTCATCATCATTGAACCCGGTACCTTCTCCCCATACCCCGGACCAATATGTAATACAAGTGGAATAAATTGACGTGACAGGACTCAAACCATGGTTATATTGAATTTTCTGCATCAATTGGTACCGTGTCGTACGGAAATTGCCGTTGCTGCTGTGTGTGTCTCTCAAGGTGATACTCTGGAATAAGAATATAATGGAACATGCAGGGCTATTTCTTAGCAATGCCCACCCTATCGCACTATGGTGCTAATATACTCGAACGTGTGATCTTTTCTTTTCTTTTGTTATGATACCTGATTACGTGAGGGGCGACTGGTTGCGATCAGGTCATCTACGGAGCCACAATATACACGTATCGCCGATAACCCGCTAGGAGGGTGAAGGTATGGAGCAAAGCGAAGACAGGGAGGCACAGTAGCAAAGGCATCACGACAGGAAAGGTAGGAGTGGAAGGAGGATGGGAAGGAGAGGATGTTGACAGAGTGGCAATTCACACAGCCCGTACCTTTGCCCCTACAGTAACTGCGCGGTGAATAGGTGAACTCACGTACAGCACACCAATCACCTCTGGCTAATATATCACTAAGAATGGTGAGGAAAGGGATTATTTGCTTTTTTGCATTAACCTCCCCCGGTTCGGTATCGGGGAACTCCCTTGGCTTCTGTTTCTAAATAAACTTTCTACTGCTCTAGTCATCCGTCTCCTCCTTCGCCAGGCCGTGCTCCCGAAGCAGAGACTGTATCTCCTCCGCACTCCACAAGTGGTGGTACACCTTTCCACTCTCTGTCTTGCCAACTGTTGCAAACTCGACTGTTATCAAGAAGGGATCATTAGCGCCCGAGCTCGGCATGCAATTATAAACGCAAATACCCTCTTACGAGGGCGCGGAGAAAGGCCGGAAACGTACTCTTCTCGTTGCTCAAGGTAGTGCTGTCCATTGTCTTGCTCAGCACTTTGACAGCAATCGCACAAGCTTCTTTCAGATCGCAATCTTCCTTGTAATCTTGCTTCAATAGACTCTGGGCAGAGGCATTATTAGCACCGACAGAGGTGGCTTTCCAACCACCGTAATTGCCGGAAGGATTGGATTGGTAGAGCTGGAACTCGCGTTGCGAATCGTAACCTGCGTAGATGAAGGAGACACCGAACGGACGGAGACCTACATTGGAAAACGAAAAAGAAAAACATCAGTGTTGAATGTGGGGGCGGGGTTTTTCTCGTATCTATTTATTCACCCCTGCGGGGTTGGTTGTCTTTGTTTGTTGGAACTAACTTACCACCATGTTGGGTGTAGCCTTGCTTCAGATCACATAACCTCCTAACAAGCTGCTCACATGGGATATCTTCGTTATAGGTGAGAAGGTAGTTTTGTGCAGCTTGTCGAGCGTAGTTAATCAATATGTTCGCGTCTGCCGTCATTCCAGCTACTGCGCAGATCATATTACTGTATTCATCCAAATCCATCCCCCGTCAGTCCCAGCCTTCCCCATAGTTTCAAATAGATCCAGTAGATGATGGACGAGGAAGAAAGGTTAGGAACTACTGACTCGTTTAGGATGTACAGCTTCTCCGCACTTGTATCCTGTTCCAACAGTTTGCTTGTAACCTTCCTCTCTGCGGCAAGGACAATTCCATCTTTCGCCAAGACCCCTAGAGCGGTTCCGGCGTGAGAAATGGCTTCCAGAGCATATTCCACTTGGTAAAGACGACCTTCGGGGGAGAAGATAGTTGTCTAGCCGGATAGTCTAGTCAGCCTCAATAGCTTATGGATGGCAAAGGAAGCATAAGAGGGAGATAATCCAACCCTGGAATCATAACGTCTAGACATTTCGGGTGAGACTCAAGATGGAATATAAGTTGTGTTGTGGATAGATGGAAATGGATGAAGTTTGGTTGATGGATGCTGTTTGGCGGGGGGTGGGGTGGATACTCGCGTTGCTAGGTTGAGGTTTCAATGGTTAGCCTGCATCCAGACAACGAGTGACGCCAAGACACATACCTGTGTGGACCCCAAAACTACCCTATCCGATCGCTCTACGGCATCCCGGTAGAATGCCTCGTGCGCAACCCCAAAGTATTAAAATCTTCACCAGCCACGGTAACCGATAATACTCCCATCTTCTACCTCCCCTACTGCTAGGGCTCTACCGGCCTTAATCTCGTGACAACCAGTCTACAACATGGCTTCCTCTAATCTTCCGAACCGTCCTCCAGCTCCCGCGTCTTTCGGGGCACCGGTAAGACCTCCGCCTCTCGCTCCCGGTTGGACAGAACACAAAGCTCTCACAGGTCGGCTCCCCTTCTACTGCAACTTATAGCAAACACGTCTTACCAAAATATAGGTCATACCTATTACTATAATGTAGCCACAAAAACTTCTACATACACTCGTCCTATCGCACCATCGACAGCCCCCCCCTTCGCCCCAGGTCCAGGTCCTTTCCCGGTGTTCGATGGAGCATCAGCCCCTTATGCTGGGGGCTTCCCCGCTCAACAGGTTCCTCAGCAACCATTCCCCAAACAATTCCCCCCGCAGCAGTTCCCACCCTACCAGTATAGCTACGGACGCGGTGGGGGTGGTGGTGGCGGGGGAAGAGGCGGGCGGTTTGACAAACAAAACCGACATCCGCGTCATCCCCAGCGAAGGCGACAGGAGAAGCCGGACAGACCAAGGTCAAAGTAAGATTTCCTACGGCATCGCCCCGTGATTGGGTCTAACGAAAGTGATTAGACGGGAGATACCAGGGATGAAACCATGGGTTCTTGTGACTACGAAGCAGGGGAGAAAGTTTGTTCATAACACAGAGACCAAGGCTTCACTATGGAAGGCCCCGGAAGATGTTCAGGCTGCGATTGACACGATGTCCCCGGAGGAAGGCATATCGGAGGAATCGAAGAAGGGCAAAGGCAAGGAGGCCGCCGCGCCAGAGGGTGGGAGTAAAACCGAGGTCAAGTCTGAACAAGAGGAGAGGAGACGGGCTGTTTCAGCTGCAGCAGCTGCAGTTAAAATGGGGGGGGGAAGAAGTAAGGCTCTAGACAGAGCAAATGCTGCGCTCCAGGAGCAGGAAGCAGACAAAGAGGAGGATGAAGAGGGGGATGAAGAGGAGGATGAAGAGGAGGATGAAGAAGAGGAGGAAATGGAGGAGTATGCTCAGAAGAGGTTGAAAACATTAGAACAGGGGCCATTGGAGTTTACAGAGGACGATGTGGCCTGGCAATTAGAAGCTATGGCTCAGGAGTATGGTCTTGACGAGGAGGACTTTGATGAAGGCGGGGAAATGACCGATGAGGACAACATTTATTTGTTCAAGGTAGGTATCCCCGACAAACTGATCCGGTGACTTCGAAACCATCATAACGATTCATAGGAAATGTTGGCCGAATACAAAGTCAACCCATACAGCACTTGGGACAAGGAAATGCCCCGCATCGTGGAAGACCCTCGTTACGTCCTAATAAACACGACAAGAGCACGAAAAGATGTCTTTACAAACTGGTGTCGAGAGCGTATCGTAGAACTAAAGGTCGAGAAGGAGAAGACCAGGAAGCAAGATCCCAGGATACCCTTCTGGGGGTTCCTCAAGGGAAATGCAAGTGCCAAGCTGTACTGGCCCGAATTCAAGAGAAAATGGAAGAAGTCATCAGAGATGAAAGACAGCAAAGTACCCGACAAAGACAAGGAGAAGATGTATAGAGAGTACATCTCCCGTAAGTGGCCCGCCTATACAACTAGTTTACGGGACCCTAGCTAATCGCCATTAGATATGAAAATTTCCGAACCTCTCCGTGAAAACGACCTCAAAAAACTGCTAAAGTCCACCACCCTATCCCGCGACACCACCCTTGAAACACTCCCAGAATCGATTCTAGTAGACGTCCGATACGTCACCGCGCCAGATAATGCCCGTGATAAGGTTATTCAGGATTACCTAGCGACTCTCCCGGAGGATCCAGAAAAAGAGAAGGAGCGGAAGGAGCGTGAGCGACGTGATCAAGCGCTCCGAGAACGAGAACGAACTGTCAAGAAGGAACAGTGGAAACTCCGAGGTGAGGAGCAGAGGGCCAAAGAGATGCTCAGGGAAGAAGAGGCGATGATTGAGAGAGCGAAGGTCGTTGGGAAACGGGGACTTTTGGGACATCTTATCAAGGAGGACACTACTGAGAATGAAAAGGGCGATAAGGAAGGTATGCCGAAGCCGGATGAGCCCCGTCGGGGGGCATCTGCAGAGGGGTGAGTCGCGAGAGGGTGGGAGGGGTTGTGGACGAAATAAGGAATCTGACGACGTCGGAATATAAATACATAGATCTGTACATTATTAGGCCGAGAGATTACGTACGATAAAAGCTGGTTCGCTATAGCCCCCCCCCCCCCCCCCCCCAGAAGGTGTTCCCAACTATCATAGATCACTATAATGCACCCTAGACATCTCTCGAATTTACTATCCCCCTTCTTTCATTCCAGCTATCATAGAGATATTCCGAGGGAGCTCATACCCCTGCTTTGCCTTATAAATAAGCCTTCCAATCCGCATAGCCCCCTCCGGCATAAGTGTAATACCAAATGAAGAAAAGGAAAGACAAGACAGCCACAGCCCAGTCACTACAAAGGTCCCGTCGGCACCCAAACCCCCAAGCGTCCCACGTTCCATCCTCCTCCTCAGAACAGTTACTACCTAAGGCAGTAAAGTAAGAAACAGCCCCCAACAGAGAATACCCGCCAGCGAAGCAGCAAAGTCCTCGCTCTCAGATCCTAGCAAAATAGATGTGAGCAATGCGTGATCCTTTTAACATACTGTTGGGGCAAACACTTTGTTTTTTTTGGTGGAGGGAAGGTTATATTGTTCGTAGCGGCACTTTAGTGTGTAAGGCTGATGATCTGTCTCTCGCAGTTGTATAATATTATGATGGTGCATTTTCATACACTTGATGTTTAAAAAAGTTTGATTCTAGCATACCTTTGGGGGATGTGGGGAGTTGAATGCAGCTTTAGTCATAGCTAGTCACTCGTGGGACGGATCTCCTAGCCACTTCTTGCGTTCTCTTCAAGGTGCAAAGTTAATCATGTACCAGGGTGGCCTGGGTCTCTTTTCGCACTCTCCGCATCTCTCGCCGCGTTTTTTAATGGGTTGATACCCTGCTTTGGGAGCCATGAGCCAAACAACCGCCCGAATGTCATACCATTCCTAGGCGCTTGGTTCTGGTTGCACGGATAGATTGGTGTGATAGTCTCTGGTATTGTCACAGGAGGTCACTCGTGTCAATGATCATTCCTGCAGAGTCCGAGCTCGATCCAAGCCTTGGCCTTTCTGCCTATAAGGCATTACTCTCCGCCCTGTCTCACTCTCTTTTATAAAGACCTATTTCCCTCTATTAGGTCACCGTTGTAGATTTCCTTTTCAATTCAACTTAGCAAACAAAAGAAAATAAAAACTAGATGTAGACCTTTGTCTAATTAAGTGTTCTGAGCAAACTTCCTCAAACAAGCAAGTACTCCACTGTTTCCAAAACTCCAAGTGCTAGAAAATATGCAATTCCCATGCTACTTCCAATCCCAGGCTCCTTATTTCCCCCTAAACAATGTAGCAAAAAAGAGAAAAAACACCTAAAAATGCAAAATTGAGGTAAATAAAAAAGGCCAAATGAAAAGAAAGAAAGCCACTGGGAAGATTAGAATTCCCTGAATTATGCCAGTCATCCGAGTAAGGGCTCAGCAGGCGCCGCATGCCGATACAAAATATAGGCTATGCCGCAGCAAACGCTCAGAAATAGTCCCCAAGCAAAAGGCAGGATATAGAAGTCCATTTGAGAGATGACGTTTGAATCGGGCCAGAACCTCCAAAGCGCCCCGAACCGCTGGATGTATATGAGGTCGCTCCATCGGGAGGTGTTCAGGAGGATAAAACATCCTCCTACAACCCAGCATCGGTCAGTAGTGATTCCAGGTATTTGCAAGTCTCAAAATTACCTATGATAACAACCAGTATGGAACTTAGTCTACCCCAGCCTCTTCCAAGCATCACCCCCCCTAGAAGGAAAGAAGCCGCTGGCAGCCCAACCGAGTGTCCCAATTTATTAATTCTCCCTTCCCACGATCTAACCCTTTCGTCCATATCCGCAAGAGCCTCTGTGACATTCCCCATTATTTCGACCAGCTTCTCGGAGGACTCCGTTAGTGTTTGGTGAGCGCCAGTAAGCTCTCCGTAGATTCCCGAAATTACGTGAAATTTCTAATGTGTGCGACGGATTAGATCTTAATATAATAGCAATCTCCATAATATCAAACACACCATGACATGAGTCTCCGCAAGGACATCGAGCTCTCTGAATTTCTCTAAAGAATCTTCCTATATGGAATACAACTATTAGATGAAGTCCGATAGCGAAAACTATCTCGTTTGCCGATTGATGGCGGCTTATCTGACTGACCATCTTACTGGAAATTGATCCAAGGGTCTGGACCCGTGAACTGTAAGCCCCATGTCAAACAGTTTCAAAATTTGCCACACCATACCTCTTCTACTGAGTTGACCTGCTGGTCTGTGGCAGTTCGAACTTTGTAGATTGACTGTTCTGCAGAGTTAGCATATGCAAGTTCAGATTAACACAATGGTCTTACCAATTCGAGTCGATCTACCGCAGCTTGCCCTCTCTCGTATAGCCTTTCCAAGTTACCATTCATGGTATCAGCCATTTTGGTTGTATCCTCGGCCAAATTTATCTTTGCTCCCCTGTAATCCTCAGCTAGCTCTTCTATAAACTTTTTAAGTTTAGTAGTCGCCTCGGTTTGCATCTTAGCCGCTCTCCAAGCATCTTTGAGTGACACCTCAATAATTGTAAACAGTGATTGGTGAGTTCTGGTAATGTTTCTGTGAACGTTGATCATGTCCTCTGCCAGGAAGTTAGCTTTTTAGTGATATATGCGATTATTATTGGTCCCATAGATACCCTTTTCTACCTCCCGCCTAGCAGCAGAGCACATGGAAAATCCATTGGCACGATTATTGCTGTATGATGTCCACCACTGAGACTTTTGGGCTAACTTTTGGAGGCACTCTTTAGCCCTACGAACCCTCTTTTCTCTCACGCCCTCAAATCTTCGACACTCGTAGGGAAATTCGAGACCATCAACCTCAAACTCGCAAGCCGCCAACTGCACGCCAAAAAGAATTCTCGAGTTCTCGTCTTCTTCACCGTCAATCCCTATTGATCTACAGTCTCCGACCAGAGATTCAGAGGCGATTTTGTGGCAGGAGGACTTTGAAGAAAGTCTGTTCAATTCAGCAAGTGCTGTTTCATAAGCCTTATCGACTTCAAAGAGGGGGGTAAAATTCTCCGAGTCATCATTGAGGGCCGAATTATAATCCAGGGATTTAACCCAAACAGCAGGGATGGAAGGGGATGATGTTCGAGAGCGAAAAACGCCCCAAGATGATACCGCGGACCAGAAAAAAGGTGTGAAAAGAAGGACTCTGAGAAACAGCATGGTTAGAGTTTTAACCCTTTAGGAAATTCTTGCAGGTCGTGGCTTCAGGATAGGTTTTCCGCAGTGGTCTCGTCGTTATTAGTAGTTGGGGTGAGAGCGGAAGGGTAAAGGTTTTCAAGGACATGAGAGCGGAAGCCCCTGAATCTTGGTGCGTGTACCCTGGGGCTTAACTTACACGGCCACAAATCTTTTGGGGACCTCAAAACACAGGAGTCTAACATGATGGGATGTATGATATGTCACCACATTTATGTGGCCAGAAGTTCATAACCTACCTTATATCTAAGCATGGTAGTCAATTGACAACTAATCAGTAAATATATTTCGTAGAAAATCGAATACACTAATAGCTCAGAAGCCATGAGAGTAATCAACCCTTATAAATTCCGGTGCAACATCTATACTGTTATACATAATCCTAGGGGCGGTAGTTTGTGTGAGTACGTACCCCTCTGCCTCACAGAAATACCCCCGCAACTAGAAGGAAAAAAATATGAAAACAGACTCCCCCAAAACAAGACAGTTTGGGAGACTCCTCTGGAGCTGTTTGTTTCTCGGTATTATCTCCTAATGCCTCCAGGAAAGCAATTTCTCCCCCAGTCTATACCCTCCCAACCTCCTGCCCCTCCTCCAGTCCTCTTGTGTTGGCCAATATGCAAATACTCTTACTCCATCACCCCAACATCGAGCCGAAGCCAGTCCCCTTGGTTACATTTTGCTCAAAGGGACAACATTTATCTTGTGCTCGAAACTAGTCAGCCTGATGATGTGTTTGACCATCTAGGTGCACAAACGAGGATGAAGATAGTTTGGGGAGCTCAGACGCTGGCAAGTTGGTCTCTCCCGAGTTACCGTGGAGAGCTCTAACGTATGAGGGTGAATAGGAGGATATCGAATTGACGGCCTTAGGGAAAAAGACTATCCCCAGTGGGAACCTCTTTCAAGACCCTCAACCAGCTTTAATGGCAATTGGGCGTTCACCAGTTTTAGCTATTAAGTATCTTCACCAAGAAAACGTAAGTATGTCTTATCCCATCTATCAACTCTCAATTGTTCTCCTAAAAGAATACAGATGCGTCGTTTTCAGATCAAGTTTGTTTTGGAAGAAGATTACCAATCTGCTGTAGCAAGCCTAGAGAGGGTGAACTGCTTAGTGAAGCCTCCACCGGCCCCTCAAGGCGTCACAGAGCAAACTTCAAAAGGACTCCCTGCCCCGACAGCACGCCCAATATTTTCTCGCTCTTTTCGTCCAACACCAGATCACAACCTCAGCCAAAGCTCGCCTCCGAGGACCCCATCCAACAGCCTCCCTAGTTCCACTTCATCTGATAGCACTGTTGCAGCCACTCCTTTTGGATGCCCTTCAATGCTGTCATCCAAAGACGCACAACAATCACAACCATTATTTGGTATTGAGCAGAGCAAGGACGATCCTAGGACACCAGTCAGGCACGAAGGGTTCAAGCGGCCCTCGGGGAACTCTTACACAAGCTCCATGAGCACTTATCCCTCGAGTCCGCCAGAGCTTTATCATATCTCCAACGGAGTTCAAGACCTTCCACCCCCACGACCTCCGCCGGATCTGAACAATCGCGAGCAACCCAAAACTTCCATAGCACCGGTTTCAAGCAGTGGCAAAAGCAGTTTGGCAAGCGCTCTTCCGCCCCTGCCCCGGCCAACTCCTATAAGGACTTTAAGAGCACCATCAAGGGCGCAGACATCTGCCGGCTACATTTCTCGACCTATGCCGACCTCCGAATCGAATCACAGGCTATTTATTCAGACTGATGATGAGAGTCAAAACAGTAAACAAACAATACCCGCCCATCCTAATAATATTTCCCAAGACACCCCAAACCTTCCTCCCGAAAAAAATCCTAAGCAGGATAGGTTGCAGCTCCAACCCCCTTTTCGCGAGGAAAGGGGCATTTGCGGTCACCCCCCGCACTCTGGCAGTCAACCCAATGTCACCTCTACAAGAGGTGATTCCCTTGTGGGGAGCAAACGGGGGAGAAGGGTGGATGATAATGAGAATGAGGACAGAAATGAGCACATGCAAAGGAAGAGGCAACATATTCATACTGACGAAGAGCTGACACGCGAGGAAGAGGACTTTGCGCAGATGGAGGAGTTCATCATCAACGCTATCCATGACGATAGCTTCGTGAGGCTAGTCGAGAGGATTGGTGGAATTTGGCAGAGAATGGGGTTTGAGAAGGCCGTGCCCAAATTATTTACCGAGGAAAAAGATTGATACCCAGAAGGATATAGGGTGGCGGCTGTTGTGTGAAGGCGCATATACATCTAGATTGCATCCAAATCACATCGATTGCTCTAACCTGCTAGCGTTTCAGTGACTGTGTCTATAGATGGGGTGCTTCGGTCAGTTCTGGGGTCCTCTCCCTTACATTTGCAATCTAAATCATGTATTATCACTCACAGCGCTTGGCCAATATACGGACACCCTTGGGGGGAAAGGGCGGTTTGTCCCACTCAAGCTTTGGGATAAAGTTAGTGTAACAGCACACCTACACCCAGGAAATTTTCCCCTCTAAAATTACCCGTAATCCGGACCTCCAGGTCCCAGCTAGATGCCATAATCGGCAACAGCCGAGCTACCCCAGGAAATGATGTCGCAATGACGAAATACTAAAAACACCAAGCATCACCACCACCACCAAAGCACCACTAAACCCCGAATAACCACGACTTCACTAATCGCAGCCGCGCCGCCAGCCTCAACAACCCACCACAAAACAAAGCAAGACAAGACAAGACGGGGCAGAAAAAAATGTTCAAATCCCTTCGAACCCTCCCCCGCCTCCGCCCCCTAATCCCCCCCATCATCACCTCCCCCCACAACCACATAATCCCACCGCGCCCCAAATCAACCTACGAATCCACCTCCGACGCAAAAATCCCCTCAAAAGAAGACCTAAACCCCACCTCTCGGGAGAACACTGGCACGGGCACACACGACGAGGTAGCGCACGCCGATAACGCAGCTTATAATCCCGACCTGACGGATCCCGGTAGAGAGAGGGAGTCCGCTGGCGCTGAGGTACGTATCATACCGAATTTCCCCACACCTAGGTGGGTGGGTGGGTGGTGGGAAGGCTAATGCATGGTATGTACTCTAGGAGAAAAAAAGAACGAAAAGTCCCGGGAATCCCCTCGATGCGAGTCCTGCGGATCCTGGGATTGGTTCGTCTGGTGAGGATGGGAGGGTTGATGTTGATGCTGGTAAACGGAGGGGGGGTAGGAGGAGTGGGGGGAGTAAGGATGCTTGATTGGGGGGGGAGTGATGCTTTTACAATATTATGATTGTTATTTTTATTTATTTATTTAAAGTTTTGGTAGGTGGGGGGAGTGGTTGAGGCTGTAATATGTGCAGTGGATTATCTATTCCTATAGGTTAAAGTATGGACACGGGAATATGGAAAGATGGAAAGACGGAAAGATGGAAAGATGGAAAAATAAAGGATAAAGAGTATGTATATACCATACATGCTAGAAATTTAGTCGACCGATAACCTGACAAGATCCAGTTTAAAAGAAGAAAACCCTCGGGAAGGAATTTATACATCCGAAAGAAGCCATGAAATAGTTATCTGAAGAAATGAAATAAAAGGAAGGAAAAAAAGGAAAAGGTTTAATTACTACTCGTAGTTACACCAGTCAAAGTCGGTATTATCCTTATCCTCCGGATCTTCAGATAGCATTGGACTCGAACCACCGCTCGGGGCCTGTCCCTCGTGATGCATTTTCTCGAGTCCGGCCATTGTATCCGGTGAAGTAGCAATGGGGCCCACTACAACTTCTTGTGCTTCTCCTACTTCATTCCCGACTAGAAGAGACTTCCCAACAGCAATATCATTGTCGTTATGGTCGTCGCCGCCGCCGTTGTAGTCTGTCATTTCCTGATCAGTCTTGGAGGTATTCATGGCCCCGTCCCCAGCAATTGGCCCAATACCACGCATAACGTAGTCAGTTTTGCCCAAGTCTCCGTCATTACAGCTGCGATGAGGCGTTTCGAACACGCCCATTGCACTTCTCAATTCGGCGTCGCCATCACCTTTAATACTCCCTTCGTCCTCGTCGTCACCATCGTCGCCTTGGTGGTCTTGCCCCTCCAACCCTTCTGTGAAGAACCCGCCAGAATCATGGCCCTCCTTTTCAAGGGCGGGATTGGGCTCAATGGCTCTGCCCACAACCAATGTTTCGTACTCAGCTTCGGACATGAGATCACTAGGTGCATCGCTAAGCTCGCTAGAGGAGTTGTCGGATTCGATAAGAAAGCCGCCGCTTGCTCTTTCCTTCTTCTGATTATTCTGCGCCCTTTTCTCCTCCCCTTGCTGCTGCTTCTCCAACTCTGGCTCCAGCCCATCCTCGTCGTCGTCATCCTCGTCGTCATCCTCGTCGTCGACGGTATACTTCACGGGAGTAGCTTTCTTAGCAGTGGTAGCGAGTCGAGTGCTCCTGCGAGGTGCGACTTTGTTTTCTTGTTGCCTTAAGAACCCTCCTCCCCCACCGCTACTGACAGCATCGTCGTCACCGCCATAGTCGTCGTTGGAGTCTGCGTCAAAGTTATATTTATAATTGAGTTTGCGAGATCTAGCATTACGGCGTTGTGTCTTGGAGGAGTTTGAATCGGAAGCTTCGCTTTCTTCTGCTTCCTCCTCCTCGTCTGACTCGATGACGACTTTTCGTCTGGGGAGTCTTCTCGCGCCGGGTTTAGCTTTAGCAGTAGTGGTAGACTTAAGCTTAGACTTTGACTTTGACTTTGCCGCCTTCTTACCAGTAGCCTTAGCAGCAAAAGTTAAAGGAGGGGAAGCACAGAGATCTTTGCATCGTTGTTTAAGACTCTGTGACTTTTTGGTCGGTTTTCTAGAAATAGGAAGCTCCGATCCCTCAGACACGGAGTAGAATCCACCCCGAAACCCATCAAATTCCTCTTCGTCCGCTTCGACAACCTCCACGACTCCCTCTTCAACAGCTTTGCTCCGATTGTTTCTCATCATGGTCATTGGATGATGAGGGCCTTCCTGCTCCTCCGGTATCCGGCTAACATGATCTAGTATGCGCATCTTCGTAATGAAACGTCGCCACAGGCCGAGTGCTTTCATATCACGGTCTCTAGCCGCCTTCTCGTCCTGGGCTTCAACTAGGCCTTCGTGCACCGCTTCTATAGCTTCCATGTATTTCTTGGCGACTACGACACCAGTAGCAACGGGGTATGCATGGCCGTGACGGTACTCGAAGTCTGTCTACTCTCATTAATTAATAGCTGCAGTGAAAAGATTTAGGGAAGAGGAGGGGTTTACAATGGCCGGAGCAAAGTCAACGCCCACAAGCCTCGCAGCTTTGTCGATGTTTTTCTCTATCCAACCAGGCCCACCAATTAACACTCCTCCTCATTCTTTTTCACAGATACGGAGGGAACAGTTAACATACGAGGCAAATGTACCGCACCCTCCGGCAACATAGACTTCACGAACATGTCGACATTCCCAAACTTGTTCTTGACCAACCTCCCATTCACCAACGGCTTCGGGATGTAAAGCTCCGTTTGAAACTCAGCGTAAAGACCGCTCATTTCTGGCTCCACATTGCCACTCCTTGCATTGCGAAGTTTGGTGCTAGGTAGACGAACAGCTTTCACATACTTTATGGGTTTAGATTCCTCCTCCGGTTTCACCGTCCGGCCGAGACGCGCCCAGTTTTCGAGCGAGCGGAGCTTCGTCACATCCTCACGGCGGTATATGGGTTCTGTTTTTTTGTTTTGTCCAAACCCAATTACTAGAGTGCCGCATTTACGGAGTAGCTTGAGGGATTCGTCGCGCTTGAGGTGGCGTTCAAGGACGTATCTGTTTGGTGTTAGTATTGCTAGTGATGGCGGTGAGGAATAGGAAGGGAGGGGCGGATACAATGGATGCCCCTTGAGGTCCTTGAGGCTTTTCGGAACAGGTTCGTGAAGTACCTTGTTAGCGAGTTCAGTTTGTTCTAGTTGCCGTCGATGCTGATATTTTGATGAGTGGGTATATTATAAGCACGCTGAGTAACCCAAATGCTAATGGATGGACTGAAGGAAAAATGAAAAAACTCACAGGGTGTGCACCCGTCGCGAATGTAGCAATAACTCTATCCCACCAGATCTCCCCAGTGGGAGTTCCGGTGACTCGGACTTTGCGGGTTTTTGAAATGAACGCTTGTGCGTAGCGTCTTGTCACGTCAGTGCAGCCCCCGTCTGTATATTCAATTAGTACATCGAACAGGCCCCACACGTTCCACAAGTCAGAACTGACTAACCATCCTCGAAACCCACAACATAACTCATCAAATTCCCTGGAATTTGCACCGGTGGCTCAATAACGCTCGGTTTCCCAACAGTTTTTGTAGCAAACGGGTCCACGGCTATCCACCTCCGCCCTCCAACGCTCCAAGCCTCCACCCAATACACCGGCCAACCACGGTCATCCCGTCTAGTCCCGTAATCGTTCATCCTACAATTCTGAAGCCAGGTTTTACGAATGTAGCCAATTCCTTTGTCTGGGCCCGTAGTAGCACCCTCCAGAATTTTCATTGGGGGCTCGTTGCGGGAAAATGTAAATGGGAGTGCCTGGAGGGAGCAGACGAGCCGGCAGGTCACTCCTATCGACCGAAGCATTGCGCAGAACAACTGCGCGCCGATATCCCTAGAGCCTTTTCGCAGTCCAGAGACTATTAAAAACTCTCTATAACCTAAGGGAGGGTCGCCGCCTTTATGTATGAATTTCTAATTGCTATACACATTAGCATCTCGTATACAAGTGGTAGTGGTAATAGTGGTGGAAATGACCTCCGGCCCAGCCCACCGACACTTGCTTAGTCCTGCCCTCATTACTCGGAAATTTTCTATCCAGAAATCAGATAAAGCCTTCAGTCCCTCTAAGAAAAGCAGGGAACGGCGGAATGGCTGGTCGTTGGGATTGTCAATCAGAAGCCGGCGGATTCTCAACTCCACCAGTGGTGAGAGTTTTTCCTGTTCCCCATATTTGTCGATAAGAAAACTAGCATACTCGAACCATTTGAGCGAGTGGATATTACCTGCACCTCCGGACTGTTACACCAGCGATTCCGCAACGAAACGTGGTGGAGAAGGCATAATATGTGCATCTTATGTGTTTCCCATCTAATCCTGCGTTCGACTGCGGTTATCGTCCGTACTGTGCGTGCAGGTTTTTTGTCTTTCCCACCGAGGGTGAGGGACAGTGCTGACGCGGAGTTCCCACTGGAGGCAGATGATAGGAAGTTGGTTATCGCTATAGAGCATTACGTTAGCTGTGCAATAAGAATACGAATGAGTAGACCACGGCGGGCGCACCTTGCGGGCCTAAATCCACATCCTCCCAATGAATCCCATCTTCATCATCTTCATCAAAGTCCACATTAGTATCAAAGTCCACACTAGTATCGCTCTCACTAGAAATTGGTCGAGCGGCTCCAGGCGATCCTGCGCCAGCCTGGGCCTTCTTGCCGCTGCCAGTGAGCTTCCCAGCAGCACTCCCACTCGCGGATACAGGTTTCCCGCCTCTCTTAAGTCTCGATCCAGAACCCGGGGTAGCAGACAACCTTTTCGCTGAAGACCCAGCACCAGAACCTCTAACTCTCGCCGTTGGCGTTGCAACCTTCTCCGAGCTCCCCACACTACCGCGCGCAGCAGAAGATCCAGGGGCACCGGAAGCTCCGTTAGTAGCAGTAATCCTTGGCGTTCGAAGTCGACTCGACGGCTGTCCCGGACCCGGTGGCGGATGCGAAGCCGGACGCTTCTGCGCCATTTCTTGTTTCTATAATTTCTGTCTGTATGTTTTTGTTACTAGTTTCGTGAAGGAGAGGTGAAGGTGTGAGTGAGGAGGCTACCAGCAGTGGCGCTGGGATAAGGTTTCGGAAAGCATGTGGGGAGACGCGACGAGTTGCCAAGAAGTATGCAGTCATAGGGCTTCGCGCGATTAAGTGGGTCTTAATTGCTCGGGTGAGGTTAAGTCCTAATTAAGTCAACGGGCTCAACCACAATCCCCCAACTATCGCGATAACCATAACGACTCGAGTCCGTGCCATAGCAAAAATGAACAGTACTATTACCAGATCTTGTACTCCTGGTGAGAGGAAAGACACAAATATTCAGACCTTAGCACCAATAATCATGATTGTTGTGGTTGTGATTGTAACCGCCATTGCGAAATCAAGATGGTTGACCCAGTGCCTAATTAATCATGCCGAGAATAAAGTGCTTTGCCTATACGAGGCTTGGCGTTTATCGTGCTGCGAGTAATGAGGAGCCATACCTATTTAAACCATGGCGGGAGACACGACTTGTCCACTTCAGGGCCTGGATTTGTCAAAGCGGATTACATAAGTCTTCCAACCACAGTTTCAAAGCCCAGCACCTCAGCATTCTAATGATACCATGATAAGAGTATGATAGCACGCCCTCATGTATATACGCATATACCTAACGACCCCGCAATCTCAAATATCCCACCTCGCCGGTCATCTTCACAATCAGCACATCTGCATAGCGCAGGACGACCTAAGCTACCCATTAACCCAAACAAAACTTCACTAAATCCCATCCCCCAGCTAAACCCTCAAAAGGGGAAAGAAAAAATACACCACCCAAGCAACTATAGACTAAATTAATCATCGAGTGATTCTACATGAGCGCGGACCCACCCTCCCTCCCTCCCAACCACCATCTGTCCAGAGGAATAATAACAGACAAGCCTATCAATAAGATGGTATAATACAGTATTCACCCCGACCAAAACATCCATCCATCCAGCAAAGGAGAAAACTACCGGTACCCCGGCGAGTATCATAATCCCAAACCGGGTTCCAGAGAGAGTCGAACTCTTCCCCCCCCCCCGGCGTAACAGACAGATATTAACACTACGCACAAATTAACCACCGTACAGAAGTTAAGCACCAACGCGCGTCCCTAAACGAAACAGCTCTTAAGTTGAGCAACCAACGTTTTAAAAATCCTCCCGGTAGTATCGACAAATTATTTATAAAATTTCCTCGACACTACCGCGGGAGGGTGCGTTGTCTAGGTGGACATTACTATGATAATGATTAGGCTGGATTGCTCAAAGGAAGCCTATACTAGAACTCACGGAACTCGTTACATGATAAGCAATAGAATCTCTCTGTATAGTAATTTAAACCATTTTCATTTCCGGAGCAGGGGAAGGACCCGGTCATCTCGGGCTTGAGTTTTTCCTAGAACGAGGACGAGCTATTTACGACCAATGGCACTAGTGCGTGACCTTGATACCAACCCCTAGAAAAGGTGATGCCTAGCCCCTCTCCTCTTGGTCTCCTTGTTCTGCGATGGCACCTAGTACATCGCATTCCACTCTGTATCCCGTCCGCTGTCCACCGGTCTGTGTCTTGAGTATGTTGAGGGGGTTGGCGAGTGATGGTGTGTGATTAAACCTTGTTCCCTCCTCCCTCCGGCACTCACCAAAATACAAAATCTGTCCCCGAAGTACAGTCGTCACTGGTGACGCGGCAATCACTTCGTCAGGCAGGCTTAATAATAGGAGAATTCTGCCGATAGCCACCGCCCATAAATCGAATACCCCGAAAAGCTACACTGGCTGGGAGTGTTGGGGAGGTAATGGGAAGTAAGTGTGATTCTTCCAAGCAAGATGCGACATAGGGGTTTGGTCGAGCGCAGGAAGGGGCTGAGGGCGGACTTTGTTTTTTGGTGGGTAAAGCCTCTCTACTCTACAGACTGGGTTGACGAGCGGGAGTGGAGATGGAGGGAGTGTAGCAGACAATGTGGATGCCTGACAAGATATATTGGTGGTAAGGTTGGTAGATGAGCTCGAACCAGGTTGGGCTGGGTAATGCAGGGCTGGCTCGGCATTTCCCCGCGGGAGCTACCGTATCGGTGGTTTAGATGAGTTATTAGGTGAGGGTTGATATATGCTGTGAGTTGTTGATTAATTGTGGCAAGGACGAGGGCGGGGTTGTTAACTCGGGAGAGAGAGGAAAGCAAGAGTGATTTTGTGATAATAGAGACTTGCGGAAAGACTCTGGATGTGAGGCAAATGTGGTCACGGACCAACCAGATTGCTAGGATTTGACTCTGGGGGAAATCGCAAGCCCCTAATGCTAGAGTTTTGGAAGGGTTTCCCTTCGTTCCAAGGTTCTCGCGATGTGATAGCCCAATTGGTCTGTATCTCGAGTGAGTGGGTGGGTGAGAAGGTGTACAGTAATCATCTCACCGGCCAACCTGCAGTAAGGTATGGTCTTTAGACACGATATCGGCTAGGGCAATCGCACAAAGTAAGGGTGAGGTTGGTACTACCGTACCCTACCCTATCGCAAAACTAAGAAAAACACCCATCCCAGTATGGTATCTCTTGAGGCAAGTTATGATACCTACTCGCCCCCGCCAAAAATAGTCCCAGAGACACAGTACCGCACAGTACCGGGAGGGGCCACGAAAACATCACACTTCGGGCCCCAGTCAAACCGGATGAAGGGAGATAACTGCGCATATTATTACCGAAAGCCCTTCCCTTACCCTGCCCCAGATTTCGTAAGCTCCAGGCAAAAAGCCCTCGCTCGCTGTGAAAAAGGAACACTTTTTGGGCACAGCACCGGCACCGAGCAACGCTTGCAGAGGGGCGCTACTCGTACAGTACGGCCTACCATTGCCTGACACCGTTTCGGATCATCGCTGCCTCCACTTCAAGCGGCCGAAATTCGTGACCCGGATAGATAAGAGAAAGGAAGGTCTTGAGGGACATTTAGTAGCTCTGGACGAACTCCTTTGCCCCGATTTGTCGAGGGAATTCGGATTTTCTAGCGCTAGTGACGTCGGTTTGCTTCTCAAGAGCCCCCTTTTTATTTTAAACGTTACCTGTAGCGCTTGAAGTTGAAGTTTCACTGCGGCTGCTGCAAAGCAGGAAGGAGGGAAGGAAGAGGCTGTCAGACTGCTCCGGTGTTTCTCACTCGGAGTGCATAGGAGAACAGAGAGCTCGGTCGAGCTTCCGTCGGTTGCACAAGAGTTTGTTGGGGGAAATACAGCCACCTAACCTGGGCTGAACTCAAGCACTGTGAAGATTAACGAAAGCTTCTGTTTGACTGATTGAAATCCGAAGTCTACCGTACTTGGCCCAGAGAAATCTTCTCTAAAGCTGTTTTCGCAATGCTACTATTGAATTGCACCTTTTATATTAACATTATTCCCAATTTCACACACACTCTCTCTCCCTCTTGGGCAATAGTTTATTGAGTCTTTTAGTTTACCTCAAAATATTCGTAGAAGCTCTCTTGAGCGATTTCAACTGGCGTGCGCATCGTCGTCACTTGGACAGGAGCATATCGGTACGGCAAGGGCGCTGCCAGTAACGCTGCACCGTAGCAGATCCCTTCAATATCGAGACAACCTCATCTCCATCACCGCCCCAGCGATTTGTGGAACTCTGCATAGTAGAAATGAAGCGTTGAGGGAATAGCAACTCGAAAAATCGAAGTGGGGAGAGCTTTATGTCGATTTCCAGATGAAAGCTCCCAGACCGATGGGCTTTACCTTTCCCCACTCATTCTTCCCTTTCTCTCACAATCTGCAGTATGCCTTTGAAAACTGTTGCACCGTATTCTCTTCTGTTGTGATTGTATCCCAGATCCTCGGTGATTGCCGAGATGGTGAAAGAAGAAGAAATTGATGGGCTGCCGACGATGGCCACATTGGGGCATCGGAAGCCCCTGGGCACTAATACGTAACTGTTGAGTTTGGGGTATGGGGAAAGGAAGCAGCGGCTAGCCCACAGAGACACACGTGCCTCAGCCCAAGTTCTTTCTTTCTTTCTTTCTCTCTCTCTCTCTTTCTCAGCTAAATCTCACGATCCTTGGCGAAAGGGGGTGGAGCCAATTTCAAACTTGAAGGAGCTCTTTCATGGGACTATTGTTCTGGATTCCTTTGTTGGGGGCATTCGCTGATCAATCGCTTCTGTCTACCGACAAGTGCGTGCCCTCATAGAACTCTACCCATGCTGGATTGGGGTTTGTGGAAATGCCACGATAGACAACGCAAATGACAAGTCGAGGTACAGTATGTAGAGGGAGCAATGTTTCGGAATGACTTGGAGCATGGGACGAGAGGGCTCAGGGATAGGATTGGACAGCGATGGATTACCCCTTCGCTGTTGTGATCTTTTGCTTTTCTCAACGATTGGCGAATACCCGATATGTGGGGTACACAACCTCAAGGCTCAAGCAAGTGGGGCCCGGGCTTGGGGCTTAGAGTGGATGTGGGAGCCTGGAGTCTAGTCACTAAACTGACCCTAGCTCCAGGTTTCTCCCGGTTCATGCATGCATAATTTTTCCGGGTGTCCATAAGGGCATCAGTAATTTTTTTCCCTCTCTTCTTCCTCCGATCCTACACTCTTCACTGCTTGTGCCATATCAACACCAGAGCCAGGATCTACTGTAGCATTTTAAAGGATTGTTACCGGATCTATGCCTGCTTTGATTAGGAAAAACTCGTCACCATGTCGTGTAAGCTTCGAATGCGGAATGAGGACCAGATTTGAGCTCTCATCCGCCAAGGGCAAATATACCTCGAATCCTTACCCTTCCGCAAGCCGCAAATGAAAGGACTTATTCATCCAATTTTTTTATCGCATGTGACTCCTGAACCCGGAAGGGGAGTTTCAGCTGCATATTACTGAAGCACGAGACCTGTGAAAGTAAAGAAAAATTTTCTACGGTAGCAAAAAAAAAAAAGAGAGATGAGAGAAAGAGGAAAGAAGAAGAGGGAAGAAGGAGAAGAGGATAGAAAAAAGAAATGAAACCCGGTGGGGTCTGAGCGTACGGCAAGTGAGTGTAAGATTTGATAGTCGAGTAAAAAGCCTCACGATACCTTCTTGATGCCAGTCGTGAAGAGAGCACAGTAGATGTGTTACAGAGCTGCAGCTGCTGTGAGATTACTTTCGTTGTTCCTGTTGCCTAGATACCGGTGTTCGTGATTTCGTAAACATTGCATTAGATAGAACACGGCAGTGGAGTATTGAAGTCTTACTTGAGAGTGCTTACGAGTCCCAGTCCGTCAGAAAGGAATTGGAAAAAACTCGGCAAAATCTCCAACAAGAAGGTAGAGTGGATCATGGTCTATCATCAATTAATTAACTTTTTAACAGTGTGCCCATAGAAAGCTATTTGTGGACTACATGTAACTGAGTCTGAATGTCTGAATGCGTGTGATATCGTGGCCCAGGTTGTTGTTTTTTCTTTTCCCCCCCCCCATATCCTGTCTTCCTCCCTGCCCCGCGGTTATTCAAGCCATGGAGGCTATCATCCCTTCTGAATTGTTCCGAAAGTTTCCCCCAGCGCACCACTTTCCTTTACAAGCCAAAACGCAGATCAAGTACGACAAGGTACTTATACTCGTGTCATACAGGCCACCCATCGCTTGGATGAAAAGAGAGAGAAAAGAAAAAAGAAAAAAATCAATGGGAAGCACAAACTGGGATGAGACTTTGGCCGCTCCGGCCGTTTCTCGTCTTTGTCACCCTGTGCCTCTTGTTTCCCCAGAAGGAGCGACCTCATATGTATGGTTTGTGTGTGCCATACAGTGGCTGCACCGATTCGGATTACGGAACCAGTAGCACAGCCTGCATTATACCCCAGTAAGACTCCATGGCCTCAAAATTCAAATGGTCTCCGATCCCACCCGCATGGCGCTACCGGCAGAGTCTCGGACAGCATCATCCTCATGGGAACCCATTCAGAGCTGTTGCAGAGCCCCGGATTGTCCCGATACCAACCAACCGGAGGGGCAGAAATGACAGCGATCACCGCCTCCAGAGGCGTCGACGGCTGGAGCTGCTTGCCTCCCTTATGCCGTTCAAGCACGAGCCTTCCCGGGATACATTAGACCTGATTCCGACATTTTACTTCTTCAACTTCCAATCATCGTCCTCCTCATCCTCATCCCTTACACAACTTACATCTTACACTTGCCCCTCCAATCACCTGGTACGCATTATGGCTTCAGCTCAAAAGGATATAAAGACCCCGACTTCCCCCAGCTCTAATCGTCGACCATCAGTCTCAACTAGCGCATCTCGTCCTGTCCACTTCAAGAGCATCTTTACTTCCTCCACCGCTTTACTCAAAACTCAGCCTTTTAAGAAAGAAATGGTTTCCGACAGTGTCAATCGTACCTCCCTCCACCCTGGAGGTGTCCAGTAAGCTCCCCATGAGTTTGTCAATTCTTTCCCACTGTGAATTAGCTCTTCTCTGAGCTTTCTCTACCGAAAGCGCCCAACTCTCCCGCCACTCCTCGCCGATTTATTACCGTTGTCCATTTCTGACGTCAGAATTACAGGCCTACTCGTGAACACACAGAGATCGAGGAGGAGCTCCATGACAAAGCTAATATCGACTATGATCGTGTCGCTATTGTGTGTCTCCAATCCGATACTCGCACGGCCGAGTTGGGCTGTTAATCCCATATAGGGATCCAGCTTCAACTCGGCTGTGCTAGTGTTTCCCTTGAAAGAAAGAGCTCGAAATTAACATATCTCAAAGATTTCAAATGCCTCAGTAGCTACTCTCTATGAAGATGCTCTCGTCTACGAAACTGGCTCCGCAATTACATCATCCGGTGCCTTAACCGCATACTCCGGGCTGAAAACCGGTCGTTCACCCCTCGACAAACGCATTGTTAAGGAGTCCACATCAGAAGACGAGATCTGGTGGGGTCCCGTGAACAAGCCGATGCATCCCGATGTAAGCGATCCCCGCCTTGTCTCGCTCAGGGTTTTCAGTAAGAGACTAGTTTGACTGATCACGTGATCATGACGTTCTAGGTTTGGAGAATCAATCGCGAGCGTGCTGTCGATTACCTGAATACCAGGAATAGAATCTATGTTGTCGATGGCTACGCCGGATGGGACGAGCGTTACAGAATCAGGGTCCGTGTTGTTTGCGCTCGCGCATACCACGCTTTGTTCATGAGAAACATGCTCATCAGGCCCAAACCTGAAGAGCTAGTCCACTTTGAGCCCGATTATGTCATTTACAATGCTGGATCCTGTGAGAAATTCTTTCTTCCGTGGTCTGGAATGTTTGCTAACATTAGGCTAGTCCCCGCAAATAGATATACCGCGGGAATGACATCTTCAACTTCCGTTGCGATCAACTTTGGTGAGAAGGAGATGGTTATCCTCGGCACTGAGTATGCCGGTGAGATGAAAAAGGGTGTTTTCACTATCTTGTTCTACGAAATGCCCGTCAAGCACAATGTCCTCACCCTCCATTCCTCTGCGAACGAGGGTAAGGAAGGAGATGTCACTCTATTCTTTGGTCTTTCCGGAACGGGAAAGACTACATTGTCCGCCGATCCTAACCGAGCGTTGATCGGTGACGACGAGCACTGCTGGTCGGACAGGGGTGTTTTTAACATTGAAGGCGGTTGCTATGCCAAGTGCATTGGTCTGTCGGCTGAGAAGGAACCGGAAATATACGGCTCTATTCGCTTCGGTTCGGTTCTGGAAAACGTCGTTTTCAACCCAGAAACCAGAGAGGTCGACTACGAAGATTGCACCTTGACTGAGAACACTAGAGCTTGCTACCCTATTGAGTACATTCAGAATGCCAAGATTCCATGCATTGCTGATTCTCACCCATCCAATATCATTCTTCTGACATGCGACGCGAGAGCCGTGCTCCCGCCAATCAGCAAGCTGAACAATGCCCAGGTATGCATCGCTCTATCTTTTGCTTTGGACCGTTTTCGCTTACTGTGATTACAGACTATGTACCACTTCATTTCCGGCTACACCTCGAAGATGGCTGGCACCGAAGACGGTGTTACAGAACCACAGGCCACATTCTCCGCATGCTTTGGCCAGCCCTTCCTTGCCCTGCACCCCATGAGATACGCTAAGATGTTGTCCGACAAGATCACCGAGCACAAGGCTGATGTCTGGCTCTTGAACACCGGCTGGGTTGGTGCCAGCGCTACCAAGGGTGGTAGACGTTGCCCTCTAAAGTACACTCGTGCTATCTTGGATGCCATCCACTCTGGCGAGCTTGCGCAGCAAGAGTATGAGACCTACGAGACCTTCAACCTCCAGGTCCCCAAGACCGCCCCTGGTGTCCCTGATCAATTCTTGAACCCAAGTAATAGCTGTAAGTCCCACCTAATTCTCCCACGTAGTTATTCTGGCGCATTAGCTAACAGTATTCCGCAGGGTCTGGCGATATTGCCGAGTTCCAAGATGAGGTTAGGAAACTTGGCCAACTCTTCAGAGAGAACTTTGCCAAGTACGAGGACCAAGCAACTCAAGATGTTAAGGAGGCAGCTCCCGTCGTATAAGCCTGGGGCGCCTTGTTCTAAAAGATTGATTGACTTTGTTTAACAACTGGAGGCAGTTGCGGGACATAGATGCACGGATTTCACTTGTTTCCTTTTGTTTTTTTGCTATGATTGATGGAGGATGAAGAGCGTACAGATTTCCTTTTTTTTTATAATCTTTTAATTTTTTTTTCCTTTTCGCATTTTTTTTTGTTGGGTCAAACAGGCGTTCGAAAAATTTCACTACTGTCGCGAGTTCAAAGAGGGATGGTTATCATCGCTAGTAAAAGAAAGTTGAGCTGAATCAAAGTCTTCATGTATGATACCGTACCGTTCTTTTGAAAAAATGAGGAAAGAAAGTGAAAAAAACTCTGCATCTGATAAATCTGCAGCCAAATGTGACAGCGCATCTCGAGCCTAACCAGCCGGACCACTCTTCCAGCACCACCCGAAGACGGTTATCTAATATTCGAAAACGGTCCATTGGTTTCTCGCTTCCTGCGATAAGTACAGTACCAGGTACTCGAGTAGACAACACCTTACCGATACTGGTACGGTATCATATTGTATGCCAAGTTACTGGTACGATACATACAACCCTACCCCTCGCATCATCCACAAAAAATCTAGAACGCACATGCCTATTATATGCATGCAGCAGTATCAAACCGGCATCTCCTACCGTACCCATAAAGAAGAAGAAAAACTCGACACTCAAGCAAACAAGCAAGCAAGCAAGCAAACAAACGAGCAAACAAGCAAGCAAACAAACGAGCAAACAAACGAGCAAACAAACGAGCAAACAAACGAGCAAACAAGCAAACAAAGGCTTCAGCCCCAAATGGAGAGGGAAAAAAAGCTCCCGAGGGATTATATAATAAAGAAAACTACAAATTACGAATTACTACCAAAAAACCCGACCGACCGACCGTTCAACAAATGCAAGGAGAAAAAGAGATGGATATAATAGTAATATAAACCACAATAGTAACCATAATCAACGCACCGTCGATCCTTCGTTCGCACAGATTAGATACTCGAGTACGGTAAGTTATGTGCTACCTACAATTCATCACTACCCCCCTTCCCCTCCCCCTCCCTTCATCCATCCGCCCATCCACCCATCCATCCTTCCATCCTCCCCTCCCGAGTGATCCCGAGTGAGTACTGACTGACTGTACCATGCCAGTATGTAAGCAAGCAAGCAAGCAAGTCTGATACGGCACACCTATCCATCCCTACAACACAATACACCACATATCCCGCATTACTACATCCACCCGGACATAATCTCTACTCTATCCGTCCGTTTGCCTGCCTGTCCGTCTGTCCGCCGTCTGTCCGACTGACTCACAACAACAACAGCAGCAGCAACATCACTCCGGGTACGGTACGATACTTGCATTGATTGATATTGTACTGTATCACAAGAGTGACAACAGCAGCAGCAGCAGGGGTAGGGAAAATTTTTGAGCCTTTTTTTCTCTCTCTTTTCTTTCTTTGCCTTTCGTGATACCTACCTATCTACCTATCTACAATTTCTCTTGGAGAAAGAAAGAGAGAGAGAGAGAGAGAGCTGTCATACAGCTATTATTCTTTCTTCCCTGGTTCCGGCGAGTTATCGTGGTTTACCGGTAGGGGGGTACGGTATTATTATAACTGTATAATATTATGATATTATATGCTCTGCCGGCATGTTATATTATATTGTGATTGTGATGTGATGTTGTTGGGCGGGTAAGGTTCTTCTACCGATTGTCGTACCGGTATGGGCATGGACTGGACGAGACTAGACTAGACTAGACTAGACTAGACTACGGTGGTGTGATACTGTATGGATAGAACTGACTGACAAGCCTCATGAAGGATCGCGAGATTCTTCAAGGTGGGCTTCTTGGCTTCTTGGCATTGATTTCTTCCCTCCCCCGAAGCTACGGTACAAGTATGGTCGGCTGTGCTTTTTTTTTAAATTTTCTGCGATAACTTTTTCTTTGTTCTTGGTATTGAGGCTTCGCTTTTGGGCTAGGCCTTTGCCTAAGTGCCGGCATGTTGCCCACGACTCACGCAACTCGAGAATCTCGCGATTCTTCGGGAGACTGTATCATTTTTCCCCTCCTCCTCTCTTTCCTTTTTTTTCTGCTGAGGAGATGTTTTCTTCTCGGGATATCCCGGTACGTTCGCGTATTCTCTTGGTTTCGTTTCGTTTCGCTTCGCCTGTTTGCATGTATGCATGCATGCATCCCAAGTATCATTTTTTCGGGTTACTGTGTGTGTGGAGCCTAGTATGTACCGACATGTACTTGTTGTCAGCATATCTCGAAGGAGAGGGATGAGGGGGAGGGAAAAAAGGGAAAAAAAGAGTCAAGGCCTGAATCCGGGATTGAACCGGAGACCTCCTGCATTTTCGACTACCCAAAGCAGGAATCATACCACTAGACCATTCAGGCTGATAGTGAGATTCCACTAGCGAAGAGCTATGTTATATTTAGACCAAGCTACTTGTATAGAATGCAGAGGTCGAGATAGGGATTCAACAACTTTATTCATCCTTCCATCCATCCGTCCATCCATGCACTATCCGAATCACCCAAAAGCCGCATTCATAGCATACGAGACAATCAATTGATCATCCACCCGAAAACACTACCGGCACTCGCATCAGCCCCCTTCTCCCCCCCCCCCCCCCCAATCAAAATGGAGAAAAGAAGAGAAAACCCACATTCCACAAATTCCCCACATTCTCATCCCCCCCCGGTGCAAACGTCGAATTGACATACAAAAAAATCCCCTCCGAGCTCCTCAGCCCCAAACTGTCTCGAAGAAACTTGACTACGTTCTCGAACCGTTGGCTAGTCTTGATCTTGTACACGGCCTTGTCGAGCGCGGGAGCGGAACCGATGGGCTTGAAGCGTATGTTGACCTTCGTGGGGCGTGGATGTAGGGCTTTGTCCAGCGCGAGCTTGCCGTCGCGTGGGAGGGAGGTTAGGACCAGTGAGGCGGAGAGAGCCACGGGTAGGTCATCGGTTGAGGTTGAGGAGGGGATTTTTGGGGGGTCGGATGGCACTGGGGGTGGTGTTGTTGAGGGGGGAGACTGATCCGACATTGTTTCGAGGGGTTATGGGCGGTTGATTGGTGATGGCGATGAGAGTTGTGGGGAGGGAGGTGGGGGGAGGGGTATCAACTGAGGCTCTGCGGAGTCCGGAAGCTATGGGTTAGGTCTTGCTCGGACTCTTCTTGCCGAACATTCAAACTTCCGAGTGATGGATGAGTAATGTTTGGGACATCGCCCGCGCACAAGGCTGCCGGACGGGATGATGGGGAAACCGAAAAATCATAACCTATAACACTTACAGTATATACCGCAAGTGATGAGAAGTGCCTCTCGCAGACCACAGGTTACTCACTCCCATCACCTCGCCCGCAAAACTCGCTGATTTCGATTATCAAACGCATTCACAAGAATCGCTCGGGTCCATTTTAACGAGCTCTTCACCGCTAAGCTGCTCGAGTGCACTTGCACCCCTCGCACCGCACAACTTTTAAAACTTTGGAATTGATCTAGAAGAACACGCTCCCCCCCAATCCCTCACCCCCCAGACATACCCTAGGGAAAGAGAAGAGATGAAAAGAAAAAAAGACCACCTCAGGTTTATCTACCCATGTTCCCCATCGGAACAAGAAGGGTAGTGCGCTCGCCAAAGTGTATCATAATGTGGTCCTTAGAATGCAAACTTTTGTGGTCATACAGGTGTGATTGGTGCTAAGACCTTTTATTCTACAATCAACTTGGTGACCTTACCTATGGCAATTGTTTGCCCCTAGTGAATGGTAATTAGTCATAAGCCCCTCTGAGTGGCCTGGGGGGTCATACCTGATCACGAAGAGTGAAACGACCAAGTTGTTGATAGTCTTCATATTTCTCAATGGGGAACGATGACCCAGTGGCCGACGCAAGGCGAGCGATAATTGCTTGCCCTATACACATATTAGGTAATTTTCAATAGGCCAGGGTCTCTAATTGCTTACCCTTATTAGCAAATGCTGGGGGCTTCCGGCTCTTTCTTCCTGTGCCTTTCTCGAGCTTATGCAGTAACGCATCGAATGTGACCTCCTGGATTGTCGTGTGAACGTGCATAACACAGTTGAAACCAGTTGTTAATATATTCCTGAGTTCTAGAATATGAATTTGTGCCTCGAATGCAGTGACGCAGTGAATGGGCTTCTTAGAGCTTGAAAGGACGAATCCAGGAACCACGTCTTCTTCCTCAATCCCTCGCATCCGCAGACGCACTTGATCTCCACATTGAGCGTGGGGGAGCTCTTCCTCTGTTTCCCCGTAGATGGCAACAACTTCGACAGGCGTCTTTCCAGGCATTATCACAAGGTTGGAATTTTTCTTGATGAAACCGGACTCTATCTTCCCTTCGATCACAGTCCCCATATCCTAGAATTGTGTGTTAGCTACTGACGCAGAGGAGGGCCCACGTTTTGGTCACCTTGTACTTTCCACTGATGGGCATCATGAATGGTGTTTTGAGTTTACGCTCCAATGTTTTCATGTTATCTAGATGCTCAAGGAGTGATGGCCCCTCATACCAAGGGCAAATATTTTTGGAAACCCGTGTCTTCAAACCAGCACCGGTCAGTGCGGACAGTGGCATGAACATCAAATCTGCTTAGAATTTCAGCAATCACCCCCAAATATACGCAAAAAGTACATATCCAACCTGTTTTAGGATTGTAGCCTGTTCCTTTGAGGAATTGTGTGAGCTTGGTCGTGCATTCGTCATAACGTCCCTTGCTCCATTCGACAGTTGGGTCGTCCATCTTATTGACCACTATAATCAGCTTGTTTACACCCTGAGTTTTGGCCAAAACCGCGTGCTCTCTAGTCTGTCCACCTTTCTCGAATCCTGTCTCATACTCCCCCTTTCTGGCAGAGATGACCAGGATTCCGATATCAGCCTGTGAAGCACCGCCAATCATGCTAGGGACATAATTCTTGTGGCCTGGGGCATCAAGGATAGTATATCGTCGCTTCTCGGTCTCGAAATATGCACGCCCAACCTCAACAGTTTTGCCCTTTGAACGTTCCTCCTTTGTCAAGTCGAGGGCCCACGAGAGATACCAAGATTCACGACCCTGTTCCTTGGCGTCACGCTTATACTTTTCCATTGTACGCTCATCTACCATCCCTGTGGCGTATAGGATTGCCCCTCCAAGAGACGATTTTCCAGCATCGACGTGACCAATAAAGACTAGATTTACGTGTTCCTAGATAGGGTTAGACGAGGTGAGGAATAGGAATAAGGAATATCACGTGAATCAAAACCTACTTTCCCGTAAAGCTCTTCAATAACAGAGTCGTCGACCTCGTCCTCTTGCTCCTTTGCTACGGCATCCGCTTCTCGCCTCTCTGCAGCTAGCTGAGCTGCCTTCTCTGCAGAAGTTGGGGCAGGGGATGACTTCCCAGTTAGAGGTCCACCGGGGCTTGGGCTCGTCTTTCCACTTCCTCCAGCTGTGGAAGCAGCAACAGCCTTATTCGCAGCAATACTAGCCCCAGGGCCCGGTTTATTATCCGGTTCCTTCTTAGGCGGGGGAGCAGGATCTCCGCCAATCTTCAAAACTTTTGGAGCTGCATCACCCCCGATTTTGAGCACTTTTGGAGCAGCGGCGGGAGTAGCAGTAGTAGGGGTAGAGGTTCCACTCTTGGAAGGAGCTGGAGTGGAAGCACCGGAAGCCGGTGCCGAGTCCTGCTTTTTAGCAATCTGTGGAACTGCTTGCTGTTGCTGTTGACGGTGAACGTGTGGTGGTCGGTAAGGCTGTTGCTGTTGTTGTTGTTGTGGCTGCTGCTGCTGCTGCTGCTGATATCCAGAAAACTGACCAGGCTGTTGTCCGTATGCAGCCTGCTGCCCATATCCACCACCATAATTTCCGTATTGTTGTCCATATTGCTCGTACCCTCCTTGCATACCATACTGATTGTACTGCCCATACTGGGGATATTGCTGCCCATATCCAGCTCCGTACCCAGCTTGGCCATAGCCACCGGCTCCAGGAGCGAAGACCGGAGCTCCAGGCGTAAACGAAGCAGCACCGGGCTGGAAAGTTGGGGCATTGTGGGACGGTCTAAAATTCGAACCTTGCGGTTGCTGCTGCTGCCGGTTCAAGTTTAACTGATCTTGTGTTTGCCGAGCTAGGTCATTATCGTCCCCGGCTGCATCCTCCCACGAGTTTGGTGTGTTTCCAGGCATGATGAGGGGTAGTGAGGGGTTGTTGCTGTCCTGTCAAAAAAATACGAACGTCAAAAAGCGACGTCTCAAGTGGTGTGAAAGATGTGAAGAAGAGAAGAAAAAAGGCAAGAAATTTGGTGACAAGCGAGCCCGGATTTGTGAAGAAAAAAAGTATTAGTGCGAGCCTAGTCGTGGGATGTTAGGTGCCACAGGACGGAAGAAAGGAAGGACGGAGGAAGAGTATGCTTTGGAGGATTGATGTTGGGTTGCGGACAGGCGTTGGTTCTTTGGTGGGGGAATTTTTACTGGGCAGCCACGGTAGGTTTGCAGGGCAACGTCCGGCGGTGGGGCAAAAACACAACCCGCCATCTATCCACTTCCTTAAATATTCCTCCATTACATTAAATTTATAATATAATATTATCATACTGTAGCATAACAATACTATAGTGACTCGTTGAATCCTTCTCTTTAGGACAACTAACAAAGAAAGACCTGACTGCTGAAATTTCAACAAGATAAAGCCTCCTTCGCATGTGAATTGAGACTTTCAGATTTCTACTTTTTTTTGGCGATTCACTCTCCCGTCCGACCCATCTCTGAGGGTATTCAAAGTTAAAAACCGTGACTTTATGTTGACGGTTTTCATCATGACCACGTGGTGCGCTAAGGATAAATCAACCAATAGAATTGATCAAAGGAAACCAGCAGTAGAAATAACTCTGAGAACCCCATTTGTTGCAAAGGTTCAGTGCGCACTTCATGGTGAGAATTCTTTTTCCATTGTTCAACTCTCTTCCCCCATATAAATCCAGAGACCACGATCATTCCCAATGCCTCGCACGAGCTTTAAGTACCGTGTATCCCAGGAAGTCAGCGAATTATTAGGAATTGGACTTCTGTTAGACCTCTGCTTTAGTGACTCCGGAAATGACAATCCCGAGGTTGAAACCAATCTTATCAAGGTGATATCCGAGTCTCTCCAGGTCTTGGAGCCGAAGGATTCCAATTGTGAGCTTCTTACATCTGAAGTGCAAGAATTATTCGAAGCTCTCTTGGTTGCACTACCGAATATCCGATATCTGGCTCCGCGGGAACCTCTTACTCGTGGACTAGGATTTTGGTCAAATGTATGTATGGTAGCGGGTTGTGTGTATGGTCGTTGTATCGGTAGAGGTAGACAAGAAGCTAATCTATATGTGTTAATATAAAAATAGTTTACAATTATCTCTGAGGATCGATTTCGTTCTCTGTTTCGAATGAGCAGTGGGTCCTTTTATATACTTAATGAAACAATTAAGTTCGATCCAATATTCCACAACCAGTCCAGGAACCCACAAGCGGATAGTGCACTACAGCTGGCAGTTACCCTGTATATTCTTGGCCAATTGGGAAATTCTACAATACGGTTCTGTGAGCAGTTACAGATTGGTGAGGGTACAGCATACCTCTATAGACATCGAGTAATGACTGCGCTTTTAAGACTTCTTCCAAATTATTTAATTTGGCCAAAGCCAGGCTCTGATGATTACCGTGGAATGCGAAGAGAGATCGAGCAGGATACACAATTTCCTGGTTGTGTGGGCTTTCTTGATGGCACAGATATTGGCCTATTGCATGCACCAAGCTTCCATGGTGAGACCTATATGAACCGAAAGAAGGTATATGCTCTCAATATGCAGGCTGTTTGTGATAACAATCTGCGCTTTACCTTTGTCTCGGCTGGATATCCAGCATCGGTCGGAGATCCTGTATCATTTGGAAGTACACCGCTCTTTACTACCCCTGGCGCCTTCTTTTCTAAGCCAGACGAGTATCTCTTAGGAGATAAGATATACAGAGTTACACGGCGTTGCATTACTCCGTACAAGGAACCCTTAGCCAGCCAGCGTCAGGATGGCTATAGATATTATAATTGGATGCATGCACATTGTCGTGTGAAGATTGAGCATGCAATAGGGGTACTAAAAAACCGGTTTCGATCACTCAAGCAGCTTCCGATTTACATTCGCAAGAAGGAAGACCATACCAAGGCTGTCTCCTGGATTATGTGCTGTGTAATGCTACATAACTTTCTCAATACCGAGAAGGAAGACAGTACCATTTACCAACCAAATACAATTGTTCCCGAAGACGAGATTGAAGTTGATGAGGTAGATCAAGATATTGGTCCTGAGGCAGAAAGGGCAGCGGGAAATGAGTGGAGAGATCGTATGAGAATATACTTATATCACAACCGTGATGATTAGGTATGTTTAGTGCCACCTTATTCAAGATATTTGATTCTAAGGTAAACAGAGTTATCTCCTACGGTATCTACTGCCCACAGCCTTGAGTTTCCAATATCTCACCTATTTTCCTCCCTATCCCGTAGTCCCAGCATTCTTTCCATCATTACATTCCACCTGTTTTTCTCTAACTCCAATTCCTTCTCCCGTATTTCCATTTTCTTCCTTTCCAGCTCCAGCTCTTCTTTCCGAATTTCACTCTGCTGAACTAGTTGCTTTTCTAGAAATTCATATTTCTTTTCTGCCATGGTCGCGATCGCATCCCCAAGACTAGTAGAAGTCTTTTTCTTCCGTCTTTTTCTTTCCTCCTCATCGCCTTCTTCTGGAACCGGAAACTCTCGCTTCTTTTTGCCTTTTTGGCCATCCGTACTTGGTACGACAAGAGGGAGAATCATGTTGTGGGAAAGTGAACCGGTATTGCTTAGGCTTCGTTGGATTCTTTCTGCCTCTTCGATAGCGATTGGTAAAGGCTTGCTGCTTGTGCGTCCCACATCAAAACTAGTAACATTATTTTAGTATCAATATTTTCTTTTCCATCTTGTACCCTAAGACTTTTTTGATTGACAAGTAAAACAGAAATTACAATAAATCTGGCAATGATTTTAAACAAAAAACAAAAAACAAGAGAAAATTAGAAGCAAAGAAATGTTAATAGTAAAATCAAATGAAAGGCTTGAAAGACATCAAAAAAGAAAGTAAAATACACAACATTATGATGGAAAATGAGAATTAAATCTTACCTTTCATGAACTATAGATGAGGACCTGCAATCGGCAATCCCTGACAGGAAGTCAAGCTCAGGTTCGTTGCTTTCATTGATATCATCATCGTCGTTGATTTCAATCGTATCTTGTGTTGAGTGTAGCGCATTAATCAGCGTATTTGCGGCAGCAGCAGTCTCCTGGCTGGAGGAGCCCGAAGAGAACAGACTTGGTGGACGAAAGTTCGGCCGAGTACCCCATATTGCATCAAGGCGCGCAAAGAACGGACATTTCTTTTCTAGTTTTTCTATAATAATCAAATGTTAGTATCCATTAACACAGTTTAGTCCTTTTCCTACCACGTAAAGATAATATATTTCTATTGACAAGATCCTCTTCCCCAAGACCCCATCCTGATTGATCCGCGAGTTTCAGGGCTTCGCGGTATGACTTCTTAAGGTTGTCAAACTTATATCCAACCTGAGCCTCGGAACGGGAGGAAATAGTTGATGCGATTGCACTTATCCAATGCTTTTTCGTCTCGCCAGAACCTTTCTGAGTTCTGCGCAACTGAATTGGGTCTTCAAGCCAACGGACAATAAGCTCAATTTCCGATTTGGACCAATCGCTGCTATTTGACTCCATTATGTCAGTATCCGAAAAGCTTAGCAGAAAGAAATACAGAAGCGAGGAAGGAAAAAAAGAAACAAGCAGAAAAGTTAAAACTAGGAAGAATTCGAGAAGAATGAAGTAGAATTAAAAGGAAATACAGAGAGCAGGGAAGGAAAAAATGAATAGCTGAAAGACCACGTAAGAGAGATGGCTTGGCCGGCCTATCTGATAGGATGTGGTTGGAGAGAAGTGGATGGACACAGATTGAGCGTTGAGAATGGACCTCCAGGCACCCGTTCAAAAAGTGAACCTCCAACCCCACCTCTGAAGGTGGACTATCCCTCTTTGGGCCGACCACCCCCACTAGCGTACTCCGATTTTGAACGTCGTTTTCAACGTAAATTTATGGTCGGTAACTTTGAATACCCTTTCTAGTCGGATACCGTACGTTATTTCTTCAAAATGGCTTTTAAGCTATCATAAGATAAGCATTATCGCACCCAGCTGCCCAAGTCCAGAATATTTACTCCAAATTCCTCCTCCCTCACTGAACCACAGTTTGGCTTCAGGATATACTAAATTAAAAATAAATTAAGAATATCATACATAATATTATTATTATACTGATTTTCCCGGTAATGTAGCATCCCGAACAGGCACTAAAGAGCTCCTACACATTTGGGACAGAGTGAATCAGTGAATCAATGAGTCATGCTTTTTTGTGATGGCATTCCAATTTGACCAGCGAGCAGTCGATCTATTGGCGAATGCACGTGACCTGCTCCTACACCACACGTTTACTCTACCTGATACCGGTATCTGTACGGGCGGCAAGACGACTATCCCTTGGGCGGTCTGAGACAGTCAAAAATCGTCAATGGCACATCATTTCCTAGTAGGGGTGAAGCTTTTCTAGAAAGGGTGCAACGGTGTGGTTGCACAACAACCTCAACTCTCATGCCCGGTCTCGAGATACATATGCGATGTCGAACAGAAAGCAAGTACGAGCACCTTTGACACCCCGTTCTGCCAATCCCCGATTGCCAAAGAAGTCGAGTATCCAGACGAACCCAACAAAAAAGCAGAGAGCGGCCAGCAAGCCGAGTTTAGAAGAGGCGGATGTGACTAGAGTTGGAAACTTCAATCGATCCGATGCAAATGAACAAATCGCCCACACCCCCTATCCCCTCTCGGCCCACGAATAGACCACAAGGGTGAGCCACTGTTGCCCTGGGAAGGTCCTAATATCACCAAGTTCAAATCTTTGAGCTATTTTGGGATGAGGAGGCCATTGAACTACTTGTGGTTAGAACCAACAGGTACGCAAAAGAGAAAAGAGCTGGAGCTGGAACCCAAAGACGATGGAAAAGAGTTACCGGGAATGAGATAAGAGTATTCCTCGCACTCTTAATCTATATGGGGGCCCGCAGGGGCATGGGAAGCCAGGGGTTTTGGAGGTATAAGGGTGGAGATTCGATACTTCGAACAATGTCGTCAAGCGGTTTAGTCAGATAAAACGCTATCTCCATATCTCAGATCCAACGCAAACCCTTTCTCGATCCCATTGGCATCACAAATTAGAGCCTTTAAATAGCCTAATTCAGAAGAGATGTCAGCAATACTATCTTCCTTCCTCCAATGTCACGGTAGACGAGATGATGATTCGCTTTGGTGGTCGTAGCCTTCACACATATCGGATGCCTAGTAAGCCTATTAAGGAAGGTTATAAGGTGTTCGCATTATGTGATTTGGGCTACACCTATAACTGGATCTCGCTTCCCGGTCTGAATCATTTGCTGAACTCGTTCCTCAGGAAGGGCTTACGCCTACCAGGTCAGCAGTATTTCAGTTAGCAACAGCCCTACCATCTACCTCTGGCCTCCACTTCAACATATACATGGATAACTATTTCCCATCTATTGCTCTGTTAGAGAGGCTACGGGAGGTAGGATTGGGTGCTTGTGGAACTGCACGAGTGAATCGGAAAGCATATCCCCCCCACCTTGACGACAAGCGCTCCAACATACCATGGAATGAGGTTTCAGGAGGTTCAGCTTGCCCAGGTGGTACTGTTCTCCCCGTTCAATGGCAAGACAACAGTGCTGTACACTTTCTCTCTACTATTCATAACCTTGAGGATAGAGTCATCTCTGAGCGCAAGAAGCCACGCCTCAGTAGCAGTAATGGCCCCGCAATTCGGAGGGTATTTGGTATGCCTGAGAGGGCCAAGGTTCCGATCCCGGTAATCACGAACGATTACAACCAGTATAAGGTTGGAGTCGATGTGGCCGACCAGTACCGCAGCTATTACTTTACCCAGCAAAAATGTCTCCGAAACTGGCCCCCAATTCTTTATTGGCTACTCGATACCACGGTTATTAACTCCTTCCTCTTGGCCCGGAAACTCCCTCCTTCCTCTGAGTATCATGGATGCTCTCGTACCTTTCGTCTTACCCTGGCAGAATCACTAGTCGCCAAATACGCTTCCACTCAGGTTTCCCGAAAGCCTAGAAAAGCATATTACACTCCAAAGACCAGCACACCTTACTATAGTAAGCAACAGCAAAGGACTAAGCTTCCCCCTCCCACTGGCCCTCTTGCAGACCACGACTTTACCCGCATGCGAGACTCACCAGTTGGGTGTACACAATGTCGATTTATGCTGCGCAGTATGAAACGGAAGGGGGAGATTCCCCCGCGGACCCTGTATGGATGCCTAGGTCCTGGCTGCGGCTTCGCTCTTTGTAAAGAATGTTATCACAACAGGCACGCTGGGCTATCTATTTCATAGTTTTTCTTTTCGTTTAAAGTTGTCTTCAATTTATCAAGATTGTGTCATTTGACAAAATGCGCCCATGATCATTTGATATCACTTGCCTGATTTCTAAGCGCCAAGCTTCTCTTCTTAGTTTAGCGCCCATTGACGATTTTTGACTGTCTCAGACCGCCCAAGGGATAAGCAAAATATGGGGTAATCCTTTGGTAGAGCTGGGTTGTAGTAGTGGGAGGCGAAGGCTCCTAAAATTTGTCAATTGGCGGCCTTATCCCACCCCCCCCCCTAAAATCATACTTCGAGTGATCCTTCATGATTATTACACGGACTGGCGGATGGTCTCGTTAGATAGCACCCAAAGCAGGTCTAGAAAGTGAGTGTATTGTATGGTCTATCTCTACTAGAACAACCGCGCAATCTAAACCTTCAACTCCTTCTGTACGGCCTTAAGCACAGTTGGATGTAGGGCCTTAAGAGCGGCCACAACTCCTTTATTAGTCTTCAGCGTCCTTCCTTGTCCAAAGCCCAGCTCCTTCCCATATATGTCAGTGACTACACCTCCGGCCTCTTCGACAATCAATGATCCTGCGGCATGGTCCTGCGAACATTACTATCCAGAGAAAACAGCGAAGGGGAGCGGGGACATACCCAGATCTTCTCCTCATAAGACAAACTAACGGGTAGCCTCAGGTAAATCTCCCCAACACCGCGAGAAATCGAAGCATACTTTGCTTGCGAATCCATCCGAATAGATGGCGCTGTAATACCCAGACTCTTGGCGATGGATGCTTGTTCACTATGCGAGGAGTGGCCGGTTTCAACACCCTCGCAGAACCTAACCTTTGAAAAGTCTGTGGTAGAGCTCATGGAGATGGGATTCCCTTGAGCAGGTGGTGAGGACAATGGTTTCTGATAGGCAAGGGAGAAATTCAGCACATGAAGCCCGCATAAAGGCTACCCCTAAAATATTCTAGGCGGACAAACATACCACAGTAGCGCCCTCCCCCCTAACAGCCGACAATAAAATCCCCTTCTTCCCCTCCGGCTCCTCGGGATCGACCGGCAGGTTCGGGCACACAAGTGCGCCAACCTGGACCTTCCCGTCCACCATCAATCCTAAACACACAGCGTACTGCCCGCCCCGTAGGAACCCCGCAGTCCCATCGATCGGATCCAGTGCCCAGATTCCTACCCTCCACGGTTAGCACTCTTTGTAAGTAAAATAGGGATTGTGGTGGTAGCGTGAGCAAAAGAGGGGAGAAGAAGGTAGTCACAAACTCCCTACAGAGCCACCCTGGTGCGTCCCCTTATCTATGACAGCAAGCATTTCCTCATCATCCTTAATATCGCCGAGTTCGCTCGTCAGGTCCTTGGTTGCGTCCAAAGTATCCTTGACTAGACCCCAGACCAAGTCTCTCTTTGGCGTGTCCGCGCGGAGAGCATTGGAGTCTTCTTCACCAACAATGGAATCTTCTGGAAAGGCATGGGTGATGCTGCTGATTATGAGGGCTTGGGCACCAAAGTCGGCGACTTTATTATTCGTTCATTAGCTTGGCCGTACTTATGGGGATTGGAAGGGGGAGGGGTACTTGTGACGGGCGATTTATCGCCCTTTGTAATAGTCCCTTTAACTTGAGAATTATAAACTCTTTCGGTGAGAATACATGCCCGCTGGATAGCCAATTCTGCGATCCGCCGTTCGTTAGCGTATGCCATTGTTATGTAAGTCCTGCTGTAACTACAAGGAAGAAGGTTGAGAGGGGAACGCAAGGAATTGAGCGTGAGTCGGGTATGCACTATCGCTGTGGTATCGAGCTCCTTTTCTTCTTTCTTCTTTGTTACGATACGGCCTTGTATGCGTGCAGTGTTGGACGCTTTTTGCTGTGAACCTTGATGGTTTCACGGAATGGCGGGGGAGGGGAAATTGCGTCAACGCAACTGACCGGATGCCCCACGTCTCTTGAAATGATGCTTACCCGTGCCCGAATTCTAGATTCGATAATTAGATCATAGGAAGTATGAGGGGAAAAAGCAAAAACCTGGGATGAAGATGAGCGCTTTTCTCATTTTTAAATGACGGAATTTGATCGCGCGAAGGCGTGATGGAGTAATGTAAAGTACATACAAATTTTGTTTGTGAAGTTGCCTGCGTGGTAGCGGTACTATTATATGTATTCTGCTGGCGCCGATGTTATGCTACACGGTACTAAAAAGACAGGTCCTCTCACCAAACAAGTGTCCATATTAAACATCGTTTCCACATACACCTTCGATACCCAAAAGACACTATATTATAATACAGGAAAAATATATACAACGGTGGAAACATCAGTGCCCCGACTTGGATACCTATTCTTCCTAACCTTCAACATACCATACCCAAACTACTGACAATATCCCAACTCTACACTGTTCGGGAGCGAAGCTCTGTGAAAACATTGGGTCCAGCCATGGCTCCTTCATTCTCCTATGCCACTGGATATCTTTTGTTTTGGGCTCATTATTATTTGATCGGGGTCATCACACCATGCCGGTTGATGTTTTTGCTTCGCAGGCACAAGTACTCAACAGCCCCGATATCTTTAAGAATCTAGCTATCACAAGATACCCCCAAGTCCGTGACACCTATGGACTATCATACAGCAAACTACCCGGAAATATTAGTACGTGAAATCCACTATAAAAACCCTACGATACCTGTGTCTTACTACAGTAGCCCCCCCCCAAATTAATATCCCCAATCCTCCAATTCAAGAGACCACCCTATCCAGCCCTCATTCCCTACATCCATCCAACCACAAACCGCACGGGAATCGAACATCACATTCACAATCAACAGCACAAATCTAAAGATCTCAAACACAAAATACCAAAGTGCAATTCCCCCCCCTCCAAATCCTCCACCGGGCTTATCTTGATACCGTATCTATCAATCGAGCCCTATACGATAAGCTTACTGATCCATAATCCAGATTACGCACGGGCCCTACTCAACAAGGTTGCCATCAGGCCAACTGGCCCGGGTGTGTCCTTAAAAATCGGAAACTAGCCGCGCTGAATCAGGGCCAAAACGATCGGGAGAGATCACAATGTCTGGAAACTTATCCATGTAACTAGACATCTTAAACAAGGTATGTTGAACTTAACTAATACAGGTACGATATGATACTTGTATCCAGCAGACAGGCAACTAGTTTAAAGTAAACTGAGGGGTAAAAATGTGGATTGCAAGCAAGAAAGAAATAGGAGGATATTGTCTGTTCTACTAGGATTGAAAGATTCTGACATTCGGTATCACGGGGATAGATTTATTCTACAAGTATTAATTTTGTTTCATGGGATTCCGTCCCCTATATACATGATCTTTTCATTTCAACCTGCTACAAGTTCTTGGACTGCTGATCCCCAGGGGAGTTTTCCAAGCTTTCCCTGCTTTCTGCTCACCAACCTTGCATGACAAGGGTATTGATATTTCCGATTTTTATGGACACACCCGAGTACGGTACTGTCAGAGGCCTGAATAGCCTTGCTATAATTTTCGGTAATTGTTATGGGCCGGGTAGCTAGTTTCGTAGCCGCGCAAAATGGCAGTCACGGTGGATAAGGGTTCGTTTGTTACCTAGTGGGAAAGACTTCGCGGGAGGAGCTTGATCGTGATTTTCCTTTGTCGTTGTCAACAGTTTGTTTTCCATCATCGTCGTCTTCTTTCTGTGAGCTGAGCATTGGGGTTTATCGAAACCGCCAGTGTTTGTCTTTCGTCTTTAATTATCAGTTTTTAGTTTCTCCTCCTTTTTCTTGCTGGTGATCTTCACCAGTACTGTCCATAGTCAAGATTGCCAATACCCACAAAAGAACGCCTCCCGTGGAAGAGCCACGACAGTACGCTACTAGTCCACGCTCCCCCACCTTGATTGGCCGATTAGTTGATTGGTCCCTCATGAACAACAACCACCTGCGATACTTCCCCCTCTCCAAACCACCTTAAACAACAACAGCAAAACTCAATTCATCCTCACCAAACCATCACACCATGACTTCAGGTTTCCCCCCCCTCCTCTCCTCTCCTCTCCTCCCCTACCTACCTACCTACCTACCTACCTACCCTCCCCAGCTAACCCACCATGACAGCCGCCCCCACTTCCAAACCCCCAATAGTCCTCTCAGCCCCCAGCGGCACGGGCAAATCCACCCTCCTAGCCCGCCTCTTCGCCTCGCACCCCGAAACCTTCGGCTTCAGCATCTCGCACACCACCCGCCCGCCCCGCAGCGGCGAGACCCCGGGCGTGGCCTACCACTTCGTGACGCCCGAGACCTTCGAGTCCCTCATCGCCCAGGGCGCCTTCATCGAGCACACGCGCTTCAGCGGCAACTACTACGGCACCAGCATCGACGCCGTCAGGGCCGTGGCCGAGCGCGGCCGCGTGTGCGTGCTGGACATCGAGATGGAGGGCGTCAAGCAGGTGAAGCGCACCGATCTCGGCGCCAAGTATGTCTTCCTCAAGCCGCCGAGCTTGGAGGTGCTGAGGGCTAGGCTGGAGGGCAGGGGCACCGAGACGGAGGAGAGCTTGGCTAAGAGGTTGGAGAGGGCGAGGGTGGAGTTGGAGTTTGCTGAGGTCCCCGGTGTGCATGATAAGGTTATTGTGAATGATGATTTGGATAAGGCGTACGAGGAGTTGGAGGGGTATATCTTGGGGGTTATTTCTTAGGATTTTGCTGCTGTTGGAGTGGGTGTGTGCGTGTGCGTGTGCGTGTGCGTGTGAGGGGTGGGGGGGGTAGATATGGTAATACCCACAAGTGTATTAGACTCTAAAAGCCGCAAAGTTCTCGTAACGTGTGATGTATCTCGAAGTTTTGACGGCCTTAAATTGTGGGATTGCGAAGGCTATTTATGGGGAAACTTTTGAATATGCTCTACGGAATCTGCCATTACTGGATTAAAAAAGATCTCTCGGAAAAAAAAGCTGGCGCTTTCTTTGTTAATTGGGCACATGTTGACAGGGTACCGAACTTTGCGGATGCGAGTGTATTATTATGATATTGAAAAACTTTTTTTTGTCTCAAAGTGCACCGTTTATTATATGTTACATACTTCCACTTTGAAACAAGATTTGTAGCTACAGCATGGCTATCCGGACATTGAATTGAATTGAATCAATTGACTAAGCAAGTCAAGTCAAGTGGGTTTAGGGGGGGAAAAAAAGGAGAAGAAAAAGATAGTTACCACCTAATTTAATTTACACCCGTACGAAGAGCAAAGCAAAAGACAAATGACGAGACAAGTAACCCACGTACCAATCAAATGAAAGAAAGAGAGTGTGTACTTACAGGGGGAAATGAATCATCGTATGATAAAGAGAAAAGAAAAGAAATCGAATCAAAGACTATGACGAGCTTTATGATGTAGTAGTAAAAGGAGAAAAAAACCCCATCCATCTGCCAATCCACTCATATTGGCACAGCACATCTCACTCATCAGAAACCACCGGCGGCGGCTCCTTCCAAATCCTCATTAACAAAACATGCAAATCTTCCTCCCTCTCCCTCTCCCTCCCCCTCTCAGCAACACTCTGTCTTGCAACGGCCGAATCATCCCTAGCTCCAACTCCACTGCCACTTCTCCCACCAACCCTCAAGCTTCCCGTTTCCTTCAGGCTCTGGGAAAGGCCCATGGTGTTGCCACCTGCATCGACAGAATGACCCCTTCTGGGGATTCGCCGGTCGAGGTTACGCCCAGCGGCTGTTCTCTCCAGGGAGTCCTGGATCGGGCTCATGAAGCGGCGGGTGTTGAGGTATTCGCGGTTCACACGCTCGAATTCCTTCGTGAGGCGGGCTGGATGGGTGACACAAGAGAGTGGGATGGAGAGGGGTGCGGAGGGGGAGGGGTGGTGAGCGGAGGAAGCGGGATGGTGGGTGTGGTGGTGCGATTGAGGATGAGTTGGTGGGTTCTGGTAGATTTGGGAGAAGTATGCGTGGGGGGGGATTGCCATTGGGGGCTCATGCTGGGAGGATTGGCGTTGGAGCCAGAGCTTCTGTTGAGTTCGGGAGGGTTTGGCAGCGGTGACACGGGAGGTCGATGGGGGTTCCGTTGGTATTTTCGAGCCGGATGAGGAGTTGTTAGGATTTGGAGCTGGGAATGAGGTTGCGGTTTGCGGGGGAGCGTCATCTCCTCCCCCGATGCTACCACTGCGACGGGCGCCGCCACCGGAAGATGGAGAGACGCTGGTTGAAGCCCCGCCTTGTGAATTTGAAAAGTCTATGAAGCGGGAGGTTAACGGTTGGTCGTGAGAGTTGGGAAGCGAGTGGGCAGGGGTTATCGGCGCGTTTGGCGGAGGAGGGGTATGGTGGATTTTGGTATGCGTGGAGATAGATTCGTGGTTCACCTGTGGGGGGATTATTGCGCTGGGAGGTTTCGTGTGTGGGAGGAGGTGGGTGTGTAGCTCCTTTGCGGTAGGTGGTTGAGTATTGGTACCGGCATTTCCGCTATTCTGAGGTTGAATATGCGATTTCGATTGTGCTGGCGCAGGCTGGAATGTAAGCTGCTGCATTTGCTTCTGTTGTAATTGCTGCGATGATGATGGTGATGTGATTGTCGACAGTGCATCGCCACCTCCGCCACCGACACCCCTCGCGCCAGAATTCATCTCGACAAGCACGCCCACAGAAACCTCTCCAGACGAAGTGGTAATCTTCTTATTCTTCCCGTCCTCTCTAGATTTCGACCGTGATCTATCCCTCTTATTATTCCCGTTGCTATCCTCACCGGCACCTGCTCTTCGACTCGTGGGATTCAACTTCCGACGCACCCCCTCTCGCGATTGAAGATCGAGAGATTTAGTACTGGACGACTTGGCCAGTCCCTTAGTCGAAGCGCCGCCCCCAATAGCACCACCTGACGTTACTAACCCACCACCACCACCGCTTGCACCCCCGTCTGGTACCACCTCAACCTCTTCTTCTTCTCCCTCGATCAGTTCTTGTTCTTCCTCGTCCTTATAACTCCCTTCACCACCACCAACACCACCTTCATCAACCTCAAACGTCAACTTCTTCCCACCACCCTTCAGCTTCTCACTTCCACCACCTTTCACAGGCGACGTCTCCAACGGCATCAACTTCCCAAGCTTGTTCAAATTCCGCCCGTACGATGGGACCCGCGTATGATGACGCGAGTGTGCACCTCCGACAACGAATTGCTTCTTGTGTGTCCGCTGGTGCTGCTGATGATGATGATGCGCGGGTTTCTGATGCTGTTGCTGCTGTGGTTGCTGATGTTGAATTTCGTCGTTAAAAGACGTGTCCCGTTCGCCACGGCCGCCGACGGAATTATTACTCTGAATCGAAGAAGTGGAGGATTGGCGGTTGTCGAGGAGGGGGGGGGCCTTGTCGGACATCTTCTATTATTATTATTATTTTCTAGGGGAGCGTTTTCCGGATAGGTGCCTTTTCTTTTTTCCCTGGAGGGGAAGGAAAGATGAGGAAACCGTGGGTCTTTTTTCTTCTTATCAAATGTGAGTTGAGCCGGTTTTGAAAGAGGTATTCCTTTGAGAAAAAGGAAAGCTTCGTGAGTGTGCGGAAGGTAAGCAGGTAGGTAGGTAGGAAGGAAGTATGGGTAGCGATGGCCGGCTGCAGAAAAGGGCAAGTAGGACCCGAGGGAAGAGAAAGAAAAGGCGAGAGCGCAGTTTAGGGCCGAAGGCCCAACACCAAAGCCGCAGCCCTCAGGCACCGCAACGTACTCCCGCAAAGCCACCACAAACACGACACGTTGTGAGAAAATAAAATTCAAAATAAAATTCAAAGGAAACAATTCCCGCAGTCGAAAAGGGCGGAGAACAGAATGGAGAATGTAGGGCGTAGAATGCGAGATGGAGGAACAAAGTGTGTTGAGCAAGAAAGAAACAAGAAAACCGTTGAGATCGATTACCGTAACCAACAGCTGCGCACATACAGCAGCAGCAGCAGCAGCAGAAAGTGAAGTATGATAGAAAGGGAAAAAAGAAAAGAAAAAGAGAGAGAAACATGATAATAAAAAACCCCCGTTTTTATAAACCCTCCTTTCCTCCTCCTCCTCCTCCCCCGGATACCACTACCCTGCCTACCCAAGCAAGTTACCCACCGCATGATACTGTACCAAAGACCGCACTTGTATATAACCTACCAGTCAGTACCTATCCAATCCAGAACCCATTGCGCTGGCACCAAACAGCAAACTCCACTCCCTACCTACCTACCCCTCCAAGTGGAATTATTAATTAATTTTACATACTCGGTTGGGGTGCAATTGCCAATCAACTCGCCTGTCCTGTCGGTACATTATAGCCGTGCGGTGCCGAGGACATCCATCTACATAAGGAAGGGAGCGGAGGGGGAGGGGGAGGGAAGAGAGGGACAAAGCTTCATAAGACAATACTCGATACCAATTGCTCGGGGCGGAGACATTCTACGATTATTATTATTATTATTAGTTTTATCTTGAAAGGGGGCTTTTGTGTGTGGTTGGTGGGTGGGCGTAGCGATGCACATGGTATGGTACCGTACACGGTCTGGTTGTAGGAGCGGAGTGTGCGCGTGAGTGGGAGGGAGGGAGGGAAAGGCTGGGAGTGGGAGTGGGAGTGCTTCCCGCAGGATGGGGGTTTGTAGGGCTTGCATTATGGTGCCTATCCTCATTCACGGGTCACACTCGTGTTATATCATTGGAGTAAATGGTTTTGGGGGGGGAGGGAAAAAGGAAGAAACAAATTTGGTAGTGGTACCGGTATGGTATATAGGTAGCCGACTTGAGTTTGGTCGTGATGATGGCCTGGGCTTGAGTTATAATACGGTGGGCTTCAGACCCCTGGTATGTGAATGGCTGGGGAGGCTCTATCTCGTGGGTGGGGTTTGTTTTTGTGCGTGTGGGCGAGTGAGATGTTGTGGTTCTTTCTCTGGGCGGCGAGAATCTGAAGGATATAATTCTCGAATTTAGGAGCAAGGTGAGCGGGGACTCGGAAGGAAAGGGGTAGCCTTGAATATATTATCGATATCATCTCTGCGCGTTCTATAGGCTGTCTGCGCACTTTGCTCGTGGTAGCTCACCTGCCCGGCAGTATCCTGGCTGAATAGAACTGAATTGGATTGCAAACATCTACCTCAACTAGGACGGGACTATTTTCGTCAAGTTAGTTACAAGTCCTATTCCCATTCCCATTCCCGCAGAGAATTTAGATAAAAAAGGGTTCAGAGAAGTAGGAAATACAAGAAAAGAGACATAATATCAGAAGTTAAAAGGAATAACAAAGCCCTCGCCAATTCCCGATCTCAAAAGTAAAAGTAAACTTGACAAGAGATTGGTATGTAAATCCATCAATCCACTCATCTACCCCACCCATCCACTTAACCCAATTCTACAGTAACAAGAGGTATTTTTTTGAAATAAAATTCAGAACTAGAAAGGGAAGAATAAGAGCTAAAAGTACAATTATCCCCTCATTCTCTCCACCGTCACCTGGTGAGATGTAGAAGAAAAGAAATTAATCATCAGCACCCCCTTCATCCTCTTCGACTAGCAAATCCGCGATATAAGTCGCAAGCGGCTTATTAACCGCCATAATCTCAAACAAGACAGGCCTCTCCCCGCTCAGCAATTCCTTCCCATTGAACATACCACGTCTAGCCACATTCCTAAGCACCAACACGGCCGTAAGTGGTATCCCCGCGGCCTCGCCGCGGTCATCGATGCCCGTCTGGTTGCGTCTGATGACTAGCTTGATTTGTTTGGGGTCATCGAGCCAGTCGTTCTGACGGGAGGAAGGATTAGAGCTTTTAGGCGGGCTAGTTTCAGGCATATGTGTTCGCACGTGGGCTATTACTTTTCTCCTGTCCGAGTCGCCGGCGGGGTGGAAGCGCTCGCAGCCGCCCCAGTTGCAGAGGAGCTTTGCTTGTGGCTGCTGTGTGGAGTCGGGCGGGGAGAGGTGGTCTTTTAGAATGTGTACCCAGAGGTCTTGGGGGGTTGCAAGTTGCGCGGGGCATTTGGTGGGTTGAGCCGGTTGCTGTTGTGGTTGTGCGGTCTCGGCGCTGCTGGTGCTGCCATTGGTGGCGGTGACCCATTTACAGGCGAGGTAGACTTGGCCCTTTACGGACATTGGTGTTTCCCGGGGTTTTATGCCTTTTATGATGAATTTTTGACCGCCGCCGGGTATGGGGAGGACCATTGCCGAGGCGTTGTTGAAGGCCACGCTTACATTTTTGATGAATTCTGCGGCAGGGAGGAGAGGGCGACCGGCAGCGACGTATTCGGTGAAGCGGGCTTGATACGCTTGCCAAAGTGCTATTTGGGTAATATCGGCGCTTGGGTCTTCCTCGAAGCAGCACCTCATCCTAATGCACGGCATTGTTAGCAATAGATAGTATATGTATATGTGAGGACTAACCATTTAGCCGCACGATCTGGTTCAGCGTAACTCAACAGGTCATTGACAATTTCCTGGGGCAGGCTAGGTATCACTGTGGTTTTGATGATAGGCTTCAGTGAGCCCGTCAAGAACACAACTTGATCTCCTGGAACGGCCTGATGTAATAGTAATCTTGTCAATTGCTTGACTATCTCGATTCCATCAGGCGGCTGTATCAGCTTCTCTACGTTCTCTTCATTTGTAGTATATTGGTATAAGAAGTCAAGGCAAGCTGAAACCAAGTCTTCGTCTTCTAGCATGATGAGAGCCTTAATTCTGTCAATTGCAAGTTTGTTGATCTGCCCTATGCAGTTGGCCTCATCGCGACCCATAACAAGTCTACAGATTGCCCTCAGTGAGCCCAGAACTAAGCCGCGATCGTCGGAGAGGAGATTCGCATGAAGGGTCGGGAACAAGTCATCGTCGACAGCGAGTGAGAAGTGGATCGCCATGGCCTCAACCATATCCAGTATGTAATGTTTTAATTCTATAAAACAACTCTGCCCAGGCAGGTTCATACAAGTGACTATGATTTGTCGACCACTCTTGAGGCGGGAAAAGTATCTCGCGTTATCGGGCTGTAATGACATGTTGCGGAGAACAAGAGCGGCCTCATTTATCTTTTCAAGCTGCTTCACGAATTTTGAATCCTCCAAAAGTTCTCCGGCACCCTCGGGGTAGCAGGTGTTCGCAAGAGATTGGATAGTGGCAAGTTTCTCGAAAAGAGCCTCGGATAGTCCTGGATATGCCTCCGCACGTAATTCGTCACCAGAGTCAAACGATATTCGAACCAATTGGCTCAGAGCGTAATCAACTTCACTGGGAATGCCAGACTTGAGGCCCATAGAAATTCGGACCATTGGGGCGGCTCCTTGGTGTCCAGCTAATCTCTATAATCAGCATGCCTCCTTCCTCCTATAACCGCGCGGAATGAACACGTACCCCCATGCCTATTGGGACTCGAGATAAGGACTTCTGCCGCCCTCCGCTTGTGGTTTATAAACTCGTGTGGGGCATTCCGAGGCGTTGCGACTGGTCTCCCGATTGGCGCATTGATGCTGCTGGATTGAAAGCTGGGGAAATTCAGTGTGCTACCGTTCATTTGGTTGTTTGGCGAGCCCTGTTGGCCCAGCTGACGGGAATCAGAGGATGCGCGGGAAAGATGTTGGCGCTGTGGGGTCGTATCGGGGTTGTAAAAAGTTCTTGGTGTAGGTGCTTGACGGAGGCCTATGGGATAATCCCGAACTTGAATATTAGGTCATGTGAAAATTGTATCCACCAAGATTAGAGCAAGGAAAGCATACTTCGCTTCTCCGAGGTCGGAGGGGTTGGCGACTTATCACCCTTTGATTCCGGGCGCGGTGAGGCTTCCTGGAAGTTTTCCGCAGTCCTGGTCATAATAGAACCTCCAGCGGCAGACCTTTCTTCCAACCACTCCTTGGGCGGGGGCTCTTTCCCGAAGAAATTTGAGATTTCGTATGCCCTATGAGGGGTTAGCGGAGGGCACACTGGAAAGGTCGGGAGATGGTGGAAACTGCGATTAACGTACGCGAGATTTTTGTAGTAGATGGTTTTGAGGAGATAGCCAGCATTGGTGTTGTTTGCAGCAAGCTTGTACCCCAGGGCGAGGTCCCTCCAGGCACCTTGATTGTTTCCAACATCACAGTCAGTGCCCACCCCACAAGACGATGCTGAAAGGACACACCTTTTTCTTCTGTAACCTTATCGTACCCGCCTAATGATGTAACCTTATTGTAAAGCTTGCGCAAGTCAAGGAGTTTGCGACCCAACTCAGGCTCGATGGTGAGGGTAGTTCTGTGAAGCAGAAAAGTGCGGAAAGAAAACTTTGCAGTTAGCCCTAAGCTCCTCAAAGCAAATGGCACAATGAAGGGCAAGCAAATGGACGGATGGCGATGCGAATAAAAACCCCTAAAAGTATGGGGACGCCCCGACTAACCCTCGTTTCTGGTGATACTCCTTGAGCTTATCGATGAAATCATTGTATTCCGGCGTCTTCTCAATTTCAGTGCTGAGAACTCGATTCGCCCATGGACCTTTGCGCTCGCGCTCGGGTGTCGGTGCGGCCATCCTGTCTCCTTTCTGCCCTCCGGACTATTGTCCTCTACTCCACTGTATGTTTCTAAATACTCGTTGTATAGGTGTCTTTTTTCTTTCTTTTCTTCTTCCCAAGGCTTCGCAGACTTTAGAGGGTTTATATGTCGGGTTTGCAAAGACAGGGGATATTCGGGCTGCAAATCTGATTATGATAGTCGAGGGGGTTGGGCTCTGTCCCGAGGGTAAATAGCAAACGGCGGGTTGTGAATATATATCGTGGCTAGATATGGTTAACTGGGGAAGACGCGTTGGAACTTGGCTTGTAAGCAGCAGCAGAAGTAGGGAAAAGTCGTCGCTCCTTGCTTTCACTTCTCTTTCCAGCGCGCGTCCTGATCTCACCCTGTCAATTTCCTTTTACGACTGATTTAATCACATTTAGATGGTACAGTTGGGTGTGTCAGCATGACCCTTTATGGTAAGATTTGTGGAACGGAGATGGAGGTAAATTGTCCTTTTTAGGGCAAAGCATTATGGCATCCTTTTCGGAATATGGCGGGAATGAGGCTCTAGTATAAGCTTTTCGGTTGGCTTGGATTGGGTGACACGCATTATTGAGATTGGACCCGGTGGATCACCAAGATTAGAATCCGGTGGTTGACACTCCGCAACCCACGAGGATCATGATTAACCCACCGGCAACGGTGTAACAGCGGCTCCGATACCAACAAATCAGCCTATAAGCCGGACCAATCCTCTTTCTTTCCAGGAACCCCAATTCAGTGGACGGCTTGATAAGAGAAGGGACATAGTCCGCTACTGGAGATGATAGATTACTAACCTGGAAATCCTACTATACCCTAAAAAGCAAGGAACCTGAGCCTACGACCATGCTCAGCAAAGCTTACTCGTGTATGTGTCCTCCATCACATACTGCTGCCACAGCTCCCCCAGCCCCACCAAAGTCAGAATAAGAATTCCCGACACAACGAGCGCAGGCGTATATAAAATCCCTCAGTACAAACCGCCAGCATCAAACACCATCTCAAAAGGCAGGATACCATGTAACAGACAGCAAATCACCGCAGTCAATTGATTCTTTAATTAATTAATATTTTTTTCTTGGGGGGAGGGAGAAAGAAAGAAAGAAAGAAAGAAAGAAAGAAAGAAAGCGTCCCAAAATAATAGTCCCCAATCAACCCACCACGATACCCCCCCGTTCATGAAAACCCACTAAAACAATTTACCTCACATCCCACCAGTCGACACCAAAAAGCCCGCGCCTCACATAAAACCCCATTCCCGTCGGCGGGAGCTATCATGCCATTTTGATTTGCTATTTTAGATAGGTGGGAGGAGGCATCACACATGAGCTTCTTGCTCATGTACAGCACTTGCCTGCTCTCTGTGCCACTCACCTCAACTCAAGCTCTACCACCACCCACCATCTCCCAGTCAGCGAGCCAAGCACAATGCCCCACCCTTCCACCCCCCCTCCCTCGCAAACTTAACCCCCAATACCGCAACCGGAGTCAACGGTTCCATGGCTCAGCTGGTTAGAGCGTGGTCCTAATATTTCGTATGTTAGGCCAAGGTCGAGAGTTCGACCCTCTCTGGAACCATTGAAGCTTGCATCGCTCAATTTTTTTCCACCTTTTTTGTCCTTGTTTCTTGTGTATTGATTGGCTGGGGCTCGCTTTTTTTGGAAGTCGTGGAGATCTCCCGGTCAGCGAGCCAAGCACAATTCCCCACCCTTCCACCCTTCCCTCGCAAACTTAACCCCAATACCGCAACCGGAGTCAACGGTTCCATGGCTCAGTTGGTTAGCGCGTGGTCCTAATATTTCGTATGTTAGGCCAAGGTCGAGAGTTCGACCCTCTCTGGAACCAGTGGAGCTTGCATGGCTCAATTTTTTTTCCACCTCTTTGTTCTTGTTTCTTGTGTATTGATTGGGGTTCGCTTTTTGGAAGTGGTGGGGATGTGAGTATGTATGTGTATGTTTGTATGTATCATACCCATCAGGCTGTTTTATGTTGTAATTCATATATAAGCTTTGGGCTATGTGTGACGGACTATGTGCGACATGGAGGGGGGAATTCGCGAACCACAAAGTAGAATACGGCATCACTAGAAGCGCTAGGACCCTTTGATGGAAAATTTGGTTCATTGGCGTCTGCCGCCACTAGGAAAGAAAAAAGGCTAACCCCATACATCTCACTACATCTAACACAAACCCAACTTAAACATGAAGGTAAAAAATAAATAAATGCGAGTGACGAGCTATGACTATCCAACCCACCTCCTGGCGCTTCTAAAAATTCTCACCCAGGGACCGACACCACCCCACTCCCCTCCCGACCCAGCGGGCTTATAGCTAACCGCCTCCTGTAAAACAGTCCTCTCCGGGTGCGGCATCATAGCCAACACCCTCCCATTCATATTCCTGACACCTGTGACCCCCCCGGGCGATCCGTTCGGATTATACGGATAACGGTCGGTATGATTTCCTCCGTTATCTATATAGCGGATAGAGGCCAACCCATGGAGTTCAAGCGCGGATTGCTGGCGGGCAGAGGTGAAGGTGGCTTTGCCCTCGCCGTGGGCGGTAGCAACGGGGAAGCGGGCTCCATACATTCCATCTAGGAATACGCTGGGCGCGAGGTGGCTGGGGGGGTTGCAAATTTCGACCATGCAAAGGCGGGCTTCATACTGCTCGCTTACATTACGCTCGAATGTTGGCCAGTCTTCGGCCCCCGGGATTAAGGAGGTGAGTCTGCTGAGAAATTGGCAGCCGTTGCAGACCCCGAGGGCGAAGGTGTCGTTGCGGGTCTTGAAGAAGTTTTCGAACTCCTCTCTGGTTTTCTCGTGCAGAAGGACGGATTTGGCCCATCCTGCGCCAGCGCCTAATACATCACCGTAGGAGAATCCTCCGCAGGCTGCGAGACCGACAAAGTCCGAGAGTGAGACCCTCCCATCAATTATATCTGTCATGTGAACATCCACAGGTGTGAACCCGGCCAACCTGAAGGAAAAGGCCATCTCGGCGTGGCCGTTTACGCCTTGTTCGCGGAGGATTGCCACGCGGGGTTTGTAGTTTGGGAGGGTGGTGAAAAGGAGATCAGAGGGGGTAAATGTGAGGGTGTAAGTCAGGCCTGGATCGTCGTTATCGAGGATGCTCTCGTATTCTTGGTCAGCGCAGGCGGGGTTGTCGCGCAGACGCTGCATTGCGTAGGAGGTTTCAGACCACTTCTGCTGAAGTTCTCCTCGAGCAGTGCATCCGTAGATCATTTCACCGTCGTAGTCGATGCCAATGGTTTGGTCGTCCCGGGTCTTGACCACTCCAATGTGGTAGAGGTATTGTTTTGGGAACCCAGAATCTCCAAAGGCATCCTCAAAAGCTCCGAGATTAGATTCGCTGACCTGGAAAACTGCTCCAAGTTCCTCGTTGAACAAGGCTGCTGTAATGTCTTTAGGGTGTATACTAGTGGCATAGTCCTTCACTTTCATATCGACACCGACCCTTCCCGCAAATGCCATCTCAACGATCGTGGTAAATAGACCACCGTCACTCCTGTCGTGGTAAGCATGGACGATCCCAAGCTCTCTGAGTTTCTTGCACGCATCAAAATAGGCTGTGATAACCCCGGTGTCTCTCACATCAGGGGCACGAGTTCCGACCTGTTGGAATACCTGGCAAAGGGCGCTCCCACCCATCTCCATCCTACCAAGTGCCAAATCGACAAAAACAAGTACCGATTCTTTCTCCCGCTTTAGCGCAGGTGTCCAAGTCTTACCAACATGCTCAACAGCCGCGAAGGCAGTGACAACGAGTGATACTGGTGCAGTGACCTCCTTATCTTCACCATCACTCTTCCACTTCATCTTCATACTCATAGAATCCTTTCCAACAGGAATGCTAACCCCCAATTTTGGACAAAGATCCATGCCGATAGCTTCAACAGCTTCATATAAAGCCGCTCCCTCGCCAGGGTGGTTACCAGCTGCCATCCAGTTTGCCGACAACCGGACACGCTTCAGGCCCCCTTGGATGTCTGCTGCGGCCAGGTTGATGATAGACTCTGCAACAGCCATACGTGCAGATGCTGCGGGGGAGATGAGAGCCAGAGTTGGCTTCTCTCCCATCGCCATAGCTTCACCTGTGACGGATTCTTCAGACAGCGAAGTTGCAGTAACCGCAACATCTGCAACAGGGACTTGCCAAGGGCCAACCATCTGATCCCGAGTGATCAGCCCAGTAACAGTCCTGTCACCAATAGTGATGAGGAAGCTCTTAGAACCAACACTAGGAAGCTTCAACACCCTATCCACAGCCTCGACCAAGCGCTCGGGCGGTGACATATTCGGGAGGTAAGTCTCCAAACTATTATCGAACCGATCATGGTCCAATACCCGGGCTGTAACATTCTTGTGCATCTTCGGGGGCTTTCCAAACAGGGTCGACATGGGAAGGTCAATGATTTTAGGGTAGTCCTTACTGTCCCTATCCTTCAGAACCAGCCTCTGCTCCGCTTTGCTCCCCCCTTCGGCTCTACCGACAACAGAGAACCCACATCGCTCCCGTTCTGCGATCGCTACGAAAGTCTTCAAGCCGGGCTCTGACACAGCCATGACATACCGCTCCTGGGCTTCGCAACACCATATTTGCAGAGGACTCATCCCTTTGTCGGCATTCTCAACCTCTCGAAGCTCAAAAGTAGCTCCTAGACCAGCATCGTGCACCAATTCCGGAAGAGCATTTGAAAGCCCACCAGCGCCAACGTCATGAATAGACCTTATAGGGTTGTTCTCACCCAGAGCAACACAAGCATCAATAACCATCTGCGCACGTCTCTGCTGTTCCGGGTTCCCTCTCTGGACGGAGGCAAAGTCGAGATCTACCGACCCCTCACCAGAGGTAATACTACTAGCCGCTCCTCCACCCAGCCCAATCAACATTGCCGGACCGCCGAGAACAATCAAGTATGCACCCGGCTCAATCATTCCAGCCTCCTTGATAGCATGTACTGGGCGAACCGTACCCAAACCACCAGCGAGCATGATGGGTTTATGATATCCACGAATCTCCTTCACATTTCTATGTTCTACCGTTGTTGTCAAGGTCCGGAAATATCCCATGATACATGGTCTCCCAAATTCATTATTGAATGCCGCTGACCCAATAGGTGCCTCAAGCATTATATCCAAAGGACTAGCGATATGGTGGGGCCTGCCAACGCTCAATTCCCAAGGCCGCTGGTATCCAGGGATCAAAAGGTCCGACACGCTGAACCCTGCTAGCCCAGCTTTTGGCTTGGATCCCCGACCCACAGCGCCCTCGTCGCGAATCTCACCACCGGAGCCCGTAGCGGCGCCTGGGTACGGCGAGACGGCAGTTGGGTGGTTGTGCGTTTCGACCTTAGCAACGAAATGCACTACTTCCTGGGTAGATGTCCACTCCTTCGACTCTGGATCCGGCGCCCAGTGCACCCCATTGTTCCCTTCCAGTACCGCTGCATTGTCAGAGTAGGCAGAAATAGTGTAATCGGGACTGGTTTTATGTGTATTTCTAATCATCCCAAAGAGAGAATGTGGTTTTTCCTGTCCATCAATTTCCCAGGATGCGTTAAACTGCTTGTGACGGCAGTGCTCGGAGTTCACCTGAGCAAACATAAATAGCTCGACGTCGTAGGGGTTCCGAGGACATGGGCCAGCGTCAGAGAACGCCTCAAGAAGATACTGCATCTCAAAAGGGTCCAATGCCAGACCCAATCTTTTGTTCGCCGACTCAAGGGCCTCCAGGGGCGAAGTTGTAGAAGATCGAAGATTAACCTGTTCAACCGGAAGTGGCTCATGGGTCCCAAACAACTCCTCATAACTAGGAGGTTCCATTTGACATGTCTAAAGAGAAATTCACTCATCAGCCCCAACCAACCCTTCTCCCAAAAACACCTAGAAGTTGGACGAATACACACCTGAGTCATCCGATCAAACAATACATTATCCGCCCCTCCAAATACCCCATCAAACACAATCTCCTTCTCGAAACCCACAGAAAATAAAACACCCCTCTCAATTCTCTCAATATAACCTCCTAGCCCACAAACATGCGCAATAGACGTCGCCTTGGAAGACCAAGGACTAATAGTCCCTTTCCTAGGAAACACCGGAAGCACCAAAGTATTACTCATAAACCCCACCTCCTTCTGACCCTTAGCGTATGCAACCAATTTCCAAGTCTCCTCGTCACGATTCAACTCTGAAGACTCGTCGCCATAGCGCAGCAATTGGTCTAGACATTTCCTCTCCTTCGAATTCTCATCTTCTAGGACATTCACGTCCACGCCCTCCTGGGGGCAGACGTAGTGTATGAAGATTGAGCGAATGGAGACGACTTTGTTCGTGTTGGACGCCGGTGAATTTATGGCGTCTTTGATCTCCGCGAGACGGAACGGGGAATTGGCCGGTGGGCCCGGGAGGGCTAGGTATCTCCTTTGAGTAGGAGAGCTAGCCATTGTGCATCAGTGTGTGTGTGAAAGTATCGGGGTGCTGAGGGCAGGGAGAGAGGAAAGGAGGAGGGAACGGAGGGGTTGCAGTTGAAAATTTCCCGCCGGCTTAGCTTGAACTCGGGATGCCCCGCGTTGACGGGTAGTGGGGTGGGTTGGGGCTCTGCGGTAAAAGCAACCCTCTCTCAACAGCCCTTGCTAAAATAGGCTTTAGTGGAAATAGTGTCCTTCCTTGTTGATTGCTATTATCGTACAGAAGGGTCTTAAATACTCGTGATGTCCTGACGTTTGTGAACACGACCGCTATTGCATGATGCCAAGATCAGGGCAAAAAAGCTGAATTTTGGCGGTATGCAATAGCAGTTGTGTTCACAAACGTCAGGACATTACGAGTACAGGTCAGAGATCTATTGGCCACCTCATGAAGGTCACCAATGTAACCGGCCACCATATACCCATAGGCCATCCACATGCCCGACACCTGATTGGAACTCACAATCGCGCAAAGACCAAATATATAGTTCCCCAACCAATCGGTAGAATCCCAGCCCACAAGCCAATCATTGGGTACTGAGCATATAAGCCAGTCACGTACTGCGCAGTCGCACAACCCGCTACAACGGACCGCTCATAAGGGAGACCTCGCTATTACGAGTGAACCCTCTAGGAATTTACGCCCCTACTCCCCATACAAATGGCCTTTGCTATAAGGAATTCCTTCCAAAATCTGGCCATAACTAGCAAAAACCCCAAATTTTGGTCTTCACTCCAGTACATGTATCCTTAACTCACCCGACAATCTAGAAAATTGGAACCAGTCTTAGGAACAACGCGACTAACTTTATATCATAATCCTCTATGCCGTCCATAGGCTCCCCCATTTATACAGCTAAAGCTACATCATTCACAAATCCTTCTCTTCAATGCATGAGAATTTTCCGACTCTTCTCTCCCCACCCCAAATGCCACTCAAAAATAATAAAATGGTTCTTCCATAAAAGAAAAGTCGGCGCGTTATCGCATCATCATTACCAACGCATGTGCTATTCGTATATATATGTGAAAGGAAAAAGCCCCAATTTCCCAAACTCCGGAATGACAAGAAAAGAGAAAAAGAAACGGGGATAACTAATCTAATAGGTTTCTGGTAAACCCTGGCTTGCAAAGTCCGGGATCGTATCGCCGCACTTGAAGGACCGAGTGTATGCCTTCTTGGGAAGAATCCCAGCTGCAATACCCTTCTTGTAGGACCATTGAGTCGCAGCTTCGGTGTCCCAGGTCCAGTATAACCACCCCCAACTCTTTTCATAGGAATCCATTTGGGCTATGGCGGAAACGTCAGTACCAGTTCAGCCACTTCAAATAATATATTTGGATATATACCTTCAGCAAACATAAGGAGAAATTGCTTATATGCCTTTGAGTAGTCGGAAGGACTAGCATTGGCTCCTTGGCACGAGCACCCTTTTCCACCGGGGCAACTGGGCACGGTGGTCTGAGTGAGAGGATCTCCGGAATTAAGAGTACCTTCCCAACGTGACCCAACCCCAACCTATAAAAGGTTAGAAAACTCTACGAAGTGCTCACCCCGCAAATTAAAGACCCACATTATTTAGATAAGGCGTGCAATCCGTCTCAGCCTGCCCCCACTCGCCAACAACGGTAGGTCCAAACCTGAAATCAACAGTCAGCGGCCAATAAATTCCAACCACAGATAATCACTCACCCAGTAGAAGTATCAACACTCTGCGACATCTGCTGACCCCATCCATCACAAGCATATTTAACTTTAGCAGAATGCGTTGTGGAAATCTGCCCAGAATTGAAGATGACATATTCATGGACGTCGAGCAACATCTTATCCAAGCCCTTGAACTCGCCCTTCCAGTTATCCAATCCCCGAAACCCATCACCGAAAATGATATACCCGTGATAACCTGCCTTACGAACGACCCCATGAGCCTTGACAGTCCACGCAATAACTTTATCCACATCAAGGGAGATCATTTTTGGCTCGTTGACAAGACCGTACATAGTCACCACGTTCTTGTAACGAGGTTGGGCAAAGAATGTCGCCATCTGGTTATGTATATCCAGGGTCTTTTGACCATTGCTATCTCCGTCGGTTCCATTCAACCACCCGATTGGTCCGAGTTTACCACTATGGTTCCAGCCATTGGCTCCTCCAGGCACACTATGCAAGTCGAGCTTGACTCTCAATCCGTACTTTCTTGCATATTCAATCGCCCGTAGCAAGTACCTCCAAGAGATCATCGGAACGAACGAATCGCCGTCCAAAGTCATGACGGCCCAATACCCGAGAGGGATGCGAACATGGTCAAGCCCGGCCTCCCTAATTTCCCGGAAAGCGGTCTCGTTAATGAAGTTTGCATAATGTCGCTCGATTGTTTTTGCTGCATTGGTAGGGCCAAGATATTTGCTAAGAGTGAATTCGTCCACAACGCCAAATCTGGAGTCAACCTTACTGAAGAAAGATGGTGTGATGAAAGGTTCAACAATAAGCCATCCTCCAAGATTGACACCACGAATAGGCTTGGTCCCGTAGGGGAACTCCTGGTCCAAGGGCGGAACATTCTCATTCGCTTGAACGGAATCATCGTAATCATCCCAAAGACCCATAACAGGGAGACCTCCGACTTTCCTATCAGTAAAGGTAAGGTTAAAATCCTGCGTATCAGCCCAAGTAAATGGGTCATAATAAGTTCCTTTATATGCAGACTATCCCCAAACGGTCAGTCGGCGCCACAAAAGCAAACCCAGCCAAGGAAAAAGCATACCGGAATACTAGAAGAGTCAATATCACTGATGCTCCCACCCTTTTGGCCCTTCCCCAACCCTTCCTCAATTCCATGGCCCGCAGCACTCTTCTTCTTACCAACAACCAGTACCCCAACGGGAATAAGTATGATCAATAGGAGAATCGTCAGACCAATCAAGATCCCTAGAAAGACCTCAATTAGCCCCCTATCCCGTGATTCCTTTAATAGCACGAACAAAACTCACAAAAGCAAGGTCCACACCTTCTCTTCCTCTTCTCCGGCGGGGGCGGGGGCGCACTCTGACTCCTACTTCTCCGGGGCCTCCCATCCCTATGCCTCGAATGCCCACGAGTATCATACGCCCCTGCAGGGACAGACCTCCGTCTCCTCTTTCTCCTCGGTCTATCCCCATCGTTGCCGCCAGCACCACCTCGCCGGTGGTGGTGACGCCTACTGTCGCCCCTTTCCAGATCCCGTTCCCGATGTCGTCTCTTATGCTTTTCCGCAGCTACCGGATCAACAGACTCGTCGGATGGCACCCTCCCATGAGCATAAGCGTATTTTGTCATTCCTGGTCCGCAAACTTAATCAATGCGCAAGGAGGAAAGGTACGATAACGAGAACGAAAGTCGAAACTAAATGTCAAAGAACCCAATCCAGTTCGTCGCCCACACGCCCCTCCGACTCCGACACGCAGCTTGAGCACGAGTAGGTCAGCTAGCAAACAAATTCGGCAACCCCCACCTGTTTTTTTCGTTCCTGCTTTTCTACTTTACTCCCGTACCACGCCTCCCACGCCTCGTAAAGCTCTGATGATGCAGCGTGGTAACAAGCAAGTAATTGTGACAAGAGTTATATAAAAAAATATAAAAAAAGGCCCTTATTCATAAAATCGTGGAAAAAAAAAGTGGCACGCCACCCTCTCGCTCTCCTTTTCTGCAGGCACAGTGACAATAGGTAGGTATAAAGCGAAGAAGGGGGAAAATGAAAGAAAAGAAAGGAGAACACGAAACCTCGCAGCTGAAAAGTAAGAAAAAGAAAAGAAAAAAAAGAGAGATCTTAAGGGAGACCCGCAATGCCAGCAAAGAAAAGTCAAGGGCACGGGAGGATATCGGGTAGATGACGAAGTTGTTTTGGTTCAACCGTTGCCAGAGGAACGCAGCGGCATGCTGGGCGGCTATCGTACTGCATTTCGTTGTTGTTGTGCGGTGGACAGACAGGTTCCTGTTGACCGCCCTGGTCTCCGGGTTCCTGAAAAGCTTGGACTGAGGCTCGGCACGTGGCTCGGGATAATGTTTACTCGAGTAGATTAAAAAAAGCCCCAAACTCATTCGGGATGGTACTGGTGCTCATGATGAGGGGGCAACGATACGGTCTAGTCCAGTCCAGTTCGGTCCGGTCTAATTAGCCTGGTGCTTTAGCTGCGATATGCAGTACTAGTCGCGCATACGGTAGTACGATAGCCCGAGCACAGTTCAGTTATCCAGTGCTCGCCGAGAGCCAGGCCGACGACCCACGGGGCGCAGCGCACTCACTTGCGCTTTTATAAACTCTTCCTACAAGCCGGAAAAGAAAGAAAGAAAGACAGAACAACAGCTGGGGAAGTAAGGATTTTGTGTTGGAGTGGTGGCTGAGTGGGGGATGCACTGGGTCCTGGATGGCTGGCCACTTTATCCCCGCCAGGGATTCCGGCTTTACATACTGTACGAGTACCTCACAGTCCGCTGCATGCTCTAGTTGCAAAGACCAATACGGTACGGCATCGGCAAAACTATTAGTTTTCGTCCAGCGCGCGCCATACACTAAGTTAGGTGCTGTCAACGCAAATCTCGAATCGGGATTGATGTAACCACTACAGTATTAGTAACTACTAGTACTAGGATGGTACAGAAGCTATGCCGTTTTATTGCCAGTGGATGTTTTTATCACATGTCCTCTTGCCCACTTGAGTGCCAAAATCTTGGGGCCAAGTTATCCGGATACTTTTAGAATGGGCAAGTATCATAACTTAGATAACGCCCCCCTCCTAGTGATCCCAAAGAGTGGATATAATAAGTTTTTACATCCGGCACCCGAATATGGCGACCGGACGGAGAAATGGACAGCTGACAATCTGAGCGTGCCTACCTGAGCGTCCATAATCACTACTTGGGCATAAATTAAAGATTCGGGCGGAGTGACATTGATACCTGTGTTTCAACCACGTATTTCGTTTGTCACACCGTCCGAATCACTCTTTTATTAGGGCTAGGGGCCTGTTTGATAGGCAGTGATTTGAGATAGCCGTAATCTGAAATCACGATTTGCAAACAGCCCTCTGCTAAATGTGATTGCAATTTTCAATTCTCCAAATCACAATTTGGGGTAACTCTATGAGAAGACCTCAAGACTCACTAGTATTTGCTATGATATTATAACAAAATACTCAATAACGCGGAACAAAAATCTGCCGCCCTCACAAGCCCGCCCTTCTACCCCCATGCATCATGCCATCTGCACGTTTTTTTACACCTCGTCCTGGTCCTGTTGACCGCGCCTCCACATAGCACAGTATAATCGGCACAGCTGGGCGAGCGACAGGACAGACGGAAACCCCAGGGAGAGGGAGGAGCAAAGAAGGGAACTTTGCACATCAGGTTATATATTCCATCAATCGTCGCCTATTCACAAAAAATAAACTGCTGTAGCTAACTTAGCTGGGGAGAAAAAATAAAGAGGACGATAATGGAGCTCAGAATCCCATGGTAACAGAAAAACACAAAAAAATGTCGAAAAGGAAGGAGAAAAATTCGAATGCTTTCTCTGCAGAACACCCCAGAACTTATGCCGCTATTTTGGACAAATAAGATGGATTCGAGAGGGCGAGAAGGGAGGGGAAGGGAATCCCAATGAATAGGGGAAAACGAAAGCCCGTGAGATATAAAAAGGGAGATATATGAGGGGAAACGACAAAACACACCAGAAAAAAAAGCAAATCGTACCACCTAACTTACACCACTCATCAAACCACTAATACCTCTGCATTTTACAGCCCCCTAAGATGGTATAGTAAAGCCCTCGGAGGGGATGACGGGAAAGAATATGGGGGGAAGGGTAATAGCACCGGTAAAGTAGAGACATTGAAATAGAAAAGAAAAAGAAAGAAAAGACGAATCAAATTAAGAGAGTAAAAGTTTCCGCTCGCCTCACTTGCGATGGATGGGATTATTCCCCAGCAACGCTCGATGTCATGCAATAACAACTCTAGCCCCCTCACGACCGAGCACACCCCTCTCCTGGGGTTTTGGACTAGACGCCCGACCTCTCCGTTTCGAAAAGAACCCGAGCATTCCTGATGGCTTTAGGCGTAAAGGAGTTGGTGACGATTTGTCCGCCAGATCTGACCATGACCCAGCCTCATCCAAAACTACCTGTACGCCACCGCTTGAGGACTGATTCCTCATACCAGACTTTAACTTTCCAACACTCTGTCGTTGCTGTAATTGCTGTTCTTTCAGATTGGAGCGTTCAGCCGATGATACTGTCGGTGGCATCGAACGAGGTGGCGGGCACACTTTCGGAAGATCCGCGCAAGATGGAATAGGAGGAGAGCCGGACGCAGGAGAACCCACTGACGACTTTTGGGACTTTTGAGTAGTGTTAATTGAAACAGGACTTGTATGACCCATTATTTCTGACTGAGGAGAATTCATAGATGGCCTTACCCAGTCACCGGCAGATTTGGAAGCAGGATCCACTGTCCCATGATATCTGTTGCCTCCAGTTGGACTGTGCCCGACAGTCAGATTAAGAACAAAGAGAATCCAAAGGTCCACTTTACCTGTCAAATCCAACTGTAGTGTAATCGAATGGCTCAAAGAGTGTTTCGATCATCTTGTGCAATTCTTCTTGTCGGATCTCCTGAGCCGTAGCATCGTCCTTCAACCTCTCTCGAGGCCTCTGTCTTCTAGCTCGGGCTTCTAATGGCGCTTCCTCCAGTAACAGTTCCTCAAGGTCATATGTAGCGTCAAAATTGGCCTTCTCGCCGGAAGGCTTGAACACAGGATCATATTCCTTCCTCTCCAGCGCATCGAAATCGATATCTGCAAAGAAAGGATGGCTGGTGAAAGTGTCGAAGCCAGCTGCCCCTATCCGCTTGGTCACATCCAATTGCAGTAGACTCCGGACTGCGTCCATGCAATCTCCGGTAACCGGTGGGTTTGTGATAGCGTACTTTGGAGTAGCCTTCATGATCTCCTTGCCGAGAGTTTCATGAGTATCTGAATTGAACGGTCGCTAGGATCCGGAGTTAGCATTAACAACCAACTCTTACCCCTGAGATTCAAAAAATTACCTTTCCGTAAATGCACTCATAAAATACAACACCCAATGACCACCAATCAACACCAGTACCATACCCGCCCCCACCATAAACCTCCGGAGCCAGATACGCAAGGGTACCAGACTTGCTAGACAATGGACGGTCCGGATGGATATCGGAAGCGACATTCTGAGCTCCTATTAGCCAAACAAAAACAGACAACCTGATTGTGCAAATGGAAGCTCACGAAATCGGCCAAATGCACATGCCCATCCAAGTCGAGTAGTATATTATCAGGTTTAACATCACGGTGAACAATGCCCCTTCCATGAATGTAAAGCAGAGCACACGCCAGTTCTGAGATCCAAAATCTCACAGCTTCCTCTGTGAATGTCTTCCTGGAAATGTGGAACCGTAAATCTCCTCCATTCATCAAATCGACAACAATATACCTATAGCCGGGAATATACATTAACTATCACCCATCGATAGGGGGGCGGGTGAGGGGAAGGAGCTTAGCACGTACAGATACTCGATATCTTGGAAACTATAACGGAGATTGCAAAGGAAAGGGTGATTCAAATGCTCCAACATTCGCCTCTCTCGTATTATATTCCGAACACTCTCTGATCGAACGACTAGCAGTAATCAAAGGCCCAATTAGCGAACTCCAGCTCCTGCCCCCATCCACCCCATTACCCAGCCCAAGCTTCATGTGAAAAACAAACAAACCTTCATCCTTCCGTATATACTTAAGGGCGAACGTCAACCCGGTATCTCTCCTCTCCACAATCCTAACCTTCCCGAATGCCCCTTTCCCCACAACCCGTAGTAACCGGAAGTGATTGAGGTTCACTAACACCGTTTTTATCCACGTCAGTTTTTGGTCCCATGTACACTATTTCACTTTATTTTGTTTGATTTCGCAAACAAAATTTCAGCGGGAGACTGTGAGGGCGAGGGTGGAAAAAAAAAATAGAACGAGGCAAAAAATAAAGTTGTTCTCGATCTGCGATCGAAGACAACGTTTTTCCCACGCGAGAATTGGGGCTGTGTGGGGGAATGGGGGGGGAAAACGGACCCTCTTCTGTAAAGACAACAGGCTTTCCACTGCTATTCCCCATGACTTCCAGCCACTAACCGATATCGACGCCAGAATGGGTGAGTTCCGTATGGGAGTTTTTTTCTTTCTTTTTTCCTTTTCTTTCTAGACCAAGGCTAGATGTGTATGTCTGCCTAAGGCTCTTTGCGGATCCGCGGGCTCGTCAGATAGACGTTCTTGCAAAAGTAGGTAGGTGCAAGGGAAGGAGTTGAGTGAGTGAGTTATGATGCGGGAGTTGAAGAGGTGTAATTCGAAGGTTTGGTCTCGCTTGTTTGATGACAGGATTGAATTGGCGCCGTCTCGTTGTCAAGAGGGGGGAACAAGGGCTTCTAGAATCCCCTATTGGAAGATGTAGGGCGGAAGAAACGAGCGATGATATGGAGAGGGAAAGTAGGTAAGGTAAGTAAGGAGCGGTGAAGTTGGAGTGAGAGGGTGGGTGTGAAGTAATAAATGGGTCGGGGCAGGGTGTGGTGCGAGGAGAGGCACCAGTAAGGCGAAACTAAGAAACAACTGGTTTCTACACAGCCAACTCCTATTGTCTTTCTTTATCTTGTTCCCTGGCAGTCCCTCAGCAGAATTAGGGACAGGAAGTGAGAAAATAGAGGCTACTAAGAAGGATCGAGCTGGAATAAGCTCTATTTCTTTAGGCAGGGATTATTCCCCGTGCTGTCTTCGATTCGGGGCTAGGAGTCAGCAGTGGGTGTTCGAGGCTCTAAGTGAGGATATTGTACGGTATGGCGAGCTTTTTTTTGTGGGGATACGGTATGGCAGAATAGAGTGGATGGGAGCACGGCGTCAGGCAGGCGAGCGTTTAAGGTATCAGAGAGTGTATAAGTGCCCCGATATTATGGCACGTCTTAGAAGTCGTAGTTAGCTGGTCGTAGTGAGAGCGTGCGAAGTACCATAAAAGAGGATAACAGAGAAGGGTTAGGCGGACGGACTAGGAGCCAATATACAGGTGACGATTGAGGGTGAGAGGAGGTAGAGGAGGAAGGGCACGGTAAGAGGGATGGTAAGGAGGGGTCTAGGATGCAATTCTGTTCAAGATGATTGTGGGTTGTATCTGCGGAGGCCGATAGCCAGGAATACAAGAACCAGTCGGCGGATGTTCTACACTGACAGACAGGGTGGCTTCAGCGGGTTTGGGGAGCACGAGTAGAGCGATTGTCCTGCTCGACGGTTTCATGGGTGGAAAAAGGGAGGGAAGGCCAAAAAGGGGAGTTGGAAAAAAAATGAAAATGAAATAGAAAAAAGAAAGCCTCCACAGGTAGCATGGGTTTCCCTTCGAAGCAAGATGATTGATGCTTCTTTCTCGAAGTATCATGTACCGTACACTATAGTAGCAATGGTACAGTACCACAGTGATAGGGAATCTTTTCGTCCTTTTTTCCCTCTGTTCCTACCCCTGCACTATTCTCCTACCCTTTGAGGTGCGTATTTGTTGCTAGCATTCTCACCATACTTGTAGGTACGACCTTCTGCACTACCGTAGGGGCTGCTTCATTATAAGGTAAGAAGGTACAAATAAGAAAGGCATAGATGATAGTCGCGGTGACAAACAAATGCTGTACTCTAATGCATCAGAATCTGAAGAAGGAGGAAGCCCAATCAGATACGATACAAGACCCTCCCGAAAATCGCTAATTCGCTGCGAAAAATAAAACAAAATCTTCCGTTGGATGAACAATCATAAAAAAGAAAACAACTCCCGGAATTCCCAGGTTAGCCCGGGTGCCACGAGGTCCCCGTTATCCTTCCCACATGCCATGCTCCCCTCACTTCCCCATTCACAAATCCACCAACACCCCTCCCTTCCCCCTCCTCCCTTCCCTTCCCTTCCCTTCCTTTCCCTTCCCTTCCCTCCACCTCCCATGCAAAACACAGCCAACATGATTACCTTCGCGCAAGGAAAGCCATATCACGGCAAGAGCAGCGTACGTTGGCAGACATACAACACGGGGTAGGAGAGGGGCAGAGGGGAAGCAGGCTGCCAATCCCCGAATTTCTCTTTTTCTTTCCCCCCCCAACCCTTTCCTCCAAACATTTCATTTTTCATTTCATTTTTCGCTTGTCTCACTAACACGCTCAAGCCCCGTCGTAAGGAGAAGGAAGTTCGTGAGAGGACAAAAGAAAAGAAGAAAAATCATCATAACAGAAATAAAAGGAGAATGTGACCTCACAATCAAAAAAATGAAACTGAATACCGCGCTAGAAGAACTTTTGGAAGCGCCATGGAAGAAAGTACTACTCCCGAATTGGATAGCCAAGCCGGGCGTGATATTGGGAGCCTAGAAAGACCACATGGCAACCACCCGCATCTAATGAGACAACAAATGTCGCAACGAAATAAACAAAAATCCCACATGGAAGGAAAAGTAAAAATAGGCATAGGGAAGTGGTTCATAGCGTATCACCCACCCATCACCTCGAGACTCAGTTGATGAGCAAAGGGACCCACGCGAGGAGAAAAGTATCGCATAGTACCGGCGGTAGGGATGGAAGAAAGAAAGAACGAAACTGGGGGATAAGGAAGGGAAAATACAAATCTCCAGATGGAATTTTAACGCTACTTATGCGAGTGCGATACAACCACCATAGCGTATAACACGGCGTCATGCAGTAACCCAACCCAACGAAGCCCAGCCCAACCCCCTCCACTTCTACCGTACCCACAAACCCCGATCCCAGTTAACTTACCCACGCACCTCACCCAACCACCCTCCCAGTAACCCCTCCTTCGGTCAACCACCCGAGCCCTTTCCTCCTCTCCCCCCCCCATTCACGGTTTCAGATCTCCTTTCCCGAAGATCACTCAGGACGCCCTCCTGCCTCCTCGTTCTCATCCCAGTCCCCCTCCTCTCTATATCACAACCCCAACACCGTATCATAGACATACAACCCCCCCCCGTTAACGCGGCCCGTACGGTACCGGTACTCGAATACTTACCTCTCCAGCTGCCAGTACTAGACATCTTTTTCCCCCAATAAAGTATTCGGGATGGGAAGGATCGAGTAATCACGTCTACACCTAGGTAACTCACGTTCCGAGTACTTTCAAAGTTGGGGAATACCGACAGTATGGCTTCCCAGCAGTGCAGGAAGCTACCGATACGATACGATAACTGTGCGTTAAACGGGCAGGAATCACGAGGCCCCACCGTAGCGCTACAGTCGCACCTGGCGATAATAAACGCCAAGAATTCCGACTAATTTTTACTTATGGGCGTTCACTCTAGCAAACTGCGCTCCGAAGTAAATTCTCTAGCGTGGCCGTGAGGCATTGTTCCTTATAGCCAGGGATTCGTCATAAAGAGGTTCATTATAGCTAGGTGCAACTGTACTGGGCCGAGGCGGGAGGGACTTATGGGGAAGAGAGGGGAAGGAAAGCTGAGCCTCTTGCTTATAATACTTGTTTGCTGACTGTGTGCACGAGTACCCGGGAGGATGCTTCCCGCAAGTTACTTGAGCACAAGGCAGGGGTTATTTTCCGGGTTAACTTAAATTAACTGTTGACTGACTTTATCCTAGACATAAGTACCAGGGCATACGTTTTCGTACAAGTACGAAAACATATCCTAGTACTTGTATTTGTGTCGTCACCAGTGCCGTCATAGCTAGAATGATGGGAGTCTAGCTAGGACGTTGGAGTTGCCTCTCCTAGTAAGGTCTGTCGGATCTCTCCTTTCACGTCTCAGCCGAAGGCTTTTCGCCGTGTTTCCCCCTTGACCCAAAGGGGGAAATCCTGGACCTCCTACAGTAGTGTCATTCTCCACTACACTACCGGTACCGGCACTCCAGTTTTCACGGAATATGAGTGGATGGATGACGCCGTACCGGTAGTCCATAAGTAGGATGGAGGAGGCCGACTTAAGTTACGGTATTTTGCCTTAGTCTACCGGTACAAGTATGATACGGCGCCGCATTGGACACGAGCACGGCTATCCACGTGGAGATGCACAAGTACCGTACGGGTATAGTTTGATACAAGGTAAGGCTGCAAACACCATAAAAGCCGGACACTTCACTTTGCTTCACCTAACTTCACTTCTATCGGCACACCGCTTGCTCTCCCTACAGCAGCAGCAGGCTCAACTCAACAGGAAGCCTACCGGCATTGTTCAGAAACTGAGTGACCCCTCCCCTTTTTCTCCGCCCCGAAAAGGCCAAACCAATTCCGGAACGCCACAATTCGCACACAACGCTAACCTCACCTCATCACACTACCGGTACTACACTTACGCTACCTTAAATCCCCAACCTCTTGTGCGAACAAGAATTTATGCTTAAGCCAATTTAAGTTCAGCCGGGGCAAGCAATATTCTGTGCCGGTATAATGTATACTCAATATAACCGGTAAGCTGGTACTTTTTCTTTTTTTTTACTCAGTCGCATACCGTCCTACGCACACCCTAGTCGCCAGGGGGAACCCCAATCTTGCATTCGTTCAAGTATGTGCACCACTAGCTGAACTAAAGCACAAGAACTAAGCGTTTGAAGCCTTTTTTCTTCCTTCTTTTCTTCTTCCTTCTTCTTCTTCTGGTCTCCTTCCTCTTCCTCTCCCCCTTCGCACTACACTAACTCACGGCGAGGCAAGAACACCCGTAGAAGTTCTCTATAGGACAGGGATTATTTGCATGGGCACTCTCGTCATACTTGTACTATGCTCGAGTATGATTGTGCGATCAACTTCGACCAACCCTTTTGAGAAAGAGGAAAAAGAAAAAAGAAACCCATGGGAGAAGTAAGGGTCCACTGTGCCACCGTCTTAACATTAGCGCTCTACTCGAGTACAGCGCGTGCACTCGTGTCTAGCAGGTACAGTAAGAGGCGCCTGAAAATAGTGAGGGGTCGTGAATTTGTATGGGCTCCATATATTTTGCCAATTTATCTTTCGGGTACCATATTGTATCCCTTCAAGTTGGTCCGTCCGCCGTGTGCTGCGTCCTCTTTAAGGGATCTTGTTCGGGAGGAAGATGGAGAGGTGTAGGAATTATCTCCTTTTCTTGACCGGTGGTGAATTACTACTACTAGCGTTCCAAACTGGGGCTTTGTTGTCCCACAGATCTCTTGGACGGGACTACGGGTCTACAGTATAGGATATAATACGAGTGTGATACTACGCGGTGAGGCGCAAGTATTGTAGAATTACGGACATCATCATAGGATGGTTTGAGAGGCCCATGCTGGCCAGCATTTCCCCATGCCACAAGCGAATTGACCAGGCGAGGTTGTATCTTGATAGGCGATTATTGTTATCTAGGTGGGTAGGTGGGTAGGTCAAGTTAGATTTGCTTGAGCATTGTACAGTAACGGTACTTGTGGGGTATATATATATAGGATAGGATAGCAGCGTTTCCTGGGCCGTCTTAGATATTATACGGTATAGGGGGAGATGGAGGATAGTGCTGTATTATGGCCGCTGTGTGCACAGTACTCGCGTTGGGGGCCGCGAGATAGGATCACCTTGGATGAAGGCATAAGGCTCGCTGAGGGTTTCTTGATGAATCCACCATGGCCGGACCCTAGGCCTGCTGCTGCTGTCCTTCCTCCCTACGGCACACGAGCCTTATTCTTCTCTATTTAGCAGGTGTTCGAGGATTACTGAATGTGCGAGAATCAGTGGTTCTTTAAAAGTGCGATGGAGGTGTTTGCCCCTGTAACTCGGTCCGCCTTTTTTATCACCGAAAACTCCCCAGACAAGAGCTATCAGCCTCAGAGCTTCTTGCCTAGTAGAAGGTGTTTGAGTAGGTGGTAGCAGCTATTAGCTTCTTAGGCTTAGGCTCTCATTGGGGTGTTGGGTGAACGATATTGCCTTGTCAAGGATGGGCCTCAAAGCCGCTTCCCTTCTGGTGGGTCGAAAATTTTTCAACAGCCAGCGCGACTTGATGGTGGGGCCAAAGTGCTCTAATACAGGTGGAAATTCGATGAGGTTCCTGGAATACGGTATGAAGCGGGGGACAAATAACGGCCGCCGCCTTGCGCTAATCAAAGGCACTCAGCTAGGCCAAGATCAAATTACCGTATTGGCATACGGTATGGTGGTACAGTACATCAACTAAGCAAGCGGGTAAGCAAAACTAAATCATACACATAACGCTACGACGACCAATTGCATCAAGAGTGGAGAAAGCCTTGTTATTTTCCCATGGTTCTCACGCTACCTCTTAATTTATAGGAACGGTCTGGCCCAATAGGACGCTAGAAACCCGGGGATTAAAGCGAGGAGGGAGAGAAGGGAAAGAAACAAAATAAAGGGAAAAGAGAAAACTCCGGAGTTAGGAACCTAAAGAGAGTGGAATTGAATAGTCACAAAACGCCTGCGATAGATGACCAAAAATAGTTAAACCTCCATAGTTCCTGCAGGCTCTTCATCGGTAGAATCGAAGCTACCCACAGAGCTCATCTCGTCATCGCTTTCACTATCGTCTGTAGCGGCGTCTGCACCCTCTTTGGTGGCGTACTTAGCGACGTATTCTGTGCAGGAATTAGTTTGATATGTTTGATGGAGAAAACGTTGAGCATCTTTAACTAAGTGGCACAAATAGCAGAACACACCTTTGACCTTGATCTCGTACTGCTTTGGCTCTCTCATTAAGAGCGCAGCCGCTTCACCATTCAGAGGATCTGTCGGATTGGGATAGCGCAAAAGCTGCGGGAGGAACACTTCAAAGATATTGATCATGTCGAACATCGGGGACCATGTCTGGTTAATGACATCCAAGCACACGCTTCCGCTTCTATGCGAACTGAGCCGGCTGTCCACTATCAGGGGGAATCGGGGGGATATGCTTACAGCTCGTCGATATTGGGGTGGAAAATGCGGTTTACGAATCCAATCGAAGGAGATTTGTATGGATATTGATCGGGAAGCTCAACATGGACCTTCCAGATACCTCCAGTAAAGGGCGCTAAGGGAAACAACTGTTAACTTTTTATTCCGTAGATAATTGATCGGAACAGGGGTGGGACGAAGTTGGTGGTGCACCAAGGTGACCGTGTCTTTGGCTATCTCGATAATAGTGACAAGAACCAACCCGTGAAACCCGACCTGTAACTGACTGGATGGCTTCTCTAGAGAACGTACTTTCTTCAGGACCTTTGAATCGAACGTAGAATTCTTGCCTAAATCACGTGAGTAAGTAAAATTAAGGCTTGGAATAGGCGCGGGATATGTTACACTATATGCATGTCAGCGAAGGATTGCAGGACCGAACAAGGGCATTGACGGCTACATACTGTTATCGTTGACAAGAGTGACTTCATAGTCGCTCATCAGCCTATATGTTGAGTACCGGTATGGTGTTAGAGGGCTATTTGTTGTGAAGGGTGCAAAGAGCTGCTCCGAAGCAGTATTCAAGCTACTTACAATCTGCGAAAACGAAAAATGTCAGAAAACTATTATTAGAATGTTATTGAGTGGGAGGGTTGGGCTCTTGTAAAGCCCTCAAGAGGAAGGGTGGCAGATCATACCTCATGACCTACCGCACCAGAAAGGAAGAAAAAAGTCAGTATTGTTGATGACGTAAGGGATGTGATACTAGAGGACTCACATCTGTTTCTATCCTTCTCTTGGGAGAACTCATGGCGGCGGGTCAGTAGCAAGCTGGCTGGCGCGAAACTGCGGTTCTGTGTTGATTTGTGGAAGGAAGGCGAAGAGGATGGTTGAAAGGATTGCTAGAACCGAGGGGGGATATTTATCAAGTGAGGTGTGTAGCGCAAGATAAAGGATGGTTGCTGTTACGGTGGTGGTCAAATAGAAGGGTTGGATGGGGTATTTGAGTGATGGTATAGTCGGGCTGGGTGGAGGCTTGCCGGTGCGCTAGATAATGAAGCCACCGGGATATAGAAAGCGGTGGGAATAGAGTTGAACACCGATGATGCTACGAGGCAATAGAATGAGGGGTTGAAGATTGTATTCTAGCACCTATAGGTCAAGTTGAGGAGAGGAGAGGAGAGGAGAGCAGGATACAGGGTGGGGTTGATACAGTAGAACACGGGGAAAGCGGGTATGATAGGAGGGGGGAGCAAGAGGGCGAGAGTGTGAAAGAGTAAGAGAGAGGGGGTTTAGTCTACGATACGTTGTACGTTGTTTATCATGCTGAAGGATGCAGATGTCCGCTCCCGGTTAGATCGAGCTCATAAAATCCAGAGTGAAAGGGAAAGGACTTGGCACGTGTTAAGCTCGAAAAGCGGCTGCGTTGCCCAAAATCGGGCAATTTGTCGATAAATCTCAGTTTGCATTTTGGCTTAGCCATTTTGCCAAGGGAGAGGATTACTAATGAATGGATCACACTTCATGTCTCCCCAGTCTCAACTGTTTGGCGGGGTAATTTTCTCCCTCGGCATTTCAACCTTTGCGGCAACACACCCCACTCATTCTCCAAAATAGGAAAATAATAAACGAAGAGAGGATCTAGACCAGTGCGTAAGGGAAAAAAAGATTTGAGGGGGAATTTCTAATAGAAAAAGCATAATGGCCCCATGGCCTCGGGTTCAGATGCTACTCCGGGACCCGAGAAACCTAAGGATCCTGTCACTCTTGTCACTGCCACACGTCTGACATAAAATAAAAATCCCAGGGCTTAACTCTGACTCTGATTCCACCTTTTTATCAACTCTTCCCTCAATTGTTCTCGGCAAACCCACACAGCACCGTCCTAGCTTCTGAATTGAAATGAGTTTCCGAAGATCATTTCTACTCTTTCCATCCCGCCCGACAACTGCCGCCACAGCGGGTGTCGGTAGAGCTCCATTATGCCGGCAAGCGCTAAAACAGCTCAGGTACTCTACTCACTCGCCCATCTCGCCAATAGCCGGACCCCCACGGAAAAAGGTGACAATAAACACCCTTCGGAGTATGCACGCTTCTAAAACACCCATCGCCATGATGACGGCCCACGATTTCCCTTCCGGTCTTGTCGCTGATGAGGGGGGTATGGATATGATTCTCGTTGGAGACTCGTTGGCTATGGTAGCTTTGGGGATGAAGGTATTTCATTCACAGATTATCACTCGTGCTGTCTTACTTTTTTTCTAGCGGGAGCTGACCGTGTACTGTGCAGGACACGAACCAAGTTAAACTAGACGTAATCACTATCTTAACCCCCCCCCCCCTTGGAGAGCTGCGAGCAAACAGCCTGTTAGGATATACTGCACCATTGCCGCGCGGTCTCAAGGGGTGTTCGGTCCGCTTTTACGGTAGGTTTGCCCTATGTTTACGTATCCCTGAGGGAGCTACAGTGTAAGGCTACGGGAATTAATTGTATAAATAGATTGGTGATCTCCCGATGGGCTCATACGAGGTTTCTCCTGAGCACGCCGTTGCCTCTTCTATCCGGATGATTCAAGATGGCCGAGTAGAGGTGAACTCTCCTTTCTGTCTCTGCTCTCCGATGCGGTTCACTGGAGTTTCAAACCTGCGTCTCATTTTAATTACCGGAGGGGGGTGCAGCGGAAACACGCGGAACCCCCCAGCTGTCAATACTGCCCGCACCTCCGAACCCTAGCCCTGATCTGCTGCCTGTTGCTGCTCTTTTCTAACTTGGCTAATCCCCACTCCCATTCTTTGATCTGACATCTCGTAGGCCGTCAAACTCGAGGGCGGCATTGAATTGGCCCCCACAATATCCAGGATCACCTCTGTTGGTATCCCGGTCCTTGGGCACATAGGCCTCACCCCGCAGCGCTCGCACTCCCTTGGAGGCTTCCGCGTACAGGGCAAAACTGCTGCGAGTGCCTCGAAGCTTCTCACCGACGCCCTAGCGCTTCAGGATGCCGGCTGCTTTGGTTTGGTCTTGGAGGCAGTACCTGCCCCCGTATCCGAATTAATCACGGAGAAGTTGAAGATCCCTACTATCGGTATCGGGGCGGGCAATGGGTGCTCGGGCCAAGTACTTGTACAGATTGATATGCTGGGTAACTTTCCGAAGGGTAGATTCATGCCAAAGTTTGTGAAGCAGTACGCGAACCTTTTCGAAGAGAGCAAGAAAGCTATGAACCAGTATCGAGGTGAGTTTGTCTTCATTTGTCTAGTGGAGGTTATGAACTGATAGGAGCATGCTTTGATAGAGGACGTTAGGAGCAGGGCATACCCTGCGAAAGAGCATACATACCCTATCTCGCCCGAAGAACTCCAGGAGTTTGAGGAGATTTTGAAAAAGAGAAGTGCTGAGTTTGAAGATAAATGATTTTCTCACCTCAGATATATGAGAGTTTGGCTATACCCCCTCGCTTATACTTGTATCAACTATTTTTTTTTGGACAATAGGCGTTGTCCATGTTTATACCCTCGAAGTCTTAACGTTAATCTATAGTAAGGTGGGCGCTTTTGATTTTTTTGGTTTTCGATTAATTGTTTTCTTGCATATTATATTCTGCCTAATTTTCTACTGTTAGAGATACTTGGACTGGGCCGCATTGGGTAGGAAGCGTCTGTCCTGTCTTACACCTGTAATTAGCGTACTGGTGGTTGCACGTTAGAATGGTAGAAGGAATGCTAAGGGCGAAGCGAACCTTTTTTTTTTTTTGCAAATGGCCTCATTGGTGTCATGCGGGTTAGTAGTTGAAATTGTTAAAGGCAGTCGGTGGCTTGTTTATTGATTGGACTATGATACCGGATGCATGAGATGCAAGCTGCTCGAGTACTCGAGTATGATACTTGTACTTGCTTGCTAAGCACGTGGAAATGAGTTTTTCAACTGAGTGATTGGACGTGCATCTTGTCATCATCTAAAAGGTCTGGCTCCCAAACCACCAACTAATCGGACTATGATCATTAACTAGAACATGATATTTATATAACAGATATCCACGCACAGGAAGTATAGAAAAAACACAACTCATATATGATACCTCCTATGAGGGAAAATATAAGCTCAAGCCCTCTGCCCCATCTCCAAATCCGGCGTCGGCGGTCTGGTAGGGACCATCTCAAACTCGGTCTTAGGATAGGTCTCTTCGTTTTCCTTCCCTCTGGATGGGAGTGGGGAGTTGCATGAGGAGGAGGTTAGTGGTGGGAAGTATCTTCGCTACGCAATCGTTAGCCAATTAGAGGGGAGGGGAGGGGAGGGGGGAAGACGTGCGTAGCTCCAATATGTAACCAAGGCACCAATTAGACTGCCAATGCTAACGTCGTAAATGTCGTGTCTATAGTCTTCTGTTCTGGAAAGCGTGATTAGGAGTGCGCCGAGTGACGGTAGGGCCGATATCACCACGCGACACATGTCGCCGCTAGGACGGAGGGCACGGGTTTGGCCGAGGAAGAATCTATTCCGCCTCCATCATTACTCGCCGGTATCCGGGAGAGAGAAGGAGGGGGAAACTAACAGGCTCAAAAACCCGAGACCGCTCCAAGAAAAACTACTATGCCCGCTGGGAAAACTCCTGAACCCATCATAAAGCGTGTGATGGTCTCGCTCGGTGCACACCTCTATGCCGACCAATTCGTGGTCGGGCGTGCCTTCCTTTGGCTTACACCTGGCGATCAAGTCGGGCCTTGGGCGGCCATAGCCGTTTTTGACGGTGTCGGTGATGAACGTTGTCAGCATTAGGGATATCGCTAGCCCCAGCAGGGACACGTGCAGCTGGTGGAGCTTCTGCTCGCGCGTTTTGTGTGGGTTCGCAAAGGTGGAGAGGAGGATTAGGAGGGTGGGGAGGGCGATGGAGTACACCAGGAGCATGGGGACGGGCACGCGCTCGATCTCCGCATGCGGGAAGTGTAGTGTGCGGTCATCGAGGCTGAACATGCGCTGGAAGGGCTCTATTAAGCCGACGGCGAGGTTCGCTAGCGCGAGGAGGAGGAGGGAGAGCCAGTCTGGGGCGTAGGATTGCTGTAGGGAGGGTTGGTTAGTGGGGGGTAGAGGGGGAAGGGTGGAAGGGGTGGACCGACCTGCCAGAATCGCCGGATTGTTGCGCGGAGCCCTGGTTCAGAGTTCATGGCCATGTGCGCTTTCAGCGTGGCGGAACCGGGCATAGTCCCGTATGGGTGTGTGCACTCTGGAGGGGGCTGTGGGTTTTTTTCAACGTCCATTTCGTTTTAGTTTAGCAATTGCACGCTCTAGTTAGTGGGAATTAGGGGAGGAGAGGAAAGGGCTTAATTACGGGAGGTCCCTAAGTGAGAGGTGCAGAGGTGGAGCGGGGGGAAGAGGATCGTCTGCACCCCTCTTGGGGTTATATCGCTCGGGAGGGGGGGAGGGAAATGGTATTATTACGACGGACTACGGTATTGTCACAAAGACGGAGTAGGGCCGGATCAAACGGGCATAAGCTCCGAGGGAAGTGGGAATTGTTTGGGGCGGACGAGTGGAATTCGGGGCCAAGAGTTGTGGAGGGAGTGGACTGAGGACGGAGGAAAGAGGAGGAAAGAGCCAACGGGTCCAACGGGTTGTCACGGCCGCATACCTCGCCGTGACATCGGCCGCACCCTGAACGGAAGGAACATAGACTCGGTTAGGTGTGCCGGATGCCGTTCTTGGATCAACGCTTCGCAACCGCACTCTTCCTCCCCGAGCCAACTCGCAGCCTCACTGACAGCACCTCCGAACAAAACAAAGCTCACCACCTCATCCATCCCTCACATCAATTCATCCACCACAAGCAATGCCCCAAGAATCACCTCCCGGCGCCCTCTCAAGTGCATTTCCTCCACCACCAACATATTACACCTACTTCACTGAGGAAAACCTCACGGCGCTAAAATCCCACCGCCTGGAAGATGGCTCCCTCCCGGCCGCTGACTCCCTCCCCGAGCCGCTGTGCTACCTAGTCCCCCCCCCTCCCCCGACCGGGTCTTACCGCGCTTTTGGCGAGGAATGGATGGTTCCCGAGCGATACCCCTCCCTTGAGGAGGCTGGTATTCGACAGTTGTACCCACCGACAAGCACGACCGCGACAGCAGCGAATGGTGGTGGGGGAGGAGCGGACAAAGGCAAGGAGCTCACGGTCGACAGGACAATTGAGCTTCGGAGGTTGAGTAAATCGTTGTTGTTGAATTATTTGGAGTTGGTTGGGGTTATGGGGATGGCTCCGGAACAGGTTTGTTCTCCCTCTTTCTCCCTTGGGGATTGCAAAGCCAATTTTTTTGTTTGCGCAGTTCCACGAAAAAACCGCGGACCTAGAAACAATCCTCTTCAATATGCACCATCTCATTAACGAATACCGCCCCCACCAAGCGCGCGAAACACTATGCTTGCGCATGGAAGAGCAACTAGAACGTACCCGCCGCGAGACAGAGGAGAACAGGAAGGCCGCTGCTAAAGTCGAGGATATACTCGCTGGATTGGAGTTGGTTTCAAAGAAGGCGGATGCGATTTGTGCTGGGGATGGACTGGGAGCCGGGAATTTGGGAGAGGAGAAGATTGACGATGGGGTTGCTAAGGCTAGAGCTAGGGATATGGAGGCTTGGAAGGCGCTTGTTAGTATGGGGGGTTAATGTTAATGTTTGGTATCATGCTCGCAGTGTGGCGATGGTCTGATCCGATTTTGGCGTTTTTTTCTTCCTCTTTTATTTTCTTACACTTTCGTTGTGTTATTACGGGAGGAAGGGGCGTTTGTAATTTTTATTTGCTTGATAATACCTAGCCATGATGGGTCAAGTTGCTCTCGCCGTAATTCGGCTATTGTCGACTATGCATAATATGCGTACGATATCACAGCTCACCGGGCACTGTCAAATACCGGAACTTTCTTCCATCCAGCCTCGTGTTTTTCGAAAACTCGAGATCGTACTGAAGACGAATCGCCCCTTCTATTCCATAGGAACTTTCCTTTTTTCTTCTCCAGCAAATCTAAACATTCAACTCACTAATCTTTTCACTCAGTGCTCCGATCCACGGCTCCAAAGCCAGCTTAACCTCCTTCTCGACAAACTTCACCGTCTGCTCAGGCGCCCTGCCGATAAAACTCTTAGGATCCACCAAGCTGTCAATCTCACCTCGGATGGGCTCAAAGAACTTGTCCTTTTTGACCCTCTCGATGAGGTCGTTGTCTTTACCTTCCTGCTTGACAACGGCAGAAGCCTGGTGGGAAAGGACTCTAATGGCTTCGTGTGCGTCTTGACGCGAAGCACCGAGGGCGACCATGCGCATGATGAAGTTCTCCGTTGCCATGAACGGGAGTTCCTCCCTGATGCGGCGGGCGATGACGGCGGGGTAGACCACCAGCCCGCCCGCGACGTTATCGAGGATGCGCAGGAGGACGTCAGTTGTTAGGAAAGCGTGGGGGATGTCGATCCTGCGGATGGCGCTGTCATCTAAAGTCCTCTCGAACCACTGTTGTGAGTAGGTATCTAAGGCGTCCTTGCATAGGTTCGCTAAATGCCGGCCGAGGGAGCACATCCTCTCACTGCGCATGGGATTGCGCTTATATGCCATTGCCGACGAGCCGATTTGCTCCTTCTCGAAGGGTTCTTCCATCTCCTTCGTTGCCGCTAGGTGCCTGATGTCCCCGCCGATGCGCTGACACGTCGCGCCGAAGGAACTCATGGCGGAGATGACGTCCACGTCCACTTTGCGCGAGTAGGTCTGCGAAGTGATCGGGTATGCGTATTCGAAGCCGGCGAACTGGGTGACCAGTCTGTCTAATTCTTCGACCTTGTCATGGTCCCCGTTGAAGATTGCTAGGAAGGAGGCTTGTGTTCCCGTCGTGCCTTTCACACCGCGGAAGCCGAGGTCGGAGCGCGCGCGGGTTAGGTTACGAAGGTCCCAGAGGAGGTCTTGTATCCAGAGGCAGGCCCGCTTCCCGACGGTTGTGAGCTGTGCCGGTTGGTAGTGGGTGTACCCCAGTGTCGGCAGATCTTTGTGTTCTAGAGCGAAGTTTGAGAGTTTGTGGATTACGTTGGCGAGTTTAGGGAGGACTATGTCGAGACCCTGACGGAGGAAGAGAAGGTCGGCGTTGTCGGTGCAGTAACAGCTGGTAGCTAATGATTTCCCAATATATCAATATCAGTATCAATCGAGATAGCAGTACCAGCAAACATACCACCCCAATGGATAATCCCCGCCGCCGCCGGGGCGACCTGTCCAAACGTATGTACATGCGCCATGACATCATGTCGTCTCCGCTTCTCTTCCTCTGCAGCGACTTTGAAGTCCTCGTCGGTAAGGTCGAGGTGCGTTTCCATTTGGGCAATAGCCTCGTCGGAGATGGGCAGTCCCAATTGCTTCTCTGCCTTTGCTAGCCATACCCAGAGCTGACGCCAGGTGCGGAAACGGGTTTTGCTGGAGAAGAGCTGGGCCATCTCCTCTGAGGCATAGCGGGATGCCAATGGCGTTTGATAGATGCCGTTGTTGGACATTGCGTAGGATTGGATAGATGGCTAGAAATTGGGTATTGGTCAGTAGTTGGTGGGAATGAGGCGGGGGATTTTCGAGGTGGAAAAGTTTTTTCTTCCTTTTTTTCTACTCTCCGAGAATTACCCTACTCGCAGATCCCATTGCCCCACCCCTGGAGGGGTGCAATTTAAAGTTTCTCCCCTCCCTCCTTGGGCAGATCTACCGCAATTCATCAATCTAATCGCCTCTAGGCATCATCACCAAACGAAAGTCTTTTAGATCTAATCTAATCTAATCTAATCTAACACACACACACTAAAGATCAGTTGAAGCTGACCAAATCATCCTTGAACCCCTTGCAGTAATAATGGCTTATCGATAACAAAATTTAATTGTCTGATAACGTCAAAGTCACCCGTTATGGCGTGCTCAATCTCAATCTCCCAACATGCCTCAAACACCGATACATGCTAGACCCCTGCGAACAACGGGAAAAAAAATGAGAAATAAGAGTAAACAAATTCCGCAAGCCTTTCGAGTTAAGGCCCTAGTATGTATAGCGCCTTTTTGCATATCATACATACCTTGGTAATTCAGTATTCACTGTAACCAGAGGGACTGCTCGAAACTTGGCACTCGAAAAAGGGTTCTTCAACCTTAGAGCTGAATACTTCTCATCACAAATCCAATTGCTTGAAGGTGCCATTCGGGAGAAGAGGGTTACTAGTATTGTGCAACCTTCTTTTGCAGTGGAGTGCGTATCCCACCCCCTGGGCCGTGGGCCGTTATTGATGACAGATTGGAACGTCTAAATGAGCGCCGTTTGTGAGTATAATAAGCCAACGAAGGCATATCCCCACACTCCTTCCCCACTACCCTCTGCCTTTGCCGGAAGAGCGGACATCTAGAGTAGAATGAAAGAAGCAAAGAAGCAGATTGTTTAGTAAGTCCCGCGGCTATTCTTCCGGTCTGGGTCTTCCGGGGCAAATACCGGCAATTCATTGGTCCTGCCTCAAGCTTGAAAGATTTTTTTTCTTTCTTCTCTTCCTTCACTCTCGTGTGTCTTTTTCCCTTTCTTAATTAACACCCTCTCCCCCCCCCCATCTATCCTACTTCCCTTTAGACTAGAAGTAGAGGACCTATATTATCAGGCTAGCGTTCAATTCCTACGCATCTACTACTACTGCCTCTTCCTCCCTCTCTTCCTCTCTTCCTCCATACCTCTCTCTTCTTCCTCCCCATTCGCTCTTCCTCTCCATCTCAAACCCCCAATACGCCCCACATCCCTGGGCTGGCAAGCTAGCGGCTCATATTCGGGATTTCAATTTCAGGAGCAAGCACCGGCGGAGAGGATGGCACACCCTAACGGACTAAAACCCCCCCTCGAGGAGATATCCCCGGCTTTCCCCCATTCTATCCCCGCACATATCTCATCCGTGAAAGGGGCGCTCTACACAACCGCCCAAACCCTCGTTCAGCAAGTAGCATTTACCCTCTCTGACAAATTGTTCACCTACTCCCCAAACACCTTCTCGTTGGACGCAGCGGCAAAGCTCTGGAGTGGCAATGAGCAGACAAACGCCCGTGGGGTGGTCCCCACTGTCAATGCCATGGAGACGAGGCTCGGCGCTGCGAATGTCCTCCTCGGATACGTGTTCTCCCCCGACGCGGATCCGATGAAGAAGGCTGTCGCAAAGTCAATAATCGCCTCTTCTCCCACTCTCACTCACATGCGCTCGGCCTTGGACCAATTGAGCGCTCTGTACCGCGTTTCTTCGCCGTTCGTCGCCCATGTTTCTGCTGTCGATTATGAAGTGTCGTCCGCGAAATTGGTCACAGACTATGCTTCTGCTGTCACCGTTGCGCAGGAGACCGGTATTGGTCTTTTGGCTTCGTTCTCCGCACATGAAGCACAGCATATGGCTCTCTTTGCTACTCTTGCTGCTACTGTCCTCCCTATGGTGCATATCTACGATGGTGTCAGTGTGTCCCGGGAGTCCGCCAAGATCAAAGATGTTCTTGACCAGGCTAGCTTGCAGAGCGTCTTCTCTTCCGTCCTGGAGGAACAGAAAGAGGCGCCGAAGAAGGCCGACCAGGGCGCAAAGGTCAATGCCATCTTGAGAAGTCTCAATGCAGAGCTTGGGACCGCTTATTCCCTGTTCGAGTATGAGGGTCATGATGAACCTGATGCTGTGTTGGTCACTTTTGGATCTGTCGAGAGCTTGCTAGCGACTCAAATCGCCGCTTCGCTCACCAGGTCTGGGGAGAAGGTCGGTGTCATCGCCGTTCGTGTTTACAGACCATTCTCGGAATCGCACTTCCTTGAGACACTCCCTAAAACTGTCAAAAGAGTCGCGGTTCTCGGGCAGGTAGCAAATAGGACTGCGGTGGAAGATAGCACCGTTCAGTCAGCTCTTTACGTCGATGTGGTGGCCGCAATCACAATGTCTGATATCTGGACCCTCCCCCCGCCAATCGTCGATGTCAAGTATGCCCGAGAGCAGGTCTGGTCGCCAAAGGAATTCGCCTGGATATTCGACCAGATTGTCCGCAGTCATAATGTCATTGTCGAGGTCCCTGAGGAAGAGCTCTCTGCCGAGGCATCCACTATCGACGCCTTTAGTCTTTTGGGAGAAAACAGCCATGCTCAACAGTACGTTTTCTGGGACGGCGACGATGCTGCTTCCGTACTCGCGGCGTCAATCATTTCCAAGCTTCTCTCGGAGGACCCCGGTAGGAACGTTTCTTTCCAGGCTGCGTACGATAACGTCCCGCTTTCTGGTATTCTTCACTCCGAGATCAGGGCCAGTTACAGAGCCATTGATGCACCCTTCCATATTGAATACGCGGACATCTCCGTGGTCAACGATATCCAGCTTCTTTCCAAGTTCGATATTGCCAGCCGGACGAAGCATGGCGGGATCATCCTTCTCAAATCGACCATCAAGGATGACGAGTTCGAGAAGAAGCTCCCAGCACCTTTCAGGCGCGCAGTTACCAAGAAGGCCATCAACCTAATTATCGTAGACCCTTCGACCCTCGGAGAGGAGGTTCCCGCAGCCGTGGAGAGCGCCCTGGTCCAATTAGCCTTCACTAGACTCGCCAACATCAGTGCACCCCTCGAGAAGCTCTCACACCTCAACCAGGACTCCCCCGCCGTCCACCAAGCTTCTGAAAAGCTCGACAGCTCATTACGCAAAGTCGAGGTCCCGAAGGAATGGGCTGATGTCCAAGAAGATAACGAGCCCAGCCACCTCCCCACAATCCCCCAAACCACCAGCTTCGCCATTAACGACGAGAAGCACATCATGGAGCCGGCCTCAACCCTCAAGACCTCACAATCGGCGGCGCAGGCAATCGCCTTCAAAGAAGCTTACGGCGCGCAACCTGCCCTACGCCCGGACCTCTCGATGAAGAACTACATCGTCAAAGTCCAAGAGAACAAGCGCTTGACACCAGACTACTACGACCGCAATATCTTCCACATCGAGTTCGACCTGACCGGTACAGGAATGGAATACCAAATCGGCGAAGCGCTAGGCATCCACTCCCAAAACGAGTCGGAAGACGTCTCTGAGTTCATCAAGTTCTACGGCCTGAACGCGGACGACGTCATCGAGGTCCCGTCCAGAGACGACCCGGACGTGCTCGAAATGCGCACCGTGTTCCAAGCATTGTCACAGAACGTGGATATCTTTGGCCGGCCGCCGAAGAAGTTTTATGAGTCACTGGCGGAGTTTGCTACGGATGAGGGTGAGAAGAAGGCCCTGCTTACGCTGTCGTCGGCGGAGGGGGCCGCGGAGTTCAAGAGGAGGGCAGAGGTAGATACCGTCACTTTTGCGGATATCCTGCTCGAGTACAGGTCGGCTCATCCGAGCTTTTATGACCTTGTCAGGATTGTCAGCCCATTAAAGAGGAGGGAGTACTCTATTGCTTCCAGTCAGAAGGTTAATCCCAATAGCGTGCATCTCCTGATCGTTGTGGTGAATTGGGTAGATACGAAGGGAAGGGAAAGGTTTGGGCAGGCGACCAGGCATCTCAGTTGCCTGCCAATTGGAGCGGAGGTCACTGTTAGCGTCAAACCCAGTGTCATGAAACTACCTCCTTTGGCCACACAGGTAAGATTTACTCTATCGTGAACTCAAAAAATAAAAATATAATAAAAGTGAAACATACATATACTCACGCACCGCTCTAGCCCCTCATAATGGCTGGCCTCGGGACCGGTCTCGCCCCCTTCCGAGCCTTCGTCCAATACCGGGCATGGCAAAAGTCGCAAGGCGTGGACATTGGCTCCGTCCTGCTGTACATGGGCTCCCGCCACCAGCGGGAAGAGTACCTCTATGGGGAAGAATGGGAAGCCTACCGAGATGCGGGTGTCGTGACCCTCCTCGGACGCGCATTCTCCCGCGACCAGCCCGAGAAGATATACATCCAGGACCGGATGCGCCAATCGCTCGACGATATCATCGATGCTTACATCAAGGAGGGCGGAGCCTTCTACCTGTGCGGCCCCACATGGCCAGTTCCAGACGTCACGGAGGTACTACAGGAGGCTATCGTCGAGGAGGGCAAGAGACGGGGGGTCAAGATGGACGGCGCGAAGAAGATCGAGGAGTTGAAGGAGGGTCTGAGATATGTGCTTGAAGGTATGTCAAACCCTGCCTCGACGGGAGACGTCTTCTTCCGCTATGAGAGGAGTGCATTGCTGACGGGGTGTTTTCAGTTTATTGAGGTGGGGGCTCACGCTATTGCGGGGGTAGTTGGGCTGGGGGTGATATTCGGTGAAGGAGTGTACGTCCTATGTCTATTTTTCTGTTTCTGGATGTTGGGGTATCCAATGTTGTATTGTGTATAGAAGAATAGAATGTTTTTATTTTCTCTTTTCCTCCTTATTACCCATTTATTGAAGAGAGCAGCATGCCATGGCTTAGACGAGGCAGAGAGTCTGTGCTCGGGAAAGTAGTAGTACCGGAGGAGAGAGACAAATCCACTGCCGTACCGGTACAGTCCCGCACGTGGGCCTTGCGCACCGCGCCCGGAGATAACTCCCTTCCACGATCCGGGCTCCAACAGTGACGTTCGCCTGTTTCGCATCACACAAGTACCTTGGCATACCGGACCCCATGGCCCGGTGAGCCACGCGAATTCCCCGCCCAATTTGCCCAATGAACGGCGACCCTCTACTACGGCTAAACGGCTTTTTGTACTTGTATCTACAAGTATCATACTCGTACACGAGCCCTACAAGGCAAAAGTCATTGGGCCACCACACCCATATTAGGAAGGCGGAGAATCTCCACGTCTTATTATGTAGTAACCGGCATTTCCATGGTAATCACAACAATAAGCCTTTGTTAAATTATTATTAGGGGGATTTCGCAATCAAGAATTCGGGATCTTTCAGGTTGTCGCCACAGCAACAGGTCACAGGTTAGGGCTCATGTCCCATCTAAGCGATACCTAGCGATAGCTTAGAGATAAAAATTCTGTTATCTAAGCGGAAAGATACCGACTTTTTTTGGTGAGGTAAACAAGCACATGCGATGGCAACCATGTGCTAAAACGCTAACAAACCATACCGTAAAAACTTTAATAATTGGACGGTGTGCTATGAAGTCCAGAATTCCCTTCTCTGGAAAGGGGGCAAAAACACAGCAAAAACACAGCCCCTTTCCCCCCTCCGAGACAGGAAAAAAAACAAAAATTTCTCGACCTTACTAGGAGAGGAAAGTCCAACGACATAGCACACCGTCCAATTATTAAAGTTTTTACGGTACTAGCTGCCAAAACTTTTATCCCGACTTTTCGTAATATTTGCGAAATCCCACTTTTTCCAATCAGGCTATTGTCACACAGTAAACAAGCCCGTCACAGCGATAGCGATCCCGAATTCTGGATTGCGAAATCCCCCTATTATTACCATTATTGTTATTATTATTATTATTACTATATCCCCCCCCCCCCACGAATACCCGGCTTTGAAGAAATGACACCCCACTGATGGATGGGGTCTACGGTACCGCCTCGCACCTTCCATCATAGGCAGGTAGGTACTGTACAGTACTGGTATTACGAACCTCGCCTTTGTGAGTCAAGTCAAGGCAGACACATATACAGTATATTCCCACACCCCACAATCCCGGACAGAGCTAAAATCCGAAGAATCTGTCTGGCACAGCGAGCGAGCGAGCGAGCGAGTGATCCATTAGGGACAGAAACAGGTGGTCACAGTAAAAATAAAATAAAAATCCAGAACTTGTCCGAGATCCATACGAGACAGCAGTGAGGTTACTGTACAGTACAGTATAGTACAGTACTTCTTTTCTCATCGTGTATCCGGAATACGGTTGCTATAAAAGTACCCGAAGATGTGTTAGAATTATTTGAAATATCGAAGATTTGATGGTCTTTAATACAAAGAGGATAATGTAACCGATGGTAAGTGAAAATGATGATCATTATGAAAATAGACAACGGCAACTGTGACAGTAGGATGAGGGAAGGTCTGTTTATTCACCGTTGAGGGTAGCCTTGATGCCGCTTTTCAAGCACAGTGCAATAAATTCTAAAGTGTTAGTCCATTCTCATATACGGGCTTCACCAGAGACTGGCACTGTTCACCGCAATCTTTCAAGGAACATGAACACTATACTTTCTACTATCGGTTCATGATGGCTCTTCTAAAATGGGGGGCTAATTTTGGTGCGCCGATGACCTGTGTGTGAACTAAGAGCTAATAAAACAGAACAAGTTTGGCCTGGTATGAGAATAAATGATGTAAGGAGTAGAAATTACTAAGTTACTAGCCGCCATGTTTTGGTCATGGTATTAAGACATAAATCTTTAATATTACCTGATTCCGAATACGCGATGAAAATGGAAGTACAGTACCCGGATTATCAAGAGTGAGTGAGTAGTATGCAGCGGTAAAGAACGTATATTATATTATATCTCGTTTCCTTATATCAATCATGCAGGATAGCAGTATAGTAGGCCATATAACTTAACCCACATCCGCAAAGTTCCAGTACCCCCCCTTCCGCTTATTATACTGCTAACTAGCCCATTGTGGGAAAACCTAGTTAGTACTATCTTTCTTTTTCATTATTCGGTAGAGATAAACCGCGACGGGGGGCTAGTATATATAATATATCGTGTGATTTGGGGGGGAGGGGTTTACGGACGTGGCTGGGCTGGGCCGGGCTGGGCTGTGCTGGATTGTTAATTACCGATATTGTCCAAGTACAGTTGCTATGAGCGATTGGTTCCACGGTTGGAAATGACCAGTTATGCGGCTGGTTAAGTACCGGTGGGCGGTAGTGCTGTGGATTATGCGCGGAAGTTTCTTGGATAAGTAGGGGGGGGATTAGCGCTAGGGTGGTTGTTGGCGGATCAGCGGTAGAAGTATATAGTGCGGGCCGAATTGGGGGGGGTTTCCCCCTTGGTTTTTTGGTAATAGTCTGGTGGGAATAGATTAAAAACTTGTTGGCTTAGTTTCTGGATTGGTATGCTCTGAGCTAACTAAATACTTGTACTAGAGCTGAAGTGTATTGGCGCAGTGTGGTACTTGTACTTGTACAAGTACTATCTACAGTGTGGGAAATGGAGAATATTTTGGAGGAGGAAAAAAGGAAAAATATCATACTGATGGTTGTTTTGTTTGTTTGATTGTTTGATTTTAATCAGCACGGCCAAGTTGAGGCCTGACAGTACGATAACGCATCAAGTCCCTAACTTCAAACTGGGCTATGCGAGGAACTATGGCAACTATCATACTCGAGTAGTGAAACGATAACCTTCAAACCGAGATAAGTTACGACACTACCGTGTATGATACCATGTATGATAGATGCATTTCAATGGTAAACTTCCCAAATTATGGCATATATTTTAGCTCCGTATCATACGAGGAATGAAATATAATAATATGCAGCATTAGGAAAGTATTATAGGGGTTTGTAAACAATAAAAATAATAATAGGCCCAAAAATCCGTTGCATACTTCAATACCTACAGGTATGATATCCCAGGCAGATCGGATCAAAAACAGATGAACCCACAAAATAAATTACAAAATATTAGTGCGTATGATACCCGACAGATCCTCAAACCCCCTATTTTCGGATACTTCCTTCCTTCCAGCCTGGGACAGGTATCATAATACTCGAGGGGCCCACTGGAAAGTTAGCGAGCAGTTAAATCCAGGTTATCCTACAAAAGTAATCCCTGTTTTGCACCAGTACCAGTACCCCCTTACCCTGGTTTTCTTTTGGCAGCTTCTTTCCTAGGGCAAATTCGAATTCATGACACCCTGGTTTGTATTTTTTTTCGCTTGCCTGCTAGTGGAGTACAGGTACTGGTACTAATATCCCTTGGGAAGGTCTGAGGGGGGGGAATTCGCGACTAGCCATGATAGGTCTAGATTATCATATGTGCTTGGCGATTCATAAAGGATTTTAAGTGTTTAGGTGTAGAGTAAGGGGTTGTTTGGTGGGAGGTGTTTGCGGAATTTGGGTGGCTATGGTACAAACCATCGCTGAAAGAACTGTGCCCTATTTCATGAATGGTTGGGGAATTGCTGTTGGTTGTTGTGGGCCATGGTTTGTAATTCGCATCTACCAAACAGTCCTATGTTGTACAGACAATGGTTTGGGCCAAAACCATGGTTTAGACGTTCAAAAAGGTCCGGCCAAACAGTTCCCTAAGCTGGGATGCCTTGGCGCCCGTTCATCCGAATATGATGCTTCACGAATCGCCAAGTACCGTAGTCATTACTAGTATCATAGCTAGCGATTTCAGCTTCTGAACTTGGCTCCCTAGAGCCAAAGTGAGTCAGTATCTGAACAACCATTAATCGGCGACGAGCCACCGTCCTCGAATGCACTTTAAAAGGGATTAGGATGCTTGTTGCGCATTTTACTGTTTCTGACCCCAAGGGATAATACTCGGTGGCTAGCCAGGGTTTAAGGCCGAGAGAACCCAGCAACCGATCACCTAGCACCCCTATCAGCCACCCGGCCTAGTAGGGTGTCCTGCAGCTGGTCGGTGTTCTCCCCTTTGCTTGTTTACTTACCCAGGACGAAATGATTGTACTGTACTATGATACAGTACATATAATGCAGAAATATAGTATATATGATAAGATGGCCCCCCTTTCCGGGTTCCGGAGTTGCTTTGGTAGGAGTGGGAAAGTTGTACCGGTATGGGATCTCATCCTGATTCGGGGTACTGGTTGATGCCGTTTTATTGCTTGTTCGTTCGTTGATTTTATTATTTCTTTAGGCGTATCGAGTGATTTGGGTTCTTTTATGTCCTATTCTAACCTAGCGATTCCGTATAGAAATTGTGCCCTCAGACAATTGGTGTTTTTTTGGCGGAAATAAGATAAGAAGGACAATAAGAATAGTAATAATATGAGTATTATAATATAAAATTGAGTCAAGTTAGGTTAGTACAAGTAACGCCTTCAGGTACAAGTATCAGAATTCTTGTGATACCGGCAAGGTAGCTTCAGCTTGAGACAGTACTAGTACCCGCATTATTTGGAAATGACGCTAGAGCAGCTAAATAAAGTGAGTCTCGATAAGGGAGCCAGAGCAGGCCCCTAGTAAATTCTTTCCCTCGAAAAAGTAAAAAGTCTCGTAGAAATAGCATCCTGTGGCAAGTGATCTTCAGAATCTAACTCTAGTGAGCAACTTTTCTTGCGGATCTTGCCGGCCTAGTGTGCCCTAGCAGTAGTGGTGCCCCCAAAGAAGAAGAAAACAAAAAACACTCTTGAAACATATTTTCTCCGCTTGTTAATCTCCGGACCCAGAGACAAAAAGCTTCTTAGTGGGATTTCCTTTGCGTTTTCTGGACACAATATAATAATCGGCCCGCCCGACACATCACATCTCGCTAGCTACGAGTACCCAGGAAGATGCTTTCTCGCAAAACAGGGGCTATTTTGCTAGTTACGAGTAACCACCCTTGCATTGCACCAAAACATCTCCCCTAGCACTTGTAACTAGTGATCGAAATTGTGTTAACCTTGTCGGATTAAACCTACTTTGAGACTTTTCCCCTAGCAGTAGATTTTCAAGATCCCCCACCTGGTATCGTATGATAGCACAAAGTCTAACGGAAACAGAAATACCCGGCGTCAACAAGCTGTGGCGGTGGGAACTGGGATAATTATCTCGCGATCATAGGACGTTGGGGTTGCCTCTCCTAGCAAGGCCCGGCTTTCAGATTCCTCATCTATTTCTCCAAGCGAGGACTAGGGGGAGGATACTAGCCTTTTCGCTGCCTTCTCTCCCCTTGACCCAAAGGGGGAAATTCTCGACGTCCTCGCGTGGTTCTCGGTTACCCCAGTTTCCACCGCACCGGTAGTTTATTAGGGCGGTAAACACGGAGCCAATCCGTATCTCCTCGTAGGACTCACATGTCAGACTCGTGCCGCCGCTCGCGTTGTTGAAGGAAGAAAGGAAGGAGGAAAGGAAGGTGCAATACCGGAAGCTGTGGGTGGGTAGGCTTGGCCAGCACGATCCGGGGTCGTGGTAGCGTATTATACCATTCTACATACGGTACATACCGGTGTCCCAAATCTCACTTCTACTCGACTATTGCGCTGAGTGTTAATCGAAGACCCTTCTCCACAATCTCGTTACTGATAACTTCACTGACTCAAAGAAATATCTTCAGTATGTAAGTGTTTTAGGAGCAGTAATTACCTATACGCCAAGAGTAGCTGGACCTCTATCATCTGCTGGTAGATCTCTTATCGCAGATATCGTGGTCGTTCATCGCCACTTGCTGTACCGAATACTGTCCCCTTCCGGCAGCCCCTTGAGCACCGACTAATCCAGTACGGTAGCCTAAGGTGATAAGGTTTAAAATTGCATCAGTATGATACCGGTAATCAAGCTAAAAATAATAAAAAACACAAACAAAAACAAATTAAAAAATACTGGAAGTTTAGAGAACATTTGATTTGATTTTTGGTCCATTTTCCATTGCCATTTTTGTAAAGTTAAGGCCTTAGTACAAGTAAGGTCAATCGTTACGGCTGATAGTACTCTGCATAATAATATACCAAACACCTACTCCTTGGATCAAGCACATAAAGGTGATGAAAGTTGGAATTCAAGAGATTTATTCCAGGCCTAGGGGCTGGGGCATAAATTTAATATTTTAGAAACCAGCCCAGCAGACCAGAAAGTCTATAGAAAATAAATACCGCCTGAAGTACCTAGCAACGTTACTGTCTTATATTATCCAGTAATTAGGTAATGCAATTAAGTTTCAAGACCGTTGGTGCTTCAGCAAAAAAAGAAAAGCTTATGATGCCACATATTCAGAATGTCTATCTGCGCCAGAATGTACCCAGAATGTGCTCCATCCCATCCACCATGTCCTGGGCGAAGCTTTTGGAAGGGCGTGCAAGCTACGGTAGCTCGGGCAATCCACTAGGACCCCCACAGCAATCGGACTAATATTTTGGGTGTATCATAATACACGAAAGAATTCAAAGTCAACTGATCACGTGGGTAAAAGAAATCACCTTGAGTCCAAAAAGATTAGCTTGCATCAAAATGCATCTAGAATGCGTCCCTGTATGCACCTGTAGTCGTAATATCGAAGTGTTTTTAAAAAGGACTGCAGTTGCATATCCCCAAAATTTGTTCCTTTTTCTTGAATCTGGGAGGCACGCAATCCCGGTAGCAGTTTCTTTTTGAAAACGCTTGGACATTACAGGTACGATCGTACTCTTTCGGTGGGCACATGCAGGGGTGTTCAAGTCATTGTGTGCAGTGCCGTTGACAAGCCACTTCACAGAAGCTGTCCCACACAACTATAGAGTACCACCAGAGCTTAAATCATGGAACCATGTGCTACCGTAGGACGTTAGAGCTGCCTCTCCAAGCGAGGACCAGCGTTTTCCTCTGTTTTTTGTTTGTCTGGGACAGCAGGTTTTTTGGTGTTCTTTTCACCCCTTTCCCGAAGGAGGAAACTTTGGACCCCATTGCGCATGGTTCGTTTGTTCTTGTTACGGCAATTTTACTTCAACGGTAACGATTTGCTGCGCTCACCGTAAGCTACAGCAACCCACGTACCCACCACACGTATCATAATTGACGAATGCAAAAACGAGCGTGCCAGACCACTAGTGACTTGTTGTTGACGAGAGCCATAAAACCTCATATGGAAAGGCAGAGAAGGCGGGTGGCCGTGCCTAAGTTGGGAGGTAGGGCTGCAGTCTGGAGGGTTATTTAGTAGCGAGCGGTTCTGGGAGCAAGGGAGAAAGGAAGTGAAAAAAGGAAGTAATAGCCTCGCCGGGATCACTTTTCTGGTGCCCAGGATACGAGGACTACACTGCGCAGCAGTGATCGAATGGTAGCATGATCGGGGGCCGGGTCCCATGGGAGGGGAGTGGAATTTTGGTTAGATGGGAACGGTCAAATGGAGACCCGTGGGTAAGCAAGTGGTGCTTTCTCTCTACGTACTGGCACCTTTCCTTTCCAGATAGTAGACGATTTACACTTGCCTCGCCGATACCCCTACCCTACTATATCCCAGTATCACACATATGATCTGGAAAGTTTATTGCTCGAGTATACTCGGAAAATTCAAAGCCGACAGTTTAGGATTGAGGGCAGACGGAGGATAGGGGCCCGGAGGGGGATAGATAGAAGACTTGAGGGGGACAGATAGTGATATATAAGAATCCCCCCCCTTCTCCCTAAGCTCACTTTGAATCACCATTCTCGTTCGGCGACTGCAACAGACCTTTCCTCTTTATCCTCTTCTGCAGGATAGACAAAGCGATCACAATGATCACTCCTTCAGATGTCACTGCTTTCGCCAGTGACTTGGGCGTCCCGGCTGCCGGTTTGCAGAAGATCAGTGAGCTTAGGGCTACTTCTGGGGGCATGGGTGTCTGGCGAGGAATCGCGGTGTTGATTCTTACTCTGCTGTTCCCTAATAAAACGTTATTGCCGGATATGGCTGGGTATAATGCTAGTATGAGCATTAATTGGTCAGCTCGATCACTCCCTGTTCCAATTGTCCATTTGAGCAAGTGAGCGGGCATGCCACTAATACTGAGGAATCGGAATAGGTCCCAGAGAGCACAGTTGCCCCCGCAAGCCATCTTCGTGCCGAATTCAGCACAAGATATAGCAAAATCAATTAAAATCATCAATTTCTTCTCCGTACCATTCGCTGTGCGCTCCGGCGGCCACACCCCCTTCCCCGGGAGTGCAAGCACCTCCAATGGAATCCTTATTTCTCCTCAGAACCTCACCACCTTGGCGCTTTCAGAATCAAAAGATCTTGTCTCCGTCGGCCCGGGGAATAGATCGATCAAGGTCTACGAATTCCTTGAACCTCACAATCTCACTGTTGTCGGTGGTAGGGTCCCTAGCGTCAGTGTCGGCGGCCTAACCACTGGCTCAGGAAACTCCTACTTCTCAGCCGGTCACGGTATGGCATGCGATAACGTCGCTAGCTTTGAAGTCGTTACTGCAAATGAGAGCATCGCCACGGCATCTGCTACGGAGAATAAGGACCTGTTCTGGGGGCCAAGGGCGGAAGCAATAACTTTGGGATTGTCACTCGGTTCGACTTGTTTGCCATCCTAATTCCTAATGGGAAAGTCTGGGGCGGGAACACAGTTTTCTCCATCAGCAAAAACGGACCCTGCGTCTGATCCGTCGGCGTTGCGTCCTGACGCAAGTGACGCATCTCCTGCGTCCCATGCGTCCTGTGCGTCCTGACTTGCGTTGCAACGCCCCGCCACATCCCACGCTTCCAGATGCTACCTGGCAACGTTCCTTGCGTCCTGACGCAACCTGGCGCCCTCCCTACGTCTGGACTACCCCAGACTCTTTCTCTCATCTCTTCTTTCTCCTGATGCGGCGATAGCTCCTCATCACCTCTTCTCCGCGTCCTGACCCACCCCTCATCCCCGCTCGTGTAATCACAACTAATTTGCTGCTTGCTCCGACGTCGCCTGGTGTCTGGGGCGGCGGCACCTTTTTTGGTCCCTCCCGGG